>Ga0197142_1001081_pt1 | contig 25179 bp, 29 predicted proteins | sample GBS60_MetaG_FD_148614 | JGI IMG/M metagenome (GOLD analysis project Ga0197142, IMG submission 148614) | Sediment microbial communities from Great Boiling Springs, Gerlach, Nevada, United States - GBS 60_MetaG | ecosystem: Environmental > Aquatic > Thermal springs > Hot (42-90C) > Sediment... | reverse complement strand
TACCTTGAGGTCAAGCTGGAGAGGGGGAAGATCGTCTACATCCCCAAGAAACTGGTCGATCGGGATGAATGGTATTGGTCAGAGGAGGGGCAGAAGGCCATTGGGGAAGCCCTCAAGGAGATCAAGGAGGGTAAGGTTAAGGAGTTTGAGAATGTGAAAGATCTGGTCGAGGAATTGAACAGCTAATCTATGAGGATTGCTCGGACGGAGCATTTCAAGAGAAGCTATAAGAAAGCCCCTCCACAGATCAAAGAGCGAGTGAAGAAGGCCCTCTTGCTCCTGACCCAGGATATCCGCCATCCCTCCCTCAGGGCCAAGATAGTTGATCCCAAGAAGCGAATCTGGCAAGCCAGGGTCGATGGGGGATGGCGATTGTACTTCCAGATCCGCAGAGGGACGTACTACCTGCTCGAGCTCATCCCTCATCCCCACTAGAAGTAGCTGCTCTCATGATTGATAGAAAGAATCTAGAAATATACAATGAAAGCACCATGGCCACAAAGAGCAAGCCCCTGCGCTGCTTCGGCTACGCCAGGGTCTCCACCGTCAAGCAGGTCGAAGCCCCCGGCGGCATCGACGCCCAAGTCGAAAAGATCCAAAAGTTCTGCAAACTCCAAGGCTGGAAGCTCATCAAGATTTTTAAGGACGAAGGGGTCTCAGCAATCGGTGAGCGCCCCGCCTTCGATGCCATGATGCAGGCCGTCGCCCGTAAGCAAGCTGATGCCGTCATCGTCACTCGCCTCGACCGCCTTGGCCGCTCCGTCTTGGATCTCGTCTCTACCGTGACTGAGCTGCACCGCCACGGGTGTCAGTTCATCGCCATCGACCAGAACATCAACACCACCACGACCGAGGGCCGGCTGCTCTTTAACATTCTTTCCGCGTTTGCGGAGTTCGAGCGCGAAGTCATTAAGGAGCGGATGCTCGCCGGCAGGATGCGCGCCCGAGAGAAGGGGGTCATAGACCACAGGCCGAAGCTGAACATCCCCTTAGATGAGCTAGCCGATCTCTACTTCAACCGCAAGCTGTCGGTGACCGCCTGCGCCAAGTACTACCGGTGCTCACGGCAAACGATCTACGAGCGACTCAAGGAGATTCGTGCCAAAGGAAAGAGGCCCTAGGAACGCGCGTCTTGGGTAACAGTACGGTGGGGATATTAAGGCGACTTTTGCAAGCGAGATCAGCGTGTGCGCCCGTTGCCCTTGACCGCTTCCGTAAGCCCAGATATAATAGCTACCAGAGTGACTACTTATGCGCGTGTCCACCGTGAAGGAATTCAAAGCCCATGCCACAGAATACCTCAGGAGCGGTGAGCCCCTGCTCATCACCCGCCGAGGGAAGATCGCGGGCTTCTTCGTCCCCGTGACCGACCCCTCGCAGCTCCCCCTCGACGTGCGCCATCAGGTATTAACAGCCTTAGTCGAGCAAGTCCGAGAGAAGATTCAGAAAAGAGGGCTCACGGCAAAGGAGATCAGTGCCAAGTTCGAAGCCTTTAGAAAGGCTCGTCGTAGACGCTAACCCCTTCTGGAGCATTCTCGCCCACAAGGGTGCCCTCAAAGTCGTCACGAGCCAGAAAGTCTCCGAGTTCGCCGTCTCGGAGCATACCCTCCACGAGGTAGAGGACTTCCTTCCCCACCTTGCGCGAGAGATCGGGGAGTCGCCTGATCTCTTGCGATTTATCTTGAACTTCCTGCCCTTGACGCGCTACCCCAGGAAGTTCTACCAAGACAAGATTCCCCAAGCGAAGAGGCTGATTGCTCACCGAGACCCGGATGATGTAGATACTCTGGCTTTGGCCCTCAAGCTCAACTGCCCCATCTGGAGCAATGACCCGGACTTCGACGAGGCGGGGGTGACTCGCTACACAACGGCTCAATTGCTTCGGGAATTAGGCCTCTAAGGCTTCCCTACGACCTGCCTTGGATCCACTTATCGGGCAAGGGCAGCATGTGCGGAGGTTGAGCGAGAGATCATCCGCGCGAGGGCACCAGAGGTCAGATCACAGAGCCAGACTCCAAATCCCTCCAGAGGCACTCAAAGACCTAGCCGCAGTGAAGGCGCCCTAGGGGGTGAGCGCCTTGGGTAACATTACGTGAGCGCTTGTTACCTAAGATGAGCAAAGGGCCGCGCAGACGCACGCGACGCCACCGATTCTTGTAGAGATTGATGTCTCCTAGTCCTCTGCATCAGAAGTGTTGGCTTCTGAGAAAAGCCAATCGGCCGCCGGGGCTCGATCTTCGCTCTACAGAGCCGTTTGTTACTGTGATTTCACGGTCGGTTGGCTCCCTGCCGGAGCAAGGCGATAAAATCTTCCGGGGTGATGATGTGAATCCCACGATAGCTCTTGAGATCAAGTAAATCCTTGTCGCGGGTGACAATATAATGAGCCCGTGCTTGGAGGGCGCAAGCCAAGATTTTGTCGTCCTTGGGATCACGTTTGACCACAGAAATCTCTGGTAAGGATTGGACTGTTGTGGCAATGGCCCTGATGCTTTCAAGAAAATCTCTGACCTGCTCGTTGGTATAATGATATCTTCTGCGAATCCTCGGCTCTTCTAAAAGCACACGACGGGTCTCCTGCAAAATCTCCTCAGTGCAGTACCAGATAAACTTTCCGGCTTTGCCCTGCTGAAGAATTGCAAAGGATACCCCGCCTTTACTCAGAAAAGAACTCACTAAGATGGCGCTATCGAGCACGACGCTTAGTATAGGGTTTTTTGTGTTCACGCTGACGCATCTTCTGAATGGCCTCAAGGACATCCCGCTCGACCTCTGCCGGATCAATCCCTTTGTTCTGCTCGTGGACTTTCTTTAAGACCGCCATCAGGCGTTCCCACGCCTGATCTTTATCAACCAGGATTTTGGGCTTCAGCACTATATTCTTATCCTTGAGGTCTACTTCGAGAAGGTCACCGACCTTCAAATCCAACCTTTCCCGTATTTCCGCGGGAAGAGTCACTTGGTATTTCTCTTTGATCTTGACCACGGGCATCCGCACCACCTCCTCTTTTGTTGAGGGTGTCGTGGGCTCATAAGTTTGAAAGTTAGATATTCTCACTTTCATTATACCCAGAGGATCGGGCATGTCAAGGGAGACTGATATTGGGAGGTTACGTGCCCTATCTGTAAGTCTTCTCCGTTCGGCGTTCTATTAAGGCGATCTCCACAAGCCCTGCCTCTTTGTTGAGCCTGAAAATAATGCGAAAGCGCCCTACGCGTTTGCGAAAGGCGCCTCTCCACTTCTTGCTCTTGAGAGCCAAAACATCCCCTCGAAAAGGGTCTACCTCCAACTCGTCAATCGCTCTGGCGATCCTGGCTTGCAAGTCCTGAGGAAGACGAGCTAATTGTTTTTGGGCCTGGTGAGAGAGTCGCGCAGTCCACGCCATGAAAATTAAAGCTTGAGCTTCTTTTTGAGCTCCCGCCACTCCACATACTGGCCCCGCTCAATCTGCTGAAAGCCTTCTGCTACTTGCTTCTCTTCCTCAGGAGTTAAAGTGTCCCAGGGGTCTTTATCGACCAACTTTTTCGGTCGAATCACAATGCTGCCCTTGTGGCGTTTCACCTCAACGAAGTCTCCCTCTTGGAGGCCCAACTCTTCACAGATCTCTTTGGGGATGACCACTTGTCGGCGTTGCCCCACCTTCCCAATGTGCATAACTCTTCTCCTCCTTAGGAGGAATGTGTTCTGGTGTTCATACCATCAGATTAGCAGATGACTGGGAGAGTGTCAAGAACCCCTGGTTGGTGCGCCAAGAGATCGTTCCCAGTAGCTTGTCAACATAAGATCGCTCTCCTTAGCCACACCCTGGCTCTCATACTAGGGTGTTGCTTTTTTTAAGGGATAGCCTGGCCTCCTCTTCGTACAGAGGGGCCGGAACGTTTCGCCGCAGCGCCGGCAGGATGACTGCAGGGAGTGTGCCTCGCAGCTCGTCTTCACCAGCGCGAGGCAACCGGGGGGCACGTGTCTTAGGTAACAGTACAGAAGCATATGTTACCTAAGACAGATAGTTCTCCCCGGCTCAGTAAGGAAACTTACAGAACCTAGAAAACCCCTCAGGTGTTGTATAGGTAGCCTACAAACAGCTCCCTCTTGACGACGGTGGGTCTAGGAGTGTTGTTTCAATCCCTCATAGGTAATCTACAAACGATTCGACTGCGGTCACGCTCCTTTTGAGTCTTTTGGGTTTCAATCCCTCATAGGTAATCTACAAACCATAGTCACTAGTCAAGAGCAAGTATTTCACTATTCGTTTCAATCCCTCATAGGTAATCTACAAACAGCGCTTTCGGTGGCCCGTTCTGGTGCGTGTGGAAGGTTTCAATCCCTCATAGGTAATCTACAAACTCTGACGTTGAAATGATCTTGTTGTTGTATGACTGGAGTTTCAATCCCTCATAGGTAATCTACAAACTCTGACGTTGAAATGATCTTGTTGTTGTATGACTGGAGTTTCAATCCCTCATAGGTAATCTACAAACGATGAATGTCTACGGTCTAGGGTCTTGACTAGTGACGTTTCAATCCCTCATAGGTAATCTACAAACCGCGCTTTCGGGTCATAGCCCTACTCGCGCGTGAAAGTTTCAATCCCTCATAGGTAATCTACAAACGAGATGAAGTATGACAACGTATCGTGTAACTATATCTGGTTTCAATCCCTCATAGGTAATCTACAAACTGAGACTGTGGAAGAGACCAAGGCGCTCAATTGGCAGTTTCAATCCCTCATAGGTAATCTACAAACTTTATAGAGTCCCAGCTCTATGAGGGCTGGTCTTTCAGGTTTCAATCCCTCATAGGTAATCTACAAACCCCCGCGCCCACCCATGCCGCACCGCTACTGCTTGTGTTTCAATCCCTCATAGGTAATCTACAAACTAGACACAGCTCCGCGAGACTCAGCCGCTTGCTCGAGTTTCAATCCCTCATAGGTAATCTACAAACTACGTAGGCATGGGGGCATTTGCTTACGGTCTGGCGTTTCAATCCCTCATAGGTAATCTACAAACGCGGATTCCCGCCCGCGCCGTTCACCTCCTATCTGGGTTTCAATCCCTCATAGGTAATCTACAAACGAAAGACTAAACAAAGAGCTTGCCGAGCGTGAGCGAAGTTTCAATCCCTCATAGGTAATCTACAAACTGCAACTTACTGCGCTCGCGTGGTCACGCGGACGGAGTTTCAATCCCTCATAGGTAATCTACAAACGCTAGCGCACGCGTCACCGGCGCACGTGGTGATTATCGAGTTTCAATCCCTCATAGGTAATCTACAAACGGCCCAGCAAAAGAGCTGGACGGCGTTCAAGGAATTTGTGTTTCAATCCCTCATAGGTAATCTACAAACTTTGCGCGAAACAAGATCAGTGCTGGAGAAAAATAGTTTCAATCCCTCATAGGTAATCTACAAACCCCGATCCGCTCTCTGCTCCCGTCCATTCAAATTTCAGTTTCAATCCCTCATAGGTAATCTACAAACTCCCAGGGCTCTGCCTTGAGGGACTTGTCTGTCGAAGTTTCAATCCCTCATAGGTAATCTACAAACATTCTGGAGGATCTGCCATTCATAATTGCGGAGAAGTAGTTTCAATCCCTCATAGGTAATCTACAAACTTGCCCAAATTGCCGAGATTGCCTTCGAGGTTGCAAAGTTTCAATCCCTCATAGGTAATCTACAAACAGCCTTCCCGCCACCTCCCACATACTTGACAAATGAGTTTCAATCCCTCATAGGTAATCTACAAACCCCACAACATCTAGAATTTCAAGCTACATTTTAACCCAAGGCATGGGGTATAGTCAAACCTTTCTACTAACCCAGGACCTGCGCAAGCACCTCATCACAAGCGAAAAGAGCCAAGCGCAGGCTAGCTGTCGATCCCCCTGGATTTCTGCGCTACTGGAGGTCGACAGAGGCGCAGAGTACCAGACAATCTCTCCTCTAGCAAATAAGACCGCTCCATCTCTAGATGACCAGAGTCTGACCGCCCTTGTTCTGACCGAGGAGTTCGCGCTTCATGTATTGCTCCTGCCTCAGAAGATAGAAGACGATAGAGTCCTCTGCCTCATCAACCACTTTCTTGAGATCGGTCTTAAGTCGCTCCAACTGCGCTTCCGTGAGCTGCCCCTCAAGGAGTGAGTTCTGGACCCAGCTCAGATACCGCCGTCCGATCTTCAAGACCTTGGCTACTCTGGACACGTCCACATCATAGGCCATAATCACGAACAATCCTACCACCCCGCAATGTATGGTTCATAAGGCCGATCACCTAGAAGGTGTTTCTCGATCTTATATAAGTCTAAGCGAATTAGCCGTCGGTAGGACACCTTCCGTTTCAAAGAGGGATGGTCGATCGTCGTCCGCAGCTTGTCTTCCCACTCCTGGATGAAGATCCTCCGCCCCGCCTCAGTGAGGAAGATTCCCTCAGCTCCTTCTGAGAAGTGCTCTGCTTTGAGCTGGCCCCGATTCACTAAGGAGAAGATCAGCCGATCAACGAGAATGGGCTTGAAGACCTCAGCCACATCCAAATTCAGGCTGAATCGTCGAAAGTTGGTAGTATGCAAGAAGCCGATTCTGGGGTCAAGATGAGTGCGGTAGATCTCACTGAGGGCCACGACATAGAGTAATGAATTTCCAAAGCTGATCAGGGTATTCAGGCGGTTCTGCGGTGGGCGCCTTGTCCGCTTCGCAAAAGAGAACTCCTCCTGTTTCAGGATGATATCGAAGGCTTCATAGTAGATCTGGCGAGCATTCCCCTCGCTCGCCATCAACGCCTCTGGTGTATTCTGTTGTCCAAGGGTTGAGCGAGTGAGCTCGAGCTGCTCTAGGATGGGCTGCAGTTCCTCCGTCCCCCGGCGGAGGTAGTATTCCAGCACTCGCTTCATGTTCCCGATCGCCCCGGAGACGAACCGCCTGGCAAGTTCCATCCTCTTCCCTTGATCGAGATAATGCTCTGCCTGCTTAAGGATCAACCAGCCGGAGTTGTAGTACTCTCTGGGGTAGAAGGAGCCGACATAATAGCCATAGCGGTTGAAGCAATGCAAGAGAACTTCGTTCTGGGTAAGGAACTCCAGGAATCGCTTGTTGAAGTCTAGTTCGCCGAAGATGTAAAGCTCGGAGATACTCTCGATTGGGGCATAGCGCTTCCTCCCTTCGCTATCTTCAAAAGCCAAGGTGTTTTGATGCCGTTCGAGCTTCCCATTGGAAAAGATATAAATCGGCTGTTTCATCTCTTACCCCCAGCAAAACTCGGCATAAGCACAGGAGCGGCAGAAAGGGATTCGCACCGACGGCGGAGGGGTCTCCAAGGCAATAATCTTCTTTATATCTTCTTGTAGAGTTTCTTCCAATCTAGTCTGTAGTTCCTCGGTGAGTTCGATAGGGATACGCCTCCGCTCTTTAGGGACGAGCAGTTCCCCTCTAGCTTCCACTCCCATCTGCCTGAGCCGCCACAAGTAGTATGCAACCTGCATCCGAGCTGCCTCCACAAAACGGGAGGATTTCTTGATCTCTCCCACTATGAGCTGGCCGTCGCGATCGCGAAGGAGATCTATCTTCATGCCCGGAGCTTGGAATTCCTTCTTCTCCCGAGGGTAGGACTCTTCCTGAATGAGCCGTCCCAGTTCAAGGAAAGGATTCTCGGTCTCAGGGTTGATCTCGTGAGCCATCAGCCAGGTTTCACGATGACAGATGGAGTAATACCAAACTAGGGTGCCCGTGATCTTCACGTCATAGTCTATCAAGCCCATGGTCTCTCTCGAGGTCGCCACTTGAACCCTGTCTCTACATCATAGTAATCAGTGAGCTGCCCGTAGGGAATCCACCGTAGGTTCCCTCTCTCGTCTACAGCCGGGGGCAAGTTCTGGGCCGTGCGCTGTAGCAGAGGGCGGATCATACTCTCATGTAAGCGTTTGCGGTGCCGCAGGTACGCCCCCTTGCGTCGGGTGGCCTCTTGCTCCATCAACACTTGAGGGGTAAATTCGTTCATGAGCCATGCTTCGTCCTCAGGGGTGAGTGCCACAAAGATAGGCACATGTTCCGGGCTCTCGATCAGGTGGAACTCGCTGAGCGCGGATTTCTCAAAATGGTCATACCTCAAGCAGCAGTACGCTTTCCAAAGATCGATGGAAGCCTGCTGCGAGAGGCGCTGCTGGGTTTCTTGAAAATACAGCTCGACCAAGCGAGCATAGGCAGGCTCTTCAAGTTGGGACCTCCCTTCGAGAAGACGGCGGGCCACGTGGGCATGCACGGCTCCGTAGACCTGGGCACAGCCACCCCCTTCCAAAGGGAGCAGATAGACCTCTCCCTGGTATCGTTGCCCTTCGCGATTGCACCGACCCGCAACCTGTACGATGGCATCCAGAGGCCCCAGATCCCGCACGACCGCTGGGAAATCAATGTCCACGCCGGCCTCAATGACTTGGGTAGAGACCACAAGCGCTCGTCCCCCCTTTTGGAGATGCGCTTTGACCGCCTCCAGCCGCTGCTGTCGCTGCCGTGGCGTAATATTCGTCGAGAGATAGACCAGCCACTCCTCCGCCGTCTTCTCGTCAGTTTTGGGGGCTTCCCTAGCAAATGGCTTTGCTGTCGTCTGAGATCGCAGCCGCTCGTATATGCGCAAGCTCGCCGTGATGGTATTCACCACTGCCAGCAGTGAGCCATGCTGCCGGTACAAGTCGGCCACGCGGGCTACCCATTCCTCCAGTGACTGCTCCCTCAGCTCAATATTCAGCCTGGTCCGCCGCTGAATCGTAAAGAGCGAGGCCGGGTGGGGATGTAGCTCTCTGGCAGCAGGAAAGATGAGGGGGCGGGTGGCCGTCATCTGAATGACCACGAGGCCCAACTCCCGACAGAGGGTCTCGAAGACCTTCGCTGTCACAGGCCAATATTCCATGGGCAGCGCCTGTACTTCGTCTAGTACCACAATTGCCCCTATCAGATTGTGCAGCTTCTTGAGGAAGCGATTCTGATACCCCAGCAGAGTCTGAAAGAGCTGCACAAACGTGGTGACAACGATCTCACTCTCCCAAGCTTCAGTCATCAAAAGGGCCTTTTCCACAGGGAGGGTATCGTTGCCTCTGCGGTACATCATCTCGGCTAGGTAGTGATGGCGGAGCAGGAAGCTCTCAGGGGCTTGCCTATAGGCAGGGAGCAGAGAGTTTAGGACTTTGTGGAGTTCCTCGTAGTTCTGCTCAATGATGTTCACAAAGGGCAAGGCGTAGATGATGCGAGGGGGGACTCCCCAGCGCTGGTGCAGCTTCTTTCGTATCCGCAAGGCAGCGTCTAGCGCGGCGAAGGTCTTGCCCATGCCAGTGGGAGCAGTTAAAGAGAAGATCTGTCCCGCGCTTTCCTCTGGCTTCAGTGCCTCCACGCGTTGGCGCACTGCTTGATGGAAGGCAGCTCGGTGACAGTCCAAGTCATGTCGCGGCTGGGGATATTTCGTCCGCAGATACTGCTCGACAAGATCGTGCGGGATGGTTGGCCGGAAGCTGGTGGAGAGCCCCGCCGCGCTGAACTTGTCTGCATCGATGAGCGCGGAGAAGAGCAACTGCCCCCACAAGCAGAGCCGAGCTCCGTCCTCAGCTGAGAGCTGATCGAGGCGATAGCGCAGTTCGTCAAGCTCCCGGAAGAGCTTATATGGTGCAGAACCCGAGGCAAGGAACTCTGCAACCTCTGGTAATCCAAGAGCTTGAAGCTCCGGCAGAATGTCATCGCTATGATCCCTGATGTCAGCAAGTTGTAATTGGAGAGCTTCCAGTGCGCGGCGTTGTTCACCAGAGATGTTTCCCAGCTCAGGCCAGCGCTTCAGTTCGCGGCTTGCCGGAACCACCTCATCTGGAGATCGTAGATGCCCATGGTGTCGATGCACAGCCATATACACGAGCAAGGTGAGAAATTCCTTACCGGGAGCTTCTGGGAGTTTGGGCTGCCTGGAGTACACCATCCAGGCGGCGAAGACCGCGCTCAGAAAGGCATGGTGCTCCAAACCGTTAAAGCGCTCCCCCTTCTTGAGGTAAGCCTGGAAGAAAGTAGTATACTTGCCGACATCATGAGCCAGACCTGCTAGATAAGCCACTTCGCTTAGGAGCTCCCTATGCTGCAGAGCCGGATGGTCTAAGCGAGTTCTGGCTCCCTCAGCCACTTGCTGGAGGTGCTCATCCAGTCGACGCCCGGGATGTGATTCATAGACAGCAGCCATGTCACTCCAACTCGAGGAAGACGTTATAAGTCTCTTGATTTGGGAGCTGGAAGACCTCGCCTTGAAGCATCAGCTGCATGGGGCGCCCTTCGGCCTCCCAAAGGACTTCATCGACTGATTTCAGTCTCCGGTCTGTATGGAAGTCAAAGGGCATCCGATCCTTATAGATCCGCAAGCCCTCCTGGAGCTTCACATCTCCGGCCAGTCGCCGAACAGGCACCGCCGTCCCAATGAGTAGCAATTCCTTGGGAGCGTGGAGAATCCGAAGCTCATCATGCTGGTAGAGCTGTGGGCTCTCCACCCAAGCCGGGCACTCCGTCAGGCCCAAGTACAGTGGGTATCGATAGTGCTCTTCGCGTAATTGCCGGTAGAGATCGTCGACAAGCTCATCATTCGCGTGGGCAAAGTAGATGCAATACCGCAGCAGCGGCATAGGTGGCCTCGGTAGCACAAGCTCCACTGGGATTTGCGTGTGGCCCTTGCTGCCGTCCCAGCCCTCGTTCTTCGTGTAGAGGTAGTTTACCGTCTGCATCAGCGTGCGCACCGGGGTCTTGAGGGCCACGCCGATCCGCGCGCGCTCGAGTGTCAGCTCCTCGTAATACTCGTCCCGTTCACAGCCAAGCAGTGCGGCGATAATGCCTGTTAGCACCGTCCGCGGGGGAATCCGGTAGGATAGTGATGAGGAGTTAGAATAGAACTTGCGGAAGTGGGCCATCGGGCCCACAAGATCAAAGACCAGGAGAGACTTCATTGCTCTTGTCCCCTAGATGCGCACATCTTGAGGTGTAAACCCCTTCTGTTGCAATTCCTGACGTAGCCTGTTACCGGCATCAAAGTCCGGATGCGCCCAGAAGAGGATTTGCTGAATCTTATCCTTATAGTGGTTGAGTTTGTTCACCAGCTCGGTAAAGTTCAAGTGGGCATCGGCAATGCTCTCAAGGTTCTCTTTTTGTTCGAGACTGAGCCAGGCCCGCAGATCTCCCAGGAGCGTCCGATCGTCCTTGTATTCAATACGGAGGTAGAGACGAGGTGTCTGGTTGAGTTTGCTGCGCGTTGTGGCCAGCAACGGCAGGGCTCTTATGAGCGAGTGATCGAGCAGGGCCAGGTCAGTTTCACTGAGTTGGGTGTGCTTAGCGCGCCAAGCACTCACCGTGCCGTAGAAGGCCAGTAGGGCATATTTGATGCGCCAGTCCTTGCCCATGGTGCCGTATTGCCCTTTCTCCTCTTGCTCGCGTCCGGCAAAGTGCGAAGTAATGGTGGACGAGGGCAAGATCTCTGCTTGGTTGAGGGAGTAGCCCCAGGTGAACTGTACTGGACCCGTCAGGGGGGGGAATGAACCACCGGCGCGCTCGCCCTCGCCTTCCCCAATAGGGATCGTCGCGCCGAAGAGCCGCACATCCACCAAGCGCTCTAAGAGCCGCTTCTTGAACTCGGGCTTCTTTGCTGCCTCCTTAGCTGACCTCTCCCCGAACATCTTGGCTAAACCTTCAATCCGTTGCTTAGCCGAGACGGTCCGACGCTCGCCATTCTCATCCTCCACCTTCCGTACCCAAACATCCTGGAGCCCGTCGTAACCAAGCTGCTTCCACGCCGCCTCCTCAAGCTCAATCCAGTAATCTCGAAGGTAACGCTTCAGGCGCACGTCACTTACCAAACACCGCCCGGCCTCGTAGTCCATGCGGGGCTTGTTCTCCTCATCAGGATCGCCATTGGGATTGCACAGATGTGCGTCATAAAGATAAAGAAGCTCGCTATTCCTGCTTACTATGCTCATCTTCGCCTCCTTATAGTATTCCTTCTTGCCCCCCAGCTTGGGACGCGCCTTGCTTGGCCTTCCCATGTTGGATGGCCTGCCACGTCGCATAGGCATAGCCTGACAACAGCCAGTAGGTATTCTCTTGTGGGGAATTAAGCGCGGCATGCTCGCGGTCAAGTAGTGCCTTCATCGTTGCATAAACAGCCTCGTTATACTCGGCGATCTTGTACTGACGAAGCTTCTCGTAGACCTCGTTAGCCAGCCGCATCACCTTGCCTTGGTCCATCCCCTGAAAGTGCACCTTGTTGAGAATGGGCTTACCGCTCTCGCGTTGCTCCCGAGTCGCCCCGATCTGGCCGATCAAGTATCCTAATAGGAAGAGCGCCCGTTGGCCTCGATCCAATCGCAGCTCCTCCAAGTATGCCCTCAACCTGTCGTCCAAGGCCTTCTCTTCAACCTCCATCAGCTCACCTCCTTGGGTAAAACTTTCCAGCTGCCCTAATTCTTTCAGATAGAGTAGCAGAAGCTGTGACTGCAGGAGAAAGACCGTCAACGCCTCGACCGCTTGGCGATCCTGCCCGGGAGAGCCCTGAACATACGCGCCGTAGCGCTCAAAGTGGTGGACACAGGCAGTCTCTAAGAATTCGTGAATGAGCAACCTCAGCTGCAGCGGTCTCCCCATGAGTATGGCGTCCAAGAATTCCAAGAAAGACCCAGTCTGGGCCCGGTTTCCCTGCTTACGGATTGGCAGAAGGTAAAAAATGCGCCCCAAGCTGATATCCCACTCCCCAGAGCTGCCGAAGTACGCTGCCGCCAGATCTCTCACGCGGTTGCGTGCCTCATCCAGTCGGTCTAGCCGCGAAGGCGGCACATCCTGAATGAGCTTGTCTACCTTGACGGCATCTTGGAACTTGGTCGCAAAGAGCAGGTTGAGTACAAAGGAAGCTTTAGCATTCTCGAACTCTTGATAGTCTCTTAACTCTTCTTGGAACTTCTTCCACTGCTCTAGCGTCTGCGTGGCTGCTACACGCCTCTTGAGATACTCTGCCCAGTCTTCCAGTGTGTCAGCAGTCGGCTGAATTGAGGGGAGATGGAAGACAGGAATGACGTAGACGGTGCTACGAGCCATCCCAGTCCTGAGTTGATTCCTCACAAAACGCTCGCCAGCTAGTAGCTCACGATAGCACCGCCTGCACAAGACATAGTTGCGAAGAAAGCCCTTATCTTGAAGCCCGCTGGCAAACCCTGGCTTATCAGTGATGTAGAACTTGAGCAACTTGAAGCGAGTGGTATTCGCTGTTACCTCCCCCTGATTCCCACAGACATGGCATATCCCTTTAGCTGCCTCTTCGAACGCTCCATCTACCAAACTCTTCTCAAGGTAGGTAGCATAATTGGGATGTTGAGCGAGGAGCTCACCGTTGAGCTTGAGAGTATACAGCGCCACTTCCTTGCGCCTCAGTCCAAGTCGCTTGAGCACCCAGGCTTCCACCACTTGGCCAACGAGTTCTACAGCTGCCTTTGCTCCACCCTTCTCGCGAGCATAGGCTTGCAAGAAGGGTCTTGTGAGGAACTCCACCCCTTGCCCCCTACAGATTGCTTCCAGTTCCTCGCGTTCCTCCTCGCCCTCAATTAGCTCTAGATCAGCTAGTCCCAACTTAGGCAAATCCCACATCCGGCGGTAGCGCTCATATTGCGAATCCCCCTCTCCTGTAGGGAACACCTCGACCTTCTCTCCAAGATCGAGATACAACCCTCGCTGTAATTTCTCTAACTTGCTGTGTAGCTCTCCCTCCACTAAAGCCCCACAAAGGTTAGGTACCGTCTGTGACGTGAGATACTCTATGTGATCTGTAGTCAAGCGGTCCTGTGGGCTGTTGGACCCAGAGGCGTTGCCGGCCCACAGAACCTCTGCTAACACTTCCTCATCGAGTACCTTCATGTCGGCCTCTAAAGAAGGCGGCTCCACTCGAAGATCCAAGAAGATTACATGCCGTGGAGTGCTCCCCTTCTCCAATACCTGAGTATCCACCAGAGCATCGGCCAACGACGGGTTTCTCTGCAGCACTGCCTGCCCGATAATACGTACCCCTTCAATCATAGAACGTCCCCCTCCTTTGTCACATCATGCCTTGAAGATTACAGGCCTCGCCAACTGACCCAGAGGCATCGACTATCTCTACCATCCCGAACCCTTGGCTATTCTTCGAACCCAGGCCAGAGTCGTAAGCAAGGAGAAAGAATGGTTGGGGAAGATCTAAAGTGAAGAGCCCAGTCCAGCCTTTGATCACCGTCTCCCGATACCTGAGAACCCGTAGATCTTCCTTCTTTACCTTGAAGGGCTGAATCCGCGCCCCCTCAAGGGCAGCAAGCCGCTTCTTCCCCCAGCCCAGCGCCTCAGCCTTCCTCTGAAGATTGGCCAAGAGGTGCTCCTCCCACTCCGCTTCGAAAGGGGTGTAGTAATAGGTCTTCTTCCTGCCGTCGCCCGCCTTAAGGGTGCTATAAACAGTAATCGGGGAAATCGCCCGCACCAGGATCGGCCTTGAGATCTTGGGAAGAGGCTCAACCTCAACGCTCCGCACCTGGCAGAGTGCCCCTCCCAACCGGACCACAGGCTCCCTCAACAGATGGAAAGCGAGCGATTCAAGAAGCTCTTCGTGCACGGAGCCGATGTGGAGCCGAACCGGACCAGAAAATTCAATAATATCCCTATCAATATCAATACGATACTCACCTAAAAGCCGACTGAAGGTAAAAAAGCGAAATTGCCGCTTCCCTAGGGGGGTCCCTTGGTCGTGAATCCTTTTAGCAAGAGCCTCATCAATATTATGGTAGATCAAGCCCTGGACCTCTTGGTTGTAGTGAAGAGGAAGGATGAGCCTATCACCTTCAGCTAAGAGCTCTAAAGCCAGTCTCAACTCTTCCCTCCCAAAATCAAAAAGATAATCAACACTATTTTATACCCCCTCCATACGCTAGTCCAGCTTCGCCACCGGCAGGCTGACCGGCTCACTGCCATGCCCGCTCTCCACCGAGACCTGCGCATAGCCTATGGTTGTCCTCATACCTCCCCTCAGCCTCGATGATTCGCTCCCTTTAGTATGCGAGATCGCGCCGCGCCATGCATTTCAACCTTGTCTTTCCCTGCTACTATTATAAGATTGCCTAAAACATGAGCTGAGAGGGGCTACCCGCATGATCACTCCTTAGGAGGCAGCCCTATATGGCTCAACAGGCCGCGATAGTTGGTGGTGCATGCGATCTCTTGGTTCCACAGATCCTCGCCGATCATTTGGTACAAGTTGAGAAGGCTCGAGCGGATTCGCTCGAAATCTTCACAGTGGATCCTGTGCAGATTACCGAGTCTATCCTGAAGCGTAATCCACGCTAGGCCACCAAATTGTACCAAGGCCACGATCTTCCCGATGAAGGTTTTGCCCGCCATATGGCTGAAGGCTTCTGGCGGGGAAGTAGGAGTATGCCGAAGGACGGCAAACTCAGGGGTCGGACAAACCCCACGAAGCTCATAAGATTTCCTCATACTCAACAACCAACGCGGTCGACCATGCGGAACCGGGGAAGGAACGCACGTCCACTCCGTTACCTGAAATCTGACAACCTTGCCCTGGTTGGCAAAGATAAAGGAGATTGGACTGATGCAATCCTGAGGCAAGGGCTCGTCGAGCAAAGCCCAGATGCGATTTTCTTTTTTGCCCAGCTAGACCACAAATTGTTGCACAAACTGGAAATGCTCCTCTCTTCCCTGGTGGCTCCGGGCCAATAAGAATTTGCTGATCCTGGGGATGGGCGACGCTACCAGCTCGCAATGGGGCCCTAAGCTCTCTTGGAACTGAAAACCGCAAATGGGGCAAAACCGGCCCCGCATGGAGCGGCCCGAGTAGATTTTACAAATAGGGCAGAACTGGGGCTCGTTCCGTATCAACACCCAAAAAAGAAAAGACCGCACATGATAGAGCAACCGGCCCCACGGCCCCCGAGCACATAAGGAAGAATCAGGCTCTAGCCACCGCGATAGCCGATACTGCGTGTCGAGGGCCAATCTCGCAACAAGATTACAGATCGATAAGCCCATAGGGCTCCCCTTCTAAGCCGTGATCCGCTCACCTTATTGGCAGCCACTCTTTGCGCTGATCCAGAGCCGTTCGAACTCCGCCTTGTACTGGGCAGCGATCTCTGCCGAGCGGATGGTGACGAGGTTATTGGCCTCTTCTTTAGTCGAGGTTGGCGTCCAATTCATAGAACCGGTGAGGGTGATGGCCCCGTCTAGGATGGCAAATTTGTGGTGCATATTGGAGCGGCGCCGCACTTCGACCTTGTCCAGGGCATCGAGCTTTTGGCAGAGCTCGCGTTCCTTCTGTCCCCCACCGCCCTCAGTGCTCAGCAGGATGCGCGCGGTCACGCCCTTGGCATTGAGAGCTTGCAGGGTTGTGAAGACGCTGTCGAGGGTCAGGTCGTAGACGGCGGCATCGAGGGTGCGCCCCGTCTGGCCCAGTGCGGTGAGGAGCGTGCCCTCTAGACCTGTAAACGCCACAGCCACAGTAGCGTTGCTAGCGGGTTGAGTCTGGCTGGTGACGGCCAAGACGGCAATGGCCAAGATGAGCCCCGCCACGAGGATAGTCCGCTTCATCAGTATCATCTCCCGAAGATAATCTTCTTGGCCTCTGAGAAGATTGCCAGGAACTGGATCACTTCTAGCACTCGTTGATGTTCCTATCCCGGCCCAGGGTCGTGGCCAGCAGGGCAGCCAGCGCATCGATGGGGCGCCAGTCGCCGACGACGGGGCCGAGGCGCCTGAGCCCCGAAGAGAGATCGTGCGCATCACCCGCGAAGTAGGCGTCCAGATCATCGCGGGTGATCTTCGCGTCGCGGACACCATCCCAGTCGCTGCCCACACGAACGATGGCGTAGTCCGCCCCAACTTCAAGGATGAAGCCTGGAAGCTCTCTCATGGCGATCACTCCCGCACGTGCGACCTACGGCGTCCACCACCGCGCACGCCGTAGGTCGTCTGGCGCTCGTGTGGGTTGACATAGACCCCGATCCGCACCGCAAACTGGTAGGCCCCATCGAGCACCATCAGGGCGCGGGTATATCCCATCTCCTTCGCGCGGCGCAGAATCTCTTTCAGCTCTTCCACGCCGCCGTCAGGAGTGCTTTCGCAGCTCTCAAGGCCGGTGACCCTGCCGCCCGTCATGCTATCAAAAGTGACGCAATCCACGAGTTCCAGTCCGTGCCGCGGCCCGCCCACCGCGAAGATGTGCGGTGCCTTGCGAACTTGCTCAAAATCAATGCTCTCGATGTCCTCTTCCGTCAACGCGATCCAAGAAGAGACATCCTCAATCACGCGCTGTGCCCAGCAGTTGAGGCACAGCAGCGCGCCTTCGTCTTCGTCGTAATGGCTATACAGCTCCCAGGTGTAGTTCTCAATGAAGAGCCGCCCACAGTCGTCACAATAGAAGTATCCCTCAGCCGGTGAGCCATAGTACCCCCAATGGCGGTCACACAGAAAGATGACTCCCTTGGGATCGTCGGAGAAGATGTCGTAGTACAGCTCGCCGCGCAGTTCGCCCTCGCACTCCTCGCCCGCATACATGCACGCCGCCGGTTCCCCGGTATCAGGGTCAATGAGCTCTTCCAGAGCCCGCTCAAACTCCCCGCTCATCGCCTTCCGATGCGCCTCGTCGTTGAGCGCCGCAATGTTTGGTAAGCTCCACATAGATTCACGCTCCTTGGCCACCATTGTAGCACATGGTGATACATTTGTCAAGGACCAGCACCCGGGAATTTGTCCCACGCCCTTCGCGCACGATACAATCCTCTCGGTATGTTTCTCGCCAAGACCGTGCGGCGGACCAAATCCGGGGACGTTAGGGTCTACTATGTCCTGCGCACCTCGTATTGGGACAAGGCCCTCAAGCGCCAGCGCCACAAGTATCTAGCCTACATCGGCACCAAGCCGGTGCTCACCCTAGCGCAAGCCCGCCAGTTGGCGCGCCGGCTAGGGTGCACCGTGGACGAGCTGCGCCGCGTCAAGCGCCTGCGCATCATACCAAGCCAGAAGAATTCGTAGCAATCTTGGTGCGCCCTGCATCGAGGCATCCCTGATGCATGGGGCTTTTGTTGGCTCATGGCCCGAGGCTGGACATCAGTCGGCAAAGCGCACACTTTGCGCCAGCTTTGCGCGGCACGGCTATACTCAATTTTTTTGAGAGCGTACCGCGGTGAGGGACGGTTGGTCCCCAGGTTTGTGCTTTCCTAGCCAAGAAACACGTGCTGGTTATGCCACTCTAGAAATTCCCGAGCCGGACGATCGTGGGGATTTTGGGGAAGGACTGCGAGGGAGCGACCGTGCAGGGTATAGTATTCCCGCCCGTTCTCATAATCCTCCTTGATACGCCGGCTGACTTCTACGTGGAGGTCCGGGGTCACGGTAAGATACCCGCGATCGAACAAGATATGCAAGTCCGCTCGGAGCAGCAGGCCGTTGCGGATTTCGTGGGGGCCGGAGCGGGCATGGGGCTTGATATGCGCAGCCTGAAGGACCGGTAGGGTGCGCTCTTGGGTGAGGGCGCAGCGGCGTTGGTACGCGTCAGTCACCAGCACGCGGAAGGCCCCTTGGCCCAGGCGGGGGCGCACCCAATAGGGAGAGCCATAGCCAGAGGGAATCTCTCGCGTGGGGAGCGGCTCGGCGGGCCTAGCGAGAGACGGGACTTGGGATAACCGCTTCTGCACCTGCTCCCACAGGGCTCGGCCGGCAGGCTCATCCACGTGGTAGGTCTTCCCTTGCTGAATGGCCGGATGCCAATCCGCCGGAGCCGCGATCCAATCAGGTTCACGGAAGAAGAACGGTTGGGCCAAGATCAGACAGCCGATGACAGGATCGACCTCGTGAGTGATGTCGCGGTACCGCCCGATGGCCTCTCGCAACTCTTCGGCACTGGGGACACCATTCTTTGTGTCGAAGGCCTGCCACGCTAGGGAGAGCGGCAAGGCCGAGTAGGTGACAAAGAAGCCCCCGCCCACGATGGCCTTATGAGGAGCATGCAGCTTAAAGAGAAAGAGCTCACCCGGCTGGAGCGCGCGAAAGGCCCGCGCCCTGGGCATCCAGAAGTTCACTTCGTCCGGCTGCTGCCGGGCGAGAAAGCGAAACCACTCATAGTCTGTCAGGCCAACATAGAGCCTCATCGCCACCAGCTCCCCCCGACGAGACCCTAAACGCCCACTAAAGGATACAGCCTGGCGCCCGGAGAATGCTAATAGCGTCCTCGATACTGCTCCTTGGGGTACTTCTGGGCATTGAGCTGAAGCTTCTCCACGATCGCCGTGGCGAGATCGATCTGCAACCGGTTGCACAGGCTGAGGGCGTAGATCACGATGTCGGCGATCTCTAGGCTGACCGCGTGGAGCGTGCCCGGGTCACGCACCAGCTCCCACGACGATTCCGGCGTCTCCCACTGAAAATGCTCCATGAGCTCGGCAGCCTCGATGGCAATCGCCATGCTCAGGTTCTTCGGCGTGTGAAACCGCTCCCACTCCCGCTCCCGCACAAACCCCGCCACCAGGTCCTTCAGCTCAGCCACCACCGTCTCGGTATCAGTCATAGCACCCCACCTCTAGGGTATAGTAGCATCGACCAGGGAGAGAGGCCAACTCGACTAGCCCAAGGGGCGGCAGCATGCTACAATACCAGCTACGAGGTGCCTTGGATGCTCACAGTGAAGATCCCGCGAGAAGATATAGAACTTCTCCTGGACGAACCCGTGGACACAAGCTCCATACCCCCTGAAGAGCTCATCCGCCGCATTGCAGCGGCCTACGCCTTCGTAGGCGTCCCCATCGAGGTCGCGATCAACGACGCAGTCGTGCAAGTCACTATTCCCCTAGAAATCGCCCTCGATGATCGTGTGGCGCGGCTCTACCACAGGGCGATCCAGCATGCCCAGCGAGGGGAATACAAGCGCGCGATCGACTTGCTGCACGAGGTCGTGCGCGCCGTGCCCGCCTATGGCGAGGCGTGGCGAAACTTAGGCATGGCCTACTTAGAGCTGGGCACCACGGCCAAGGCCAAGCCGTATATCCTCTACGCCCTGCGGCTTAACCCCAACGATGCGTGGGGCTACGTCCTCATGGGCAATCTCTACAGCAAGTACGAGGCTAACCCCCAGCGTGCCCTGGCGTTCTACCGCAAGGGCCTAGCTATAAGCCCCGAAGACCCGTATCTCTTGACCAGTCTTGCGGGCACGCTGCTCAAGCTCGGGCAAGCCGATGAAGCCCAGCCCCTCTTCGCACAGGCCATCCAGCGCCATCCCCAGTACCCCAACGCTCACCTAGGGCTAGCTCTCCTCTACGCAGAGCGAGGGCAGGAAGACCTGGCCATAGCTGCCTTGGAAAGGCTCTTCCGGCAGCCGCCCTCTCCCGATCCCCGCCACCAGCCGGTCTACACCGAAGCCCGCCGGCTCTACGAGCAACTCCAAGAGCGCCAAGCCCAAACCCGCCACAGCACCCTGATGGAGATCGTCCAGGGCAAGGTGCGCGAGCTGGAAGCCGCCCACGGCATCCCCATCACCCTAGTCCAGGATAACTCCCTCGAATACGTGCTCGCCGTGGCTGAGGCCGCCTGGCGCCATGGCCGCGAACGCCACGTCATCCGCTACCGCGATACCTTCCCAGCCATCACCCCGCATCTCATCGCTCACGAGCTCGAGCACCTCAGGCTCGAGGCGCAAGCGCGGGCCGCCGGCCGCTACCGCCAATTCGCCACCACCCTGCACACGCGCGCCCAGGCCATCCGCTCCCTCGCCCCACACGTGCAGCGCTTACAACGCCTCGGCTTCCCAGAAGACCAAATCCAGACCGTCACCCTCCAGTTCGTCGACGGCCTGGCCCGCCAACTCTTCAACTGCCCCTTGGATATGCTCGTGGAGCACAACCTCTACCATAACGTCGCCGCCCTGCGCCCCAGCCAGTTCGTCTCCCTGCGCAAGACCCACCGCGATGCCGCCATCGCAGTCACAAACCCAGATATCCGCAAGCTCTCCCCAGCCCAGATCTACCGTGCCAGCGTCACCCTCAACCACGCCTACGCCCTGTTCACCGATTGGCTCTTCTCCGGCGCCACGACCTATGCCCAGCCCTACCGCCAGACCGACACCCTCGACACCGCCCAACGGCTCTTCCAAGCCTGGCAGACGATGATGCGGACGTATCGCCCTGGGGATGAGTACGCCCTCGTCGACGAGTTCGCTCGAATCCTAGGCCTTCAAGCATGGTATGTCTGGCAACCCCTCGAGCCCTCTCCCCAAGGGGGCCCAACTAACCCTCAACTGCTGAAGGCCAAGCACCCCGCCGCGGTAATGTATTGCCTCGAGGCCCTGCAACGCTTCCAGGCAATGGACAAGGACCAGATCTTCCGCATCGGTGCGGAGATCGCCTTGCTGGGCCAGACTGGCATCGATTACGCCTCCCCAGAACCCAAGTACACCTTGCGCTCCCTGCCAGGGGAAAAGTTCACCGGCTTGCAGCTTTTGTGCTTCATGTACGTGGCCTTCCAACAGGTGCACCCCGAGCTCGACCTGCACCTCGATCTCCAGGACGCCTATGCCCAAGCACTCCAGCTCTTCCATGCTCCCCCACCCACACCCTAAATCCCTATGCTGCTCTACCAGGGATCCACAAAAGATTTTGTCCAAGATACGGTGCACAACCGCATCGCCGACTTGATGCGCCAAGCCTACGAGACCTACTACCGGCGCAAGGTCAGCCCCTCTGAGTACAGCTCATGGGTTCACTCCCTCCAAGCCGTCGAAAACTTGATCACCCACTACCAGCTCCTGGACAACTTCATCGTCCTGGAGTACGAGCTGCCCTATTGCAACCAGCGTATCGACTGCACCCTCTTCGGCCAAGGCGTTCAAGGGGAGCGCAACGTCGTCGTCATGGAGCTGAAGCAATGGTCCCAGGCCACCCTCGCCGAAGTCGAGGGCAACATCATCATCCCCACTCCAGCAGGACCACGCATGGTGCCCCATCCCGCCCTGCAGGTCCAAGGATACCATCAGCTGCTCCTCGACTTCGTCGAAGCCTTCCACACCGAACTCTCTCTCTCCTCGTGCGCCTATTGCCATAACTACTCCCGCGAGCAGTATCCCCAGCTGTTCGCAGCCCCGTTCCACAAGCTCCTCTCCCAGTTTCCCGTGTTCACCAAAGAAGATTTTGCACCCCTGGGAGAGTACCTCCAGAAGCAACTCGCCGCTGGGTCTGGCTTGGAAATCTTCCACCGTTTCATCCAAAGCCCCATCCGCCCCTCTAAAAAATTGCTCGACTACGCCTCCCATATGATCCAAGGACAAAAAACATTCTCCCTCATCAATGAGCAGATCACCGCCCATAATACCATCATCGACCGCGTCAAAAAGGCCGCCCAGCTCCCGAACAAGACCGTCATCCTGGTGCGCGGCGGCCCCGGCACCGGCAAGTCCGTCATCGCCCTGAACGCCGTAGCAGAGTTAGCCCGTATGGGCAAGACCGTCTTCCACGCCACCGGCTCTAAAGCCTTCACCCAAACACTCCACCGCATCGTAGGCCCTAAAGCTAAAGCACTCTTCCGCTACTTTAACTCCTTCACCCCCGCTCGCACCCCTCCCAACAGCCTCGATGCCCTCATCTGCGACGAAGCCCACCGCATCCGAGAGACCAGCAACGACCGCTTCACCCGCCGCCACCTTCGCTCAGCACTCCCACAAATCGATGAGCTCATCCGCGCCGCCAAAGTCTCTGTCTTCTTCATCGATGACTATCAAGTAGTCCGCCCCGGCGAAATCGGCAGCTCCCAGCTCATCCGCGAGGCCGCCCACCGCTTGAATGCCCAACTCTTCGAATTCGAGCTCATCTCCCAATTCCGCTGCAACGGCTCCGATGGCTACCTCGCCTGGATCAATAACATCCTCGGCTTAGAAGAGAACGACAAGCTCATCCTAACCCCAGCCGATCGCATGGAGTTCCGCATCTTCCCCTCCCCCACCGCCCTCTACCACGCTATCATGGCCAAGAACCGCGAAAAGCCTAACTCCGCCCGCCTCGTCGCCGGCTTCTGCTGGCCTTGGAGCGATCCTAACCCCGATGGCACCCTGGTCAACGATGTGGTCATCGGCGAATTCGCTATGCCCTGGGAAGGACGAGAAGGCAAGCCCCTCGCCCCAGGCATACCCCCCTGGTTCGAATGGGCTTACCGCCCCGAAGGAGTCCACCAAGTGGGATGCATCTACACCGCCCAAGGCTTCGAATTCGACTACATCGGCGTCATCTTCGGCCCAGACCTCGTCTATGACCCCTACCACAACCGCTGGGTCGGCCAACCCCACCACTCTCATGACCCCATGCTCAAACGCGCCCGCGGCGATGAATTCACTGCCTACGTCAAGAACGTCTACCGCGTGCTGCTCACCCGCGGCATGCGCGGCTGCTACATCTACTTCATCGACAAAGACACAGAAAACTTCTTCCGCAGCCGCATCGACCCTAAGCTGCTTCATCCCCAGAGCTGTTAACGAACAACGTCCTACGCCTATTGTGTATAAACCCCATGTACACACTCTCCGTGCCGGACCTTGCAGGATGCAGAGCAGAAGCGCCTCTTCGCAAAGGAGCAGAGAGTTGACACACTCTTTACACACACGCGCGACATTCTCGACTTGGAACCCCCATACCCCTTAAAAAATTTGACTCGTCTTGTTTAGTTTGTGTATAATCCGCACGACCTGCAAGGACTGACGCAGGCCGTCCCACGCGGACGCGCAGAGCGCGCGAGCCTCTGCCCCTGGGGAAAGGGGAGTTATTGCCTCGCCAATGAGAGGTAGCAGTGGGCCAGGTATTTACCGGCGCGTGGGCGGCATGGCAGCGAGGGGCACCTGGAGAGGGTGCCAGTGCAGGCCCTGCAGGGGCTGTTCTTTTCTGCTGTGCGTGTTTGCCTGGTCCCTTACTTAAAGGCTAACCACTCATAGTTACTGTCAACTCCAATCCCCAAACTGCACGCTCGCTCGTAAATCATGGCCAAGCGCTTGAAATAGAAAGGAGGATATCATGAGTCCCAAGCTGGTAGAAACTATCACCCTTCTCCTGAGGTTAGCAAAGGTCGAAGGGGTGGTTGTGCTTACTCTGTTTGTGGTCGCCAACTTGAACGCAGCCGCGCGGGAGGAGTTCTTGCGCGTCTTGCGCGAGCAGGTCGCGCGCGCCCAAGGGCGCGCCCGGTTTGCAGCCCTCCGCGAGCTTGAAGAGCAACGAATCGTGAACGAAAAGCTCGCTCAAGAGCTGAGTGAGCTGGAGCGAGTTATCTTATTGTTGATGGAAGATCAGGCTAAGGTAGAGGAGCTTTTGTCTCCCCTGGAAGCGACATTGCGAGAGCTGCTGACTGACGTGCCACCGGTGGAGGGCTCTCTGTTGGTGTAAGGGCCCAGCATGAGTCATGGGACGACGCACCATTCCCTGGGATCAAGTGAAGCAAGAGTACACGTGCGGCTCGGTCAACGAGCAGGGCCAGCGCGTCTGGCCAAGCCTCAGAGAACTCGCCAGAAAGTATTCCATCAGCATATCCACTCTTTGGCAGAGGAAGCAGCGCGAGAACTGGGATGCGCTGCGAGAGAGGAATCGAGCCGAAATCGATACAAAATCGATACAATTTTTCATCACCCGGGTCGCGGATACTCAGGCACGGATCAATGAGATGGCGCTCTACGGCGCGCTGAGGCTGATGGAGGAAGCCCTGGCGGGGGTGCAGCGGTATCGGGAGCAGGTCGCTCGCATCTTCGCAGACGAGACCTTGGACACGTCGGAGCGCACAAGACAGCTCAAGGACGTCTCGCAGGCGCTGAAGAACTATGCCCAGGCGTTCAGCGAGGCGTATGAGAAGGCGCGGCTGGCGGTCGGCGAGCCGAGTGAGGTCTCCGAGGGGCGCATCACGCTGGAGCGGTTCGTGCGCGAGACGTTGATGTATATCGAGATGGAGCAGAATGCCCATAGCATGGAGGAAGGAATCTCAGCTGATCAGAGCTCCGTACGTCTGTCGCTCCCCTGTTCTTTGTGCGCCCGTCGGGGTCGGTAGCTCCTTGGCGAGCCGCGGGTGATTGTGAATGAATACAAGAAAGCCGTGCAGGAGGCTGAAGATCACGTGATACTGCTCCTTCAATGGCTCTTTGTAGCGAGGACATG
>Ga0197142_1001077_pt1 | contig 25243 bp, 20 predicted proteins | sample GBS60_MetaG_FD_148614 | JGI IMG/M metagenome (GOLD analysis project Ga0197142, IMG submission 148614) | Sediment microbial communities from Great Boiling Springs, Gerlach, Nevada, United States - GBS 60_MetaG | ecosystem: Environmental > Aquatic > Thermal springs > Hot (42-90C) > Sediment... | reverse complement strand
TTCCGGGCACACATGGCCTGCCGGCGGCAGCCAACAGGACGGCGAACGCCGGGAGGGCAGCGGGAACTACTGGCGGCGCCCGGTGAAGTTCACGTTGCGTGCGTCCCGCAGGCGTGTGTCAACCGTGCGGTCCACCGGCCGGAAGGTGTAACCGATCCGCGTGGCGGCGACGGTATAGACGCCGGGCGGGAGATCCTTGACCTCCCAGGTGCCGTCGGACCGTGTGCTCACCGACCGGTTCGCCGGACCGTGCACATGAATCATGGCGTGCTGCCCGGGTCCGAGGCCGTAGACGCGGCCGGTGATGGTGCGGGGCTGAGAGCCTGCTTGCCCGGTCGAGGGCGGCTCGGCCTGATGGGCCGTGAAGTTCAGGTTATGCACGTCTTGCGTGCGCACGTCAGCCGTCAGATCCTTCGGATTGAACGTGTAGCCTTTCCGGGTCACGGTGACGCTGTAGACCCCGGGAACGAGATTGCTGATTTCCCAGGTTCCGTCGGAGCGCGTCAAAGTCGAGCGATTGGAAGGTCCGTGGACATGAACCGTGGCCTGGTGCCCCGGCGCCAGGTTGGACACCTTGCCCGTCATCCGGTACCGCGGGGCCGGCGCGGCGGTCAACAAAGCCGATGACACGATCCAGGCTGTCAGCAGCAAGGCGGAGCGGGATTCTGCAAGCACGAGCATCCTCCTGAGGTGAGTGGCAAGTTAGCCGGTGCAAGTCCGTTCATTGAATCACCGGTGTCGCGCTATTCTAACTTAGGTGCGGATTCCGATTTATCAGGTGGACGCCTTCACGAGCCGACTGTTTGCGGGGAACCCGGCGGCGGTGTGCGTGCTGGAAAGCTGGCCGCCGGATGAATTGCTCCGGGCCATCGCGGCCGAAAACAACCTTTCGGAGACGGCGTTTCTGCGGGCATGCGGGGATGGCTACGAACTGCGCTGGTTCACGCCGGCCGTCGAGGTGGATTTATGCGGGCACGCCACGCTGGCGGCGGGTTACGTCGTGTTGCAATACCTGCAACCGGAAGAGCAGGCCGTGCGCTTTCTGACGCGAAGCGGGCAACTGATCGTTGGCCGCCGGGAGGACTGGCTGGAGATGGATTTCCCCGCGCGCCCGCCCGAACCCGCCGCCGCGCCCGCCGGTCTCATCGCCGCTTTGGGGCGGGCGCCGCGCGAGCTCTGGAAATCCCGCGACTACATGGCCGTCTACGAGAGCGAGGATGAAATTCGCGAGCTGCGTCCGGATATGGACGCGTTGGGCCGGGTCGAGATGTTCGCCGTGATCGTGACCGCCCCCGGCCGCGAGGCGGACTTTGTTTCACGCTTCTTCGCGCCCGCCGCGGGCGTTCCCGAGGACCCGGTCACAGGCTCGGCCCACTGCACTCTTGCGCCATACTGGGCCCGCCGGCTGGGCAAGAACGTACTGCATGCGCGGCAGCTTTCCCCGCGCGGCGGCGAGTTAGTCTGCGAGTTACGCGATGATCGCGTGTTGCTGCGCGGCCAGGCAGTCCTCTACCTGGAGGGTTTCATTTACGTGTAGCCGCCGAGCCCATCACGCCGGTTCGGTTTCCCAGACGCGCAGGCCGAAGCGGCTGAGAAAAATCGGAATGTGACGGTAGCGGGGGTCGGCAGCCTCGATTTCGCGAATCATGGCGCGCTTGGCTGAGCGATCCGGACCGCTCAGGATGGTCACCGAGCCGCCCGTCCCGCCGGCCCCGTTCACCTTCCAGCCCAGAACGCCGTGCGCGCGGGCGATCTCGATGATGCGGCGGTGGTGCGGGCCGATCAGAGCCGGATGCAGGTTCTCCTGCGCCGCGGTATTCTCGATCATGGCGCGTCCCAACGTGACGAAATCGCCGGCGTAGAGCGCGTCGCGCGACTTCTCGGCGGTGAGGCGGAGCGGCTTCAACTGCGGCGCTTCCGGTCCGGCGTTCTCCAGATTGCGGATGACCATCTGGTGGACTTCCGAGGAGGAGTGCGCCTCCCCCACGTAAATCAGCGAAAGTCGGGCTTCCAGTTCCCACCAGATGGAATCGGGCAGGCGGATGGGACTGACGGCGGCGTGCGGGTAGCGGAACATTTCGATGTAGTTGATGCCGCCGTAAGCGGAAGCGATCTGATCCTGGATGCCGCACTGCTGGCGCAACAACTCGGTTTCGATTTTCTGCGCCGCCAGGGCGATTTCGTGCGCCGTGAGGCGCCCGGGCGTGAGCCGGTCGAGGGCTCCGATCAAGGCGACGCTGACCGCGGCGGAGGTGCCTGTGGAAGCCCCGCCGGGCGCCTCGCTGTAAATGGAAACTTCGATCGCCAGGTTCTCGGGCACGCCCATGTACTCGATGGCGGCCTCCAGCAGCGGATGCTTGTCGTAGATGCCGCGCGGCGGTTCGATCGAGTAACGCTGCCCGTAGTTTTCGGCGTGAATGGTGATGCGGGCTGCCTCGCCGCGGTGCTCGCGCACGCGGAGTTGCACCTCGGCGTAGGGATACACCGCGATGTTGAATACCTTGCCGTGGCCGGCGAACCAGGTGTCCGTCCAGCCGCCGTTGTCGCAAATGCGGATCGGCGCTGCGGCGTTGATGACGCGCAGCAAACGGGCTTGCGAACTCACTGGAACTTGTAAGTCCCGGGCGCAGGCAGGGGCGGCGCTTCCATCTTGACTTCGTACCCGAATTCCCTGGGCATGAGGTCCTGCTGGGAGTTCATGATCATTTCCCAGGTGATTTCCTGCCCGGAGTATGCCGACTCGCGGGCCATGATGCAGGTCATGGTGCTTTCCGCCACCGCCATGCCGTGGTTGATATAGGGACCGTCGCCCAGGATGCTCTTGACCATGTCAATGTGTTCCTGCACCTGGCCGTTGATGCCCTTGGTCCCCATGTCGTTGCCGGTGGAGCGGCCCCTGGTTCCCACGATCAGATCATTGACGATCCGGTAGCATCCTTGCGGATACTGCCGGCAGTGGCTGGAGTAATGCACCCCGTTGGGGTAGACGAAGTCCGAGAACATGTGGTCGTAAATGTTACCGTAAAGCTCCTCGCGCGGTCGCCAGGCGGCGCCGCCGGATGCCACCACGCGCACGGGATGGGTTCCCATGACCCAGTTGATGAAGTCAATGTTGTGGAAGTGCTGCTCGACGATCTGGTCGCCGCAGAGCCAGAGGAAGGAGTACCAGTTGCGATGTTGCCACTCCATGTCGCCCCATTTGGGATCGCGCGCCTTGGCGTGCATGACGGGGCCGCTCAGATAGTTCGAGTACAAGGCGACAATTTCGCCGATGGCGCCGTCCTGGATTTTCTGGACGGTTTCGATGTATTCGCGGGTGGAACGCCGCTGGGCGCCGGACATGACGGTGAGCTTCTTTTCTTCCGCCTTGCGGGCGGCGGCCATGAAGCGGCGGCAGCCGACGGGATCGGTGGCCACCGGTTTTTCCGTGAACACGTGCTTGCCGGCTTCGATGGCAGCTTCGAAATGAATGGGACGCCAGCCGGGCGGCGTGCACAGCATGACGATGTCCACATCCGTGGCGATGAGTTTCTTGTAAGCGTCGAAGCCGACAAAGCGGTATTCGGGATCCACCTTCACGCGGTCGGCGAACTGGGGATTGTTTTTCAGCCTGGCCAGGTTGCGCTCCAGATGGTCCTCGAAGATGTCGGCCATGGCGACGACTTCGACGTTGGGGTTGCCGGTGAGCAGGTCGCGCACCGCGCCGGTGCCCCGGCCTCCGACCCCGATCAGGCCGGCCCGCAGTTTCGCCTGTCCCCAGCCGCGGACCAGCTCGGGCCGGACGATGGTGAAGGCGGCGGCGCCGGCCGCGGATTTTTTCACGAAGGAGCGCCTCGTAACCGATTCTGACATGGTTCCTCCTTAAATGAATTTATATTGGCCGGGCACGGGAAGCGGGGTAACCTCGACCTGCGCGTCATAACTGAACGCCTTCGGATAGAGATCCAGTTGGGAGTTCATCACCATATCCCAGGTAATTTCCTGGCCCGAGTAAGCCGCCTCACGTCCCATGATGCAGGTCATGGTGCTTTCCGCTACCGCCATGGCTTCGTTGATGTAAGGCCCGTTGCCCAGGATGCTGTTGACCATGTCTATCTGCTCCTGGACATAGGGATCAATGCCCTTGGTTCCCATGTCCCGGCAGTTGGTCCGTCCCTTGGTTCCCACCAGCAACTCGCTCACGTTGCGGTAAATGTGCGGCAGGTTAGGATACTGCCGGCAGTGACTGGTGATATGCACGCCGTTCGGATAGACGAAATCGGCAAAGACGTGGTCGTAGATATTCCCGTAGACTTCTTCGCGCGGCCGCCAGGCCACGCCGCCGGAGGCAACCACGCGCACCGGGTGGGTTCCCATGAACCAGTTGCAGACGTCTATGTTGTGCAAATGCTGCTCGACGATCTGATCGCCGCACAGCCAGACGTAGGAATACCAGTTGCGGTTCTGGTACTCCATGTCGCCCCACTTGGGATTGCGCTTGCCTTTCTCGTAAGGCCAGTTCGGCCCCTGGAACTGGAGCACGGGCGTGCCCACCCAGTAGGCGTAGCAGGCCACGATTTCCCCGATGGCCCCGTCGCGCACTTTCTGCCAGGTCTCTACATATTCACGCTGGGAACGGCGCTGCGCGCCCGACTTGACCGTCAGTTTCAGTTCTTCCGATTTCTTGGCCGCCGCCATGAAGCGCCGGCACCCCACCGGGTCTGTGGCGAACGGTTTTTCCGCGAAGACGTGCTTGCGGGCATTGACCGCGGCTTCGAAATGCTCCGGTCGGTAGCCGGGCGGGGTGCACAGCATCACGATGTCAATGTCGGAGGCCAGGACTTTCTTGTAGCCGTCGAAACCGACGAAGCGGTGTTCGGGGTCCACTTTCACCCGATCCGCGATGTTGGCATTGCGCGGCGACTCCTTGAGCTGCCGGTAGGACTTTTCGAGCCGGTCTTCGAAGATATCGCACATGGCGACCAGCTCGACGTTCGGGCAGCCGTTGAGGATATTCTCGACAGCCTGCGTGCCGCGCCCGCCGCAGCCGACGAGCCCGGCGCGCAAGCGGGCCGCCCCCACTGCCCGTACCTGCTCAGGCTTGACGATCAAAAAGCCGGAAGCCGCCGCTGCCTTGCCCGCGGATGACTTCAGGAATGACCTGCGCGAAACCGATTCAGCACTCATGACGTTTTTACCTCGGGTGCCTATTGTATCCCAGGGAAGGCGCGCCCGCGTTGCTTTCACCGCCGGCTTGCGCTTTGGCTCTGGCGCAGGGGCACGAAGCGGCAGAACGTGACGATGCGTTGCGTCAGATGCCCATCCCGTTTCCACACCAGCCGCAGTTCCTGGTCCCAGCCGCTGCCTACGGGGACCACCATGCGCCCGGGATCAGCCAGTTGCTCGAGGAGGGGCCACGGGATCTCGGGCGCGGCCGCGGCCACCGAGATGGCATCGTAAGGCGCCAGCTCGGGGTAGCCCAGCGAGCCATCCGCACAGATCACGCGCACGTTGTGGGCGCGGCCGGCCGCTTCCAGATTCTGCTGCGCCCGCGCGGCCAGTTCCGGAATCAGCTCCAGGGCGATGACCTCGCGCGCCAGCGCACCCAGTACGGCGGCATGATAGCCGGAACCCGCGCCCACTTCGAGAACCCTTTCGTCGCCGTTCAGTTCCAGGGCCTGCGTCATCAGAGCCACCATGTAGGGCTGGGAAACCGTCTGACCGTAGCCGATAGGCACGGGTTCGTCGTCGTAGGCCCGGTGGCGCTGGTCGTCGGGCACGAACAATTCCCGCGGGATTTCGGCCATGGCAGCCAGCACGCGCGGATCACGGATTCCGCGGGCGCGCAGTTGGCGTTCGACCATTCGGCGGCGCAATTCAGCGAAATCGCTCATGGGCACTATCCAGCATAGCCCTGCGAGATCTCGCTTGCGGATGCCGAGGTCCGGGATCGCGCGCGCTGCTGTCGAAAAGTCGTGACGGAACGGGCGATCTGTGTTATGCTGAAGGCAGAGTTTTGAACGTCTCCGCCAGGCGCTGTGAATCCCCCCAAAGATTTGCCGGCCGCGTCAGAGGCGTTTGATCCTCGGTAAGTTCAATTCGAAGGAAAACAGCAACACCATGAAAGAAAAAGGTACTGTGAAGTGGTTCAACGCCTCCAAGGGCTTCGGTTTCATTCAGCGGGATTCGGGCGAAGACGTGTTCGTGCACTATTCGGCCATCCAGATGAGCGGCTACCGGAGCCTGGAAGAAGGCGCGCGGGTCGAGTTCTCCGTCCGCAAGGGCCCCAAGGGTCTTCAGGCTGAAGACGTGCGGGTTCTGTAGTCCTCCTGCCCCCGTGGGGGCGCCGGCTTCAGGAACAAAAGCGGGCCGTTTCCGTATTTCACATCGTGAGGTGTGGTATGCACATTCGCGGCCCGCTCCCGGCCTTCCTGGTTTTGCTTGTCCTAACACCCGGTTGTGACCTCGACCGGGTCCTCGGTGAATCCGCCCGGTTTCGCGAGGAGTTCAACTACACCTACCCGCTCGTTGCCGGCGGAAGGCTCGAGTTGGATAACTTCAATGGCTCCGTCGAGATCATGGGTTGGGAAAAGGACGAGCTGCGAGTCAGCGGCCTCAAGTTCGCGGGCAACGAGGCGGATCTGCGCGAACTCAAAATCGAGGTTACGTCCGATGGGCAGAGGGCTCGCATCCGCACCGTAGCTTCCTCCGGGCGCCGCAGGAATGCGGGGGTGCGGTACATGCTGCGGACGCCGCGTCGCGTCGAACTGGAACGCATTCGGACCTCCAACGGCTCGATCCGGGCGGAGTTCATCCAGGGATCTGCACGGTTGGAAACCTCGAACGGCTCGATCACTCTCCGGCAACTGGAAGGCCGCGTGGAGGCGCTCACGAGCAACGGCTCCGTCAACCTGACGGAAGTGCAAGGGGACGCCGTCCTGCGCACGTCCAACGGCAGAATCACCGTCGAGCGACTCAAAGGCGCGCTTGAAGCCGTCACGTCGAACGCTTCGATCGCCGCTCGCGTCCTGGAGGCCGGGCCCGGCCGCGTCCTGCGCCTGGTGACGTCCAACGGCGGCATCGAACTTTCCGTGGATTCCTTCCAGCAGAACGAAGTCACTGCGCAGACCAGCAACGGTTCGGTGACCGTGCGCCTGCCCGACTCCCTCACGGCACGGTTGCGGGCCACCACCTCCAACGGCGCCATTCACTCGGATTTCCCGGTTCTGGCAGGGAGCACCGGCAAGGATCATCTGGAGGGTGAGATCGGCGGCGGCGGGCCCTTGATCCGGCTCGCCACCACGAACGGCTCGATCCGCGTGCTGCGCTTCTGAGCAAGCCGCAGCGGCGTGATAGCATAAACGCTCATGTCCGAGGAGGTCGCGCCGTCCCGGCACTTTCCGCCCTGGCGTCGAGCGGAACTGCCCGCGTCCCCGGCGTTCCACTGGCGCCGGTGGACCTTGCTGATCGGCCCGGGATTGATGATGGCGGGAGCCAACATCGGCGGCGGCGAGTGGCTCTTCGGCCCCGTGGTCACGGCGCAATACGGCGGCCGCATCATGTGGGTGGCCACGCTCTCCATCGCGCTGCAAGCCTTCTACAACCTCGCCGTGATGCGCTACGCGCTGTATTGCGGCGAGCCCATCTTCGTCGGTTTCTTTCGCACGGCGCCCGGTCCCGTGTTCTGGACGGTTTTTTATTTCCTGGCGGACCTGGGCGGGCTGTGGCCGTATCTGTCGTCCAACGCCGCGGTTCCGCTGGCCACGGTGCTGCTCGGCCGCCTGCCCACCGCGGCCGACGATGCCCTCACCCGCGGCCTCAGTTACGCCATTTTTCTGGCCTGCTTCGTGCCTTTGATTTTCGGCGGCAAGATTTACAACGCCCTGGAAAAAGTCATGGTGGGGAAGCTGGTGCTGGTGCTGGCCTACCTCGGCTTCACGGCCATCGCGCTGGTCAGCCTGCAAACCTGGAAGGAAATCATTTCGGGGCTGTTCCGTTTTGGTTCCCTGCCGGAAGGCCAGTTCGACTGGGCCGTGTTGGCGGCCTTTGCGGCGGTGGCCGGCGCGGGCGGGTTGACCAACAGTTACTTTTCCAACTACGCGCGCGACAAAGGCTGGGGCATGGGCGCTCTGGTGGGCGCCATCCCGAGCGCGATCGGGGGCCGCTCCGTCCAGCTTTCGCACACCGGCATGGTCTTCGAGCCTGTGGGTCCGGCGCTGGAACGCTGGCGCGGCTGGCTGCGTCATATCCGTCGCGATCAGCTCGCGCTGTGGATCCCGGGCTGCATCGCAGGCATGGCGCTGCCCGCTTTGTTCTCGCTGGAGTTCATCCGCGGCGCGCAGGTGGAAGGGCACGCCGCCGCGGCCATGACGGCCCAGGCCATCGCTGCGCGTCACGGCCCTGTGTTCTGGTACCTGACCTTGCTGTGCGGTTTTCTGGTGATGGCGCCCACGCAGGTCAGCCAGATTGACGGCATGTGCCGCCGTTGGACCGATGTCATCTGGACGGGCGTCCGGCGATTGCACAAACTGCCGGGCAACCAGGCCAAGTACGTTTATTACGCCATCCTCGTGCTGTACGCGCTGTGGGGCATGCTGGCGCTGCGCCTGACGCCGAACCCGCTGGTGCTCGCGGTGGCCAGCGGCGTGATGATGAACTTCGCTCTGGCTTTCTCGGCGTTGCACACTCTTTACGTGGATCTGCGGCTCCTGCCGCCCGCCTTGCGTCCCGGCTGGTTCCTCCGCCTCGGGCTGGTGGCCTGCGCGACTTTTTACTTCGGGATTTCGGCCATCGCCTTCCGGCAGCAGTGGCCCAAGGTGGCCGCGTGGCTGGGGTTATAAGTACGCCGGCTCAACGAAGGTCCTTCCAGGCCGGCAGCGAGTAATTGGCCCGGTAATTGGATTCGTTGTAATGCGGGTTCCTGAGGGGCGCGTAAATCCGCTTGCCGGAGAACGGGCGATCCTGGGTGTAGATCCAGACGCGGCGGCTGTCCCAGACCACGATTTCATCGCGCGGGTCTCCCGTGAGGTCGAGAACATTGAAGGCCAGATCGGGGTGACCGTCGTCGGGGAACATGACCACGCGTCGCAGGTGGCCGTCCATCATCCCGCCCTCTCTCGGGTTGGCCGAGAGCATGGCGAACTCCACCCCGTCCCCGCGCCAGTTCACGGGCAGGATGGGACTGCCCGTGTGGATCGGTTCGCCCTGCACGAGAATGTTGCCGTCGTAATCGAACAGGGTTACGATGCCGGGATTGCGCCAGAAATTGATGGTCATCAGTTGCAGCCCGGGCACGTCGGCGCGGTATTTGGCGACGCTGGGACTCTGGGCGTGACCGATGCGCACGTGGCGCAGGATTTGTCCTTTCAGGTCCAGCATGAGGAAACCTTCGTCGCTGGCGAACCAGTACAGGCGCGGCGGGGCCTTGGGGTCGGGACCGAAGTTACCCGCAATGACGCCGTCGGCGTGGTCCCGCAGCTCGTCGCGGCTCCACAACAAGCGCCCGTCGGCCGTGTACATGGCATAGCCGATGAACAGCTCCTCGCGCCCGTCCCCGTCCACGTCCAGGGTGTACGGGAAATGTCCGATATTGGACCGGCCCTGCCAGAGTAATTTCAGATTATTGTCGAAGACCCAGAAGTTCATATAGCGATCCTTGATCAGAATTTCGCGCTGGACTCCCCGCCCGCCGAAATCCGCAAAATAAATCGAATCGCCTACTTCCAGCTCATAAGGGCGAACCTTGTTGTCTTTGGGCGCCTCCGGCATCCAGGCCCATTTCTTCACCCTGCCTGTGGCGCCGTCCAGGATCTGGATCTTGAAGTCCTTGACCATGATGACTTCGTTCCGCCCGTCACCGTCTGTGTCGTGGATCTGGAAGGGATTGTCGTGGGCCAGGACGTCGTTGTAAGGTTCCGGCCTTCCGATTTGCCACAGCACTTTGCCGTCCAGGTTCACGGCCGTCAGGCAACTGATGTGGGCGAAGGAGTTGTCCTGCACCTTGCGAATGTTTTGGGCGATGAGCATGTCGGTCTGCCCGTCGCCGTCCAGATCGCCGAAGCGCACGTTGCGCCCGGCGCCGAAACCCGGCGTCTCGAACTTCTTCCAGAGCCTGGGCTGGGGATTCTCGGCGCGCAGGCGGGCCAGCTCCGCCTCTCGCCGGGCGATGCGTTCCCGAATCGCGCGCTCCGTGGCCTCGGAAACGCTCACCCGGACGTCGGTGAAGCGCGCCGGGATGTTGGCCGTGATGCCGATGCGTCCCGCGGGGATCTCGCTGTCGCGGGCTTCGATGAGCAGTTTGCCGTTAACGTAGGCGCGAATCTCCGGTCCCTGGTTTTCCACTTTCAGCGTGTAGTAGCGCAGCGTGTCGTAGCGGAACGGGGCTTCGCCCAGGTTGCGCCACTCGGCGACGCGGAACTCCCGCTCCAAGGGAAGCCGCACGCGCAGAATGGCGCGGTCGCCTCCGGTCAGAGCGAACAGGTAGTAATGACGGTTGGTGCGGTAACGGAAAACAATGCCCGCCATGTCCGCCAGCGACAGCGGCCGAACCTTGACTTCCAGCGTGTAGTCGAACCACTCCGGATCGCCGGTCACCAGCGTCGGATTCATGATGCGGCGCCAGGCGTTGATCTCGTGCTGCTCGATGTAGGTCTTGCCGTCTTCATCGCCTCCCGCCCAGGAGTCCGTGTGACAGATTGCGTTTTCCCAGGGGTCCAGAGGGACGCCGCGATGAGGCAGGTAGTGGTATTCCTGGATGGCGTTGGTCAACTGCTTGACGGGTTCCGAAAGCACGCGCGGCGGCACGCGACGGAAATCGTCCCGGAACAAATCCACGGCCATCGCCGCGCCGCAAGTCATCGAGAGCAGGATTCCGCAAAGCTTCATGACTCCTCCGAGCGATCGGGGCCGGGGGCGCGACGCGCCTCCGTCTTGCCTGCGATCTGCCATTCGGTGAAGGGCGAACGGGCGCCACGGACGCGAACGTCAATCAGGTAGGGCACGGACGCGTTCAAGGCCCGCTGCAAAGCCGCGCGCAGCTCGGCGACCGTTTCCACGTGCTCGCCCGCACCGCCGCAGGCCTGCATCACCAGATCGTAGCGCGTGGGGCGCAGCTCGCAGGCCACCGTGCGATCGCTGCCGCCGGCGGCGCGCTGCAACTCGCGCTCGATGCCCCAGCCCGCGTCGTTGCCCACTATGATGACGACGGGCAGCTCGTGTCGGACGAGCGTGTCCAGCTCAGCCAGATAGAAGCCCAGCGCGCCATCGCCAATGATCAGCACGACCGGCTCGTCCGGGTGCGCCAGCTTGAGCGCCACGGCGTTCGGCAGGGCGGCGCCGATGGTCCCCAACGGACCCAATCGGATCCATCCGCCGCGCCGGCGAGCCGGCAGGTAGGCCCTGCCCCAGTGGCAGAAGTCTCCGCCGTCCCACGAGTAGAGCGTTTCGGGCGGAAGGCTGCGCTCCAGTTCCGCGAAGACCGCGAGAGGATGCATGGGCGGCTCGTCCTGTGCGGCCAGATTCTCCAGGCGCTGCCGCCATTGCCGGCGCAGCTCGCGCACTCGCTCCAGCCAAGGACGCGGCGCCCAGCGCCTTGCGCCCAAATGGTCCAGGAAAGCGCGCAGCGCGGCGCGAACGTCGGCGCACAGGCCTACTTCCAGGCGGCGATTCATGCCGAGTTCGGGAGCGTGGATGTCTGCCTGGATGAACTGCGCCGAGGGATCGAACAGCCGCGGTCCGCCAAACGCCACGCGATAATCGAGCCGCTTGCCCAGCACCAGAACCAAGTCGGCCTCGCGGAAGGCTGCCGGCGCCGCGCGATTCAGCGCCGGGTCGGCGTAGCCCATCGCCAGCGGGTGATCATCCGGGATGGCGCCGCGGGCCATCGTGATGGTCCAGACGGGCAACCGGGTTTTTTCCACGAACTGGACGAGCTCGTCTTCGGCCTCGGACCACCACACGCCGCTGCCCGCGATGACCACGGGCCGTTCGGCTTTTTCGAGCAGCGACAGGGCGCGCGCAACATCGGTGCTGGACGGGGCAGGGCGAGGCGGTGGCAGCGGCACAGGCGTCGGCGTGGCCTCGTCCGTTTCGGCTTCGAAAATATCCACCGGGATGGTCAGGTGCACGGGTCCCATGCGACCGGCGATTGCCTCGGCGTACGCGCGTCCGAGATAAAAGCCTACGTCGGCGGCGCGCGGCGGTTGCGCAGCCCACTTCACAATGGGCCGGACCAGGCCGAGCTGATCCAGTTCCTGGAATGCCTGGCGGTCCGCCAGTCGCCAGGCGCGCGCCCCGCTCACGGCTAGCAGCGGGCTTGCCGCCTGGAAAGCCGTCGCGATGCCGGTCACTGCGTTGGTGTGTCCGGGTCCGCCTGTCACCATGCCCAGCGCAGGCCTGCGATGCAGCCGGGCCCAGACGTCGGCGGCGTGCATGACGGCGGATTCGTGCCGCATGTCTACGATGCGAATCCCGCAGCGCGCCGCTGCGAGCAGGACCGCGTTGAGATGATCGCCGACCAGGGTGAAGATTTCGCGCAGGCCCAGCCCGGCCATCGCCCGCACGAACAGCTCGGCGCCGGTTGGCATGGCGCACTCATCCTACTACAATCGCCTTTATGGTGGTCTTTGCTTTGCTCGCGCTGGCGGCTGCCCCTCAGCCTGACTTCGATCTGCTGCTGAAAGGCGGTCACGTGATTGACCCGAAGAACCGCATCAACGAGCGGCGGGACGTGGCCATCAAGGACGGTCGCATCGCGGCCGTGGAGCGCGATATCCTCGCCACCCGCGCACTGAAAACGGTGGACGTGACCGGCTTCTACGTGACGCCGGGCCTGGTGGACATTCACGTCCACGTCTACGCCGGCACCGGCATGAGGGGCGCTTACTCGGGCGACTTGAGCGTCTACCCGGACGGCCACACGTTCCGCAGCGGCGTCACCACCGTGGTGGACGCGGGCAGCGCCGGCTGGCGCAATTTCGCCGATTTCAAGGACCGCGTCATTGACCGCGCCCGCACGCGCGTGCTGGCCATGGTGAATATCGTCGGCCGCGGCATGGCCGGCGACAAGCTCGAGCAGGATACCTCGGACATGGATCCCAAGCTCACGGCCGAGACCGCCCGTCGCTACAAAGATCTGGTGGTGGCGATCAAGACCGCCCATTACAGGGCCCCCGACTGGATTGCGGTGGATCGCGCCATCGAGGCCGGACGCCTGGCGGATCTGCCGGTGATGGTGGATTTCGGCAGCTTTCTGCCCGAGCGGCCTTTCCAGCAGCTCGTGCTCGAGAAGCTGCGTCCCGGCGACATCTACACGCACACCTACCTTGCTGCCGTCCCCATGCTCGATGAAGAGGGCCAGCTCCTGCCCTATTTATTCGCGGCGCGCAAACGCGGCGTGATCTTCGATTTGGGCCACGGCGGGGGCAGTTTCGTGTTCCGGCAGGCCGTTCCCGCCATGCGTCAGGGATTCCCTCCCGACACGATCTCGACCGACCTGCACGTGGGCAGCATGAACGCGGGCATGAAGGACATGACCAACGTCATGTCGAAAATGCTCAACATGGGCATGGAGCTGGAGGAAGTGATCCTGCGCTCCACCTGGCGACCGGCGCAGGTGATTCGTCGTGAGGAGCTGGGTCATCTGACGCCGGGCGCGCCGGCGGACGTGACGGTCCTCAACTTGCGCTACGGCAGCTTCGGCTTCGTGGATGTCTACGGGGCGCGCCTGCGCGGCGACCGCAAGCTGGAGGCCGAGCTGACGATTCTCGACGGCCGCGTGGTCTGGGATCTGAACGGCCTCACGCGCACGGACTGGAACCGCCTGGGGCGAAACTACGGGCCGCAGAGCGATCCGCGCTGGGACGGAACGATCGGCGCCGGAACGCGTCCGCGCAAGTGAAGCCGCGGCGCCAGGCGCCTCAGCGCACACCCCGACTGCTTGCTCATTTTGTGCGCGACCAGCGGGCCTGATCAGGCTTCGCCTTCTTCGATAATCTCCAGCAACTCGATGTCGAAGGTCAGATCCTTTCCTGCGAGGGGGTGGTTGGCGTCCAGGGTGATCGAGCTGTCGGTGACCTCGGTGACCAGCACGGGGGTGACGCGCCCGTCGGGGTGCTGAAGCTGAAGCCGGTCGCCCACTTTGGGATCCAGCTCCGGCGGCACGCGGCGGCGATCCACCTCGATGACCAGAAAGTCGGCGTGCGGTCCGTAGGCCTCTTCAGCCGGCACCTTTTGGGTCTTGGTCTCGCCGGGGGTCATGCCGATCACAGCGTTCTCGAAACCCGGGATGAGCTGGCCGTCGCCGATCGTGAATTCCAGCGGCCCGCTGCGGAGGGAGGAATCAAACACCGTGCCGTCGTCCAGTCTCCCGGTGTAATTTACTCTGACAGTGTCGCCTAGTTTTGCTTGAGCCATGTTCGTCTGATGCCCAGGATTGGAGGTCGGATCCAAGGCGGGGCTTCTTGCAGTATAGCATCGCCCGGCGCGCAATGAGTCAGGCCCGATGGAATTGACCCGAGGGGTCCGGCTCCGATACACTTTGAAATGCTGCCCGATGAGGGTTCACGTGCCGGCCGCTTCCCATTCGGTCGGCCAGTGTGACAAGCCGTGACGGAGGTTCATGCGTGTCGGAAGGGCGAAGCTTTATTTTCACGTCCGAGTCGGTAACCGAGGGGCACCCGGACAAAATCGCGGACCAGGTCTCGGACGCCGTTCTGGACGCCGTGATGGAACAGGATCCCACGGGGCGGGTGGCGTGCGAGGTGCTGGTCACCACCGGGGTGTGCGTGGTGGCCGGTGAGATTACCACTACGGCCTCGCTGGACATTCCCGCCGTGGCTCGCGCAACCATTCGCGACATCGGCTACACCGACGCCTCCTACGGCTTCGACTGGCAGACCTGCGGCATCCTGAACATGGTGCAGCGGCAGTCGCCGGACATCGCCATGGGCGTGGACATCGGAGGCGCCGGCGATCAGGGCCTCATGTTCGGATACGCCTGCGATGAAACCCCCGAGTTGATGCCGCTGCCCATCATGCTGGCGCACAAACTGGTGCGCCGGCTGAGCGAGGTGCGGCGGGCGGGCGTGCTGGATTTCCTCCGTCCCGACGGCAAGAGCCAGGTCTCGGTGGAGTATGTCAACGGCGCTCCCCGGCGCATCACGGCCGTGGTGGTCTCCACCCAGCACAGCGACCGCGTGCCCATCGAAGAGGTTCGCGAGCAGGTCAAACGGCACGTGATCGAGGCCGTGATCCCGCCCGAGATGGTGGACAGCGCCACCCGATACCACATCAATCCCACGGGCCGGTTCGTGATCGGCGGTCCGCACGGCGACACCGGATTGACCGGGCGCAAAATCATCGTGGACACCTACGGCGGCATGGGGCGTCACGGCGGAGGTTGCTTCTCCGGCAAGGATCCCACCAAGGTGGATCGTTCGGCTTGCTACATGGCGCGCTACATCGCCAAGAACCTGGTGGCGGCGGGCCTGGCCCGGCGCTGCGAGGTTCAACTGGCGTACGCCATCGGCGTGGCCGAACCCGTGTCGGTTTCCGTCAACACCTTCGGCACCGGCGCCATTCCCGACGAGCGCATCGTGGAGCTCATCCGCCAGATGTTCCCGCTGACGCCGCTGGGCATGATCGAACACCTCCAACTGCGGCGTCCGGTCTATCGGCGCACGGCCGCCTTCGGTCACTTCGGACGCACCGAGGATACGTTCACCTGGGAAGCGACCGACAAGGCGGCCGCGCTGCGGGACGCCGCAGGACTGCGCGCCGCCAGTGTGGGTTGAGCGAGGCCGGAGGCTGCGAAGCTAACGAGGCGATATGACAACCAATCCCCAGAGCTCGATTCCCTGCGACGTCAAGGATCTCTCCCTGGCCGATGCGGGCAGGAAGCGCATCGAGTGGGCGTTCCAGTCCATGCCGGTGCTTCAGCAAATCCGCAAGCAGTTCATCAAGGATCAGCCGCTGAAGGGCGTGCGCATCGCCGCCTGCCTGCACGTGACCACCGAGACCGCCAATCTGATGATCGCCTTGCGCGACGGCGGGGCCCAGCCCGTGCTGTGCGCCTCCAATCCGCTTTCCACGCAAGACGACGTTGCGGCCGCGCTGGTGCGCGACTACAACATCCCGGTGTTCGCCATCAAGGGCGAATCCAACGAGACCTATTACGCGCACATTCTTTCCGTGCTGGAGCACCGCCCGCAGATCACCATGGACGACGGCTGCGACCTGGTGACCACGCTGCACACCCGCCGGCAGGATCTGCTGGAGGGCGTGCTCGGCGGCACCGAGGAAACCACCACCGGCGTCATCCGCCTGCGCGCCATGGCCAAGGACGGCATCCTGCGTTATCCGGTCATCGCCGTCAATGACGCCATGACCAAGCATTTGTTCGACAACCGCTACGGCACCGGCCAGAGCACCGTGGACGGCATCATCCGCGCCACCAATATTCTGCTGGCGGGCCTGAACTTCGTGGTGGCCGGCTACGGCTGGTGCGGGCGCGGCGTGGCCATGCGGGCGCGCGGCATGGGCGCCAACGTCATCATCTGCGAAGTGGATCCCATCAAGGCCCTCGAGGCGCTCATGGACGGCTACCGCGTGATGTCCATGGTGGATGCGGCCGAAATCGGCGATGTCTTCGTAACGCTGACGGGCAACAAGAACGTCATCACGCGCGAGCATTTCGAGCGCATGAAGAACGGCGCGATTCTGGCCAATTCCGGTCACTTTAACGTCGAGATTGACCTGGAGGCGCTGGCGCGCATGGCGTCCAGCCGCCGTCAGGTCCGCGAGTTCGTCGAGGAATACGCCATGCGCGACGGCCGGCGGCTGTACGTGCTGGGCGAGGGCCGCCTGATCAACCTTGCGGCGGCGGAAGGGCATCCCGCATCGGTCATGGACATGAGCTTCGCCAATCAGGCGCTCTCGGTCCAGTACCTGGCGGAGAATCACGCGCGGCTGGAGAAGCGCGTCTATCCGGTGCCCGAAGAGCTGGACCGTCGCGTGGCGCGCATGAAGCTGGAGTGTATGGGCGTCAAGATTGACCGGCTTACGCCGGAGCAGGAGCGCTATCTGGCCACCTGGTCCGAAGGGACCTGAAACGCGACTGCCGGTGAGGTGCACGATTGGCTGATCCCTCGGAAATTCGCAAGACGCTGGAGATCACGGTTCCCGCCGGGGAAGTCAGTGAGGCCAGCGACCGCGCTGTGGCCAAGATCCAGAAGAGGGTGCACTTGCGCGGGTTCCGCCCGGGCAAGGCGCCCGCCGGCCTCATCCTGCGCCTGTACGCGGAGGAAATCCGCCGCGAGGTTCTCAACGAGCTGGTCCCCAAGTACTTGTTCCGGCGGGCGGAGGAAGAGGGACTGGTCATCGTGGGTACGCCCGAGATCCGCGATGTGCACTTCGCGCCCGGCGACCCGCTGCGCTTCACCGCCGAGTTCGAAGTGCAGCCGCAGTTCGAGTTGCTCGAGTACAGGGGCATCGCGGTTCCCTACCAGGAACCCGAGGTGACCGAGGACGATGTGGCCAGGCGCCTGGAAGAGCTGCGGCAGCAAAAAGCCGAGCTGGTAACCGTGGAGCCGCGCCCGCTGCAAGACGGCGACTTCGCCGTGCTCGCCATCGAAAGCCTGGCCGGCGCCGATCCGCCCATCCGGCAGGAGGAGGCGACTCTGGAGATCGGCGGCGAGGACACCTTGCCTGCGTTCTCGGAGAACCTGCGCGGTCTGTCGCCGGGCGAGGAGAAGGAGTTCGAGGTGCGCTACCCGGACGATCACAGCCAGCGGCGGCTGGCCGGCCGGACGATCCGTTTCCGCGCCCGCGTCAAGGCCGTGCGGCGCAAGGAACTGCCCGAGCTCAACGACGAGTTCGCGCAGGACGTGGGCGATTATCTGAATCTGGAGGAGCTGCGCGAGGCGGTCCGGCGATCCTTGCTGATGGAACGCCAGGCGGTGGCGCGCCGGCAGGCGCAGGACAAGCTGGTGGAGAAGCTGGTGGACATGCACGACTTCCCTGTGCCCGAGGCGTACGTGGAGCGCCAGGCGGAAGCGCTGGCTCTTCGGGTGCTGGAGGCCCAGGGGATAGATCCCGAAGCCGTGGACCTGGAGGCATGGAAGGCGGCCCGGCGCGAGCGCGCCATTCGCGAGGTGAAAGCCTCGCTGATCCTCGATAAGATCGCCGACCGCGAGGGCATCTACGCCACCCAGGACGAGGTAGACCGGGAAGTCCAGCGCATTGCCCGCCAGGAGCGCCAGCCGGTGGCCGCGGTGCGCATGCGGCTGGAAAAACAGGACGCGCTGCGCCGCATCGCCCACCACATCCGTACCGAGAAGACGCTGGCCTTCCTGTTCGAGCACGCCACCAAGACGGCGGGCGACTGAGCCGTTCGCCAGCATCGGTGGCCCGCCGGCGGTTTCATGTAAAATAACCAAAGCGGCGCACGTCGAGCTGCACGACAGGTTTGGATTTCTTCTTGCAACGACCCGAAAAGCCGACCCATCAGCATCGTCACAGGAGGACTGGGATGAACGCAAGCGCAGCAGGCGTGTTCATGAGCCTGGTTCTTTGCGGTTCCCTGTGTGCGCAGGCGCAGCAACAGCCCGCGCAGCGCGAGACCGAGCCCGCCAGGCCGGCCGCGGAAGCCCCCAGGGAATCGCTGGCGGACGCCCCGCCCGCGGCGGTGGATCCGCGCACGTACATCATCGGGCCCGAGGACATTCTGCTCATTCGGGTCTGGCGCGAGCCCGAGCACTCCGGGCTGGTGACCGTCCGTCCCGACGGCAAGATCACCTTGCCGCTGATCGGCGACATCCAGGCCGCCGGGTTGACGCCGGACAAACTCGACGCCGCGGTGACGGAGGCGCTGTCCCGGTACATCAACAACCCGGACGTGATCGTCTCGGTGCAGGCCGTGCGCAGCAAACGTTACTATGTGACCGGGGAAGTCAACCGTCCCGGCGCTTACCCGCTGGTGACGCCGGTTACCGTCCTCGAGGCCCTCACCCTGGCCGGCGGTTTCCGCGACTTCGCCAACAAGAAAAACATTACGATTTTACGGGGCAACCAGCGGCTCAGGTTCAATTACAACGACGTGATCAAGGGAAAAAATCTGTCGCAGAATATCGTGTTGCAACACGGCGACTACATCATCGTGCCGTGAGTTTTCTGTCACGGGTGAGGCGAAAAGACCGATAAGGGGATAAGGAATGCAGGCGCCGGGCGAGACCTTCACGGCCGCGCGAAGGCCGCTCGATGTGGAAGATTACCTCGACATTGTTCGCCGCAACAAGGGATGGCTGGCCGGGCCGGCCTTCGCGGGCCTGGTGGTGGCGGTGGTCGTCGCCTTCTTCTGGCCGGATACCTATGTGTCGGAAGCCACCATTCAGGTGACGCCCCCGCAGGTTCCTCAACAGTTGGTGCCCGCCAACGTGAGCATGGAGATTACCCAGCGCGTCAGCGCCATGGCCTCCAACATTCTGAGCCGACCCACCTTGATCAACATCATCCAGACGTACAACCTGTACCCGCGCGAGCGGGCGCGTTTGCCCATGGAGGACATCATCGAGCAGATGCGCGGCCGCGACATCCGCATCTCGCCGGTCACGCGGCTTTCCACCGCCGCCCGGGACCGCGCCTCGGTCTTCCGGATCTCCTTCGCTTACCCCAATCGCTTCGTGGCGCAGCGAGTGACGGCGGATCTGGCGGGACGCTTCATCGAGGAGAACATCCGGACCCGCTCGAGCCAGTCCGTGCAGACCACGGAATTTCTCAAGGATCAGCTCCAGCAGGCCAAGAAGGAGCTGGACGAGTGGGAAAACAAGCTGGCCGAATTCCGGGTGCGCAACAGCGGCCGTCTCCCCGATCAGTTGGATCGCAACCTTAACGCCATCCGGGCCTTCGAAACGCAACTGGCGGGCATCAACGACGCCATCAATCGCCTGGTTCAGGAGCGGCTCATGCTGGAGTCGCAAATTCGCATCGCCCGCGACCAGATTGCCTCCATCGGGCCGGCGCAGGAGGTGGCCGAAGCGCCCGTGCGCCGGGAGCGCCTGGCCGAAGTCGAGCGCCAGATCGTCGCGCTGGAGACGGCCCTGGTGGGTTTGCGGGAGCGCTACCGCGAGGATCACCCGGACGTCCAGCGACTGATGCGCCAGTTGGAAGGGCTGCGCAAGAATCGGCAGGCCCTGTTGTCCGAAGAGACCCAACCCAGGAGCGAGCAACCCAATGTGCGAACGCTGCGCCCGGAGCAACTCAAGGCGCTGAGGGTGGCCGAGGCGAACATCGCCCGCCTGCAAAGCCAGATCGAGGCCAAGAACCTCGAGATCGAAGCCAAGGTCAAAGAACAGCAGCAAATCCAGCGGCTCATCAAGTTGTATCAGAGCTATATCGAGAGCAGCCCGCTGGTGGAGCGCGATTACGCCGAATTGACGCGCAGCCGCGATCTGGCCCGGGCGCGCTACGAAGATCTCAGCAAGCGCGCCGCCGCCTCCGAGATGGCGAGCGATCTGGTTGCCCGGGGCCAGGCGGACAAACTGGAGCTGCTCGAGCCCGCGTCCCTGCCCGAGAGGCCGGCCAAGCCGAATCGGCTGCTCATTATCGCAGTGGGCTTGGGATTCGGCCTCATGCTCGGAGTTTTCGCGGTGGGCGTGCGTGAGATGAAGGATACGTCCCTGAAGACTCTCAAGGACGTGCGCGCTTATACCAAGCTGGCCGTGCTGGCGACGGTCCCGTTGTTGGAGAACGACCTGGTTTTGCGGCGCAGGCGAAGGTTGCGCTGGCTCGCCTGGTCGGCTGCGTCCCTGGTCGGAGTGGCGGCCATGGTCGGGTCGGTGTTGTACTATTACTCGAATCGCTCCTGAGACGGCGAGTGCGAAAGGCAGGGTAGATGAGCCGGGTTCACGATGCGTTGCGAAAAGCCGAGCAGATGGCGGGCGAGGCGGAGGCGCCGGGCCAGTCTCCCCGCGTTCCGGAACTGGCAGGCGCTCCGGGGGTCATTCCCGCCGCCGGTTTTCTCGAGTTGTTGGAAGAGGTTCCCTTTCACCCCGACCCGGAAGCTTTGCTCATTGATTTAACCCGACCGCTGGAACCGCCGGCTGAGGAGTTCCGGAGCCTGCGCACCCGTCTGAATCACTTGCAGAGCCTTCAGCCGTTGCACACCATCGTCATCACCAGCCCTTCGCCGGCCGAAGGCAAGTCTTTTGTCGCGGCCAACCTTGCGATCTCCCAGGCTCAGTTGAGCGGCCAGTACACCTTGCTGGCCGACTGCGACTTCCGGCGTCCCGTCGTTCACAGTCTCTTCCAGATCCCGCGCAGTCCCGGGCTCACGGATTTCCTGCTTGGCAACGCCCCGCTGGAAGCGGTCATCAAGCGCGTGGCCGGAATGAACCTGTGTTTGATGCCCGCAGGCAGCATGGTCAAGAATCCCCTCGAACTGCTGAACCTGCGGCAGGTGCGGGTGCTTTTCCACGAGCTGCCCAAGCTGTTCAACTGGGTGATCGTGGACAGCCCGCCGCTGTTGTTCTCGGCCGACGCCAACCTCCTGGGGACGATCACCGACGGCACCATTCTGGTGGTGAGGATCGGGCAGACCACGATTGACATGGTGGCGCGAGCCATGCAATCGCTGTGCGAAAACAACGTGATCGGCGTGGTCGTCAACGGAGCGCGCGCCGGCGAGCTCTACAGCAAGTACACCTACTACTACTCGAGCTACGGATACCGCGATCGCGAATCCGGGACGGAACGCGCGGAGACGCCGGCCGATTCCGAGGGCGAAGCCCGGAGCTGATTTCTCGCGCCGCCTTGGGCGCGTCAACGCTTCACGATCGGCCGCAGGGGTCGGACGTAAATGTAGCGGAAGGCCACCGGACCGTGATCCCCCTGGAGCATGATGGGGTTGGTGGGCGCCTCGGGGATCGGCATGTGGGCGCGCGTCGGACCGTCTACCTCGACGTCCTCCTGCACGGACAGGCCGTTGTGCAACACCCGAATGAAGCGCGCATTCTCGACTTTGCGGCCCGAAGCATCGAAGCGCGGCGCGCGGAACCAGATGTGGAATGACTGCCACTCGCCCGGACGCCGGCTGGCGTTGCGCGAAGGCGGCGAGCCCCCTACGCCCTTGCCGTCAATCCAGCGATGGTAAATTGCCCCGCAGTCCGAGGTCTTCATCGGCTCCCAGGATCCCCAACTGTCGAAGATCTGGACTTCATAAAGACCGTGCAGATAGACGCCCGAGTTGGAGCCTTTGGCCAGCATGAACTCCAGATAGAGCTCGACGTCGCCGAATTTTTCTTCGGTGACCAGGTTGACGGTGCGCCCGTTGGGCCCGTTGATCAGGCGGTCGCCCGGGATCGGCACGGCGAACAGGCGCGTGGGCGCCAGCAGCCGTTCCCAGCGGACGCCGCGGGTGGTCATCCACTCGTTGGGAACTTTGTCGTCCTGGGGCCGCCAGCCCGAAAGGTCGCGCCCGTTGAACAGCGGCCTCCAGCCGTCTTCGATCAGAAACGGCGGGTCGCCGTGATGCTCGCCGTCGTTGAGCTCGGGCAGCTTTTGGGCTGCCGCCGCCAGGCCGATCAAAGCCGTCAGGCACGCAATGGTGTGTGACCTTCGCATGGTGATATTTTGCCGCAGCGGCGGCCAGTCGAGCGAAGGGAACGCTTCACACCACGCTTTCGCGCGGGGCGTGGATTTCCTGCAAGCTCCAGACGCGGATGGGATCGCGCCGCCGGGAGGCTACGGCCTCGGCCACGGCGCGCGCCGCGCTCATCGTGGTGATGCAGGGGATGCGGTAGGCCAACGCGGTTCGCCGAATGGCTTTTTCATCCGAGAACGAGTGCGCGCCGGCGGGCGTGTAAATCACCAGTTGCACGGCGCCGGCCTTCATCAGGTCCACGCCGTTGGGGCGGCCCTCGTTCACCTTGAACACCGTGCGGCAGTTCAGGCCTGCCGCCCGCAGCGCCGCCGCGGTGCCCCGCGTGGCCACCAGCGCGAAATCGAACTGCGCCAGCGCGCGCGCCACTTCGACCGCCTGCGGCTTGTCGTGATCGTTGACGCTGATGAAGACCGCGCCGCGATCAGGCAGGGGCGCCCCCGCGCTCAACTGCGCTTTGGCGAACGCCTCGCCGAAATTTTCCCCTACGCCCATCACCTCGCCGGTGGAGCGCATCTCGGGGCCCAGCGCGGGATCCACCCCCGGAAACTTGTTGAACGGGAAGACGGGCGATTTCACGAAGAATTGCGGCACCGGGAGCACGCCGGAGATCTGGCCTCCGGTGAGATGGGCGAAGTCCTTCAGCTTGCCCCCCAGCATCAGTCCGACCGCGATCTTGGCCAGCGGCACGCCGGTCGCCTTGCTCACGTAAGGCACCGTGCGCGAAGCGCGAGGGTTGACTTCCAGCACGTAGACCGTGCCGTCCTTGATCGCGTACTGCACGTTCATCAGGCCCACCACGCGCAAGGCGCGCGCCAGGCGGACGGTGTATTCCTCGATGGCGCGCAACCGTTCGCCACCGATGGAGATCGCGGGCAGCACGCACGAAGAATCGCCCGAGTGCACGCCTGCTTCCTCGATGTGCTCCATGATGCCGGCGATGAGCACGTCCTCGCCGTCGGAGAGCGCATCCACGTCCACTTCCACTGCATCCTCGAGAAAACGGTCAATCAACACCGGGCGTTCCTGGCTGAAGACCACCGCCTCCTGCATGTAACGGCGCACGGTGTCTTCGTCGTAGGCGATCACCATGGCGCGCCCGCCCAGCACGTAGGAGGGGCGCACGAGCACGGGATAGCCGATCCGTCGCGCGATGGCGCAGGCTTCCTCGACGCTGGTGGCCGATCCGTTGGCGGGCGCCGGAATGCCCAGCCGGTCGAGCAAGGCGCCGAACAGCTTGCGGTCCTCGGCCAGATCAATGGATTCGGGATCGGTCCCGATGATGGGCACGCCGGCGCGCTTCAGCGGCAACGCCAAAGTCAGCGGCGTCTGCCCGCCGAACTGCACGATCACCCCATGAGGTTGCTCGGTTTCGTAAATGTTGAGCACTTCCTCCAACGTCAGGGGTTCGAAGTAGAGCCGGTCGCTGGTATCGTAGTCGGTGGAGACCGTCTCCGGGTTGCAGTTGACCATGATGGACTCGACGTTGAACTCGCGCAACGCGAAGGAAGCGTGACAGCAGCAGTAATCGAACTCGATGCCCTGGCCGATGCGGTTGGGACCTGCGCCCAGAATCATCACCTTGCGGCGCTCGCCGGGTTCGGCCTCGCACTCGCCTTCGTAACTCGAGTAAAGATACGGCGTGAAGCTTTCGAACTCGGCGGCGCAGGTGTCCACGCGATTGAAGACGGCGCGAATGCCCATCTCCAGCCGGCGGCGTCGAACCGCCAGTTCGTCGGTCTTCCACATGCGCGCCAGGGTGCGGTCGCTGACGCCGTCGCGCTTGGCCTGCCGCATCTTCTCGGGCGTGATCGTGTCGAGGCTCTCCTGCTCGAGCTCAGCCTCCAGTTGGACGGCTTCGCGCACCTGTTCCAGGAACCACGGATCAATGGCGGTCATCTCGTAGACCTGCTCGACCGTGTAGCCCTTGCTGAACGCGAAGCGCACGTAGTTCAGGCGGTCCGGGTTGGGCGTGATCAGTTTTTTGGGGATCAGGTTTTCGTCGCAGGTTTCGGCGGAGGGCGAGCGGCCCGTCTCCAGGCTGCGCATGGCCTTGGCCAGCGCCTGTTTGAACGTGCGCCCGATGGCCATGACCTCGCCCACCGATTTCATTTGCGTGCCCAGCACAGGCTCGGCGCCCGGGAATTTCTCGAACTGCCAGCGCGGGATCTTCACCACGACGTAGTCAATCGTGGGCTCGAAACAGGCGGGCGTCTTGCGCGTGATGTCGTTGGGGATCTCGTCCAGGCGATAGCCCACGGCCAGCTTGGCGGCGATCTTGGCGATGGGGAAGCCGGTGGCTTTGGAGGCCAGCGCCGAGCTGCGCGACACGCGCGGGTTCATTTCGATGATCACCATGCGCCCGGTGCGCGGGTGGATGGCGAACTGCACGTTGGAGCCGCCCGTATCCACGCCGATCTCGCGCAGGCAAGCCAGCGCGCCGTCGCGCATCATCTGATACTCGCGATCCGTGAGCGTTTGCGCCGGCGCCACGGTGATGGAATCGCCCGTGTGCACGCCCATGGGATCGAAGTTCTCGATCGAGCAGACGATGATGGCGTTGTCCGCCAGGTCGCGCATCACTTCGAGCTCGAACTCTTTCCATCCCAGCAC
>Ga0197142_1001076_pt1 | contig 25260 bp, 22 predicted proteins | sample GBS60_MetaG_FD_148614 | JGI IMG/M metagenome (GOLD analysis project Ga0197142, IMG submission 148614) | Sediment microbial communities from Great Boiling Springs, Gerlach, Nevada, United States - GBS 60_MetaG | ecosystem: Environmental > Aquatic > Thermal springs > Hot (42-90C) > Sediment... | reverse complement strand
AACCACTATTTCTTTAAGAACAAGTTCATTGAAATTTATAGTATCTGTTATACATTTGGCAAGTGGAATCAAAAAATTATTCTGTCTTATATCTTGAGTTAATATTGCAATGATTCCTCCTTTATTTATGGTCTTAATTTCTTGCTCAATAATTGCCTTCAATTCTTTAAAATAAATATTCACATCAAAATTATCTCTATTTAAGGGGGTCGCTTTAATATAAACCAAACTATTTCTCTTTTTCTTTCTGGTTCTACAAAAATCTTCAATGCTGTGTGAATTAGCAAAAAGGTCGATTATAACATAACCATCATTAGTCCAATAACGTTCTATGACATTGGCACCCAAATGTTTTTCAAAATCAATTTCAGGAAAAATCCACACGGTTGTAGTCTCAAGTTCATTTAATTTTTTCTTTAATACTGGTTTAATAAATTTTGGAGCGATAGAGGTATAACTGATTCTACTTTCCTTTGTGGAAATTACTGATACTGGTTTTTCAAAAATAGGCAAATATTCATGGGCAAGGAGTAAAAAGTTAAATTTAATACTGTTAGCATACCAAAATCCAGTTGTTTTACAGTTATGCTGCCGTTTAATTACAAGTTCTCTTAGTTTGAATCCAGCCTCAAGAAAGACATCAATTAATCTAAATCCTAAGGGGACAACATGCTTATGCCTCCGAAGGTCACCGATAAGTATTGCACACTTGTGCCCAGGTTTCAGAACTCTGTAACTTTCGTTTGCTACCTTCACCATTTCCTTAAGAAACTCATCAATGTTGAGGAGTGATAAATCACCTTCTTTGGAATCAGTATAATGAATTATATTTGCATAGGGTGGATGCGCACAGATTAAATCTACTGAATTGTCCTGCAGGAACGAAAGATCTCGGGCATCACCAACGAGAATTTGTGGTTCAAAAATTTTAAAAACCGAGTTATTGTCTATAAATTCTAATTGTTTTGCCTCTACTGTAAAATTTAAATTGTTTTTAGCCAATTCTATTGCCTTATCATTTATATCAAGCGCAATGCATCTTCTGCCCAAAAGTTTGCATTCTATTGCTGTAGTTCCTGCACCACAAAAATAATCCAACACCAGATCGCCAGGTTGTGAATATTTGAGAATGACGTTTCTGGGAATATAAGGTGACCAATTACCCCTGTAATCTCCACAATGTGTAGCCCAGTCACCCCGATGCTTGAAACTCCATACAGTCGTCTTTTCTTCCTCAAAATCAGTTGGGCAGAATCTTTTGATTACCTTTTTGCCATTTAACTTGCTAATATTTATACCCTTTGTTTTAGTAACTACTTTTTCAATGTATTTATAAGTTACTCCGTATTTTTTGCCGATTTGAATATCCGACGTTCCCTTTTCTTTTTCTATGAGTATTGCCTGTTCTAAATCTTTTTTATTTAACGCCATTATAATTTATTATATTTTATAAACCGAAAATGTCAAGGAGATTGTCTTTTTTAGTTTGTAATAGTATTGATGACAAAAATCTGATGAATATAATATTCAATGAAAAAAAACTTTTGGCATTCCGCTTATCCAAGAATATTGTTAGGAATTTTATTGTTACAATACTTCACAAATGCTCAAGAGCAGACTCATAAGATGGAAACACCTTTGCAACCAGATACTGTGATCAATAGTTATAGATTAGGATTTATTCACGGAAAGGCGCGTGGAAGTATTAGAAGATCATACCCGATGAATTGTCTTGCAGGTTGTGTATTACTTTTTATAAAATTCTTTGAACACTGGCCATCACCTTAATGAATTTTGGAAAAAATGAAATTGTCAAATTAAAAAAATAAGGTATTTGATGATGCTTCTGACTCATAAGTTTACAGATTTTCAGCTAAATCTAACATTAGAATTGTTCTTACGAATACTCAGTGATTTTTTTAGAAAGCGACTTGTTTCCGTGGTTCTGTATGGGTCGGTTGTTTTTGATGACTTGGCACCAGGCTATGGAGATTTAGATTTTTTGGTTGTGGTTGATGATAATCTTTCTGACGAGACCTGTCGGCAGTTGGTTGAGATTCGTAAGCCCTTGCGCAGTGGCGATTATGGAATTCTGGCAAAAATGCTTGAAGGGGCATTTTTGCCAAGGCCGATGTTGAACCCAATTAAGACAGGAAAGGCATTCTGGTGGGGCACAAGTGGCGAAAGACATTGGGAAAGCAATCAATTAGGCTGGTTTGTCCTTTATGTTATTCGTGAAAGAGGTATAATCATTTGGGGAGAGGACATTCAGCACGAAATTCCTGTAGCAGATCGTGAAAAACTCCTTAAAGATGTATGGTTATTTTGCAGGAATATGAGAAGGTATCCACAAGTTAGTGGTTCTTATTCAGTGGACTGGTTGCTGACCGCGGCGCGATTCCTGCTTTGGCTTAAAGAAAATAGACTTAGCTCAAAGAGTGAATCAGCTGATTGGGGTTATCTCCATGCCCGAGGCACCTGGCGGGAGTTTCTTCCCCGAGCCAAACAAATAAGATTAAATCCTGCCCTTGCAGATTCTCCCGATTTAAAACAATGGTTTGATGAACTTAATGAGTTTATCGTAGAAGCCTGTGAAGAAATAGAAAATGAACTTGCATTACAAGGATTCCAATATTCAGCAACTTCAGATAACAGCAGATAAACTGCTGAAATGAGATTATTTTTTGGCAACATTTTTGCGGCAGGTGGAAAGGGGTTGTATTTTATCTAATGGATAATTTCTAACCTACCTGCATCTGCATCAAGTTCAATTTCCTGCCCATCTTTTATCAAAGATGTTGCTCCTTTTATAACCACAGCTGGAATACCAAGTTCACGCGCAACCATTGCCGCATGGCAGATAAAACCACCAACTTCAATGATTACACCAGAGGCAATGGAAAACAATGGTGTCCAGCCCGGATCAGTATGGTGAGTAACAAGGATTTCACCTTTTTTCAATCGGGAACCATCTTTAAATTCTTTTATAATATGCACCTTTGCCCGCACTTTTCCAAAACTCAATGGTTCACCATAAATGATTTTGCCTTTCTGCACTTGTGTGCTTATCTTTTCGCCACTTTCATAGATTATATCAGGAACAGGTGCCTCTTTGAATAATTCCCATTCCTTTCTGCGTTTTTCAACTATTTTGGAAACTTCGCTGTTATTCAATTGCCCATTTGCAATTGATTTCAACTCGTCCCAGGTGATAAAAAATATATCTCTTTTCTCTTTTATAAAATTTTTATCAATCAATTTATCTGCTATGGCAAATAACTGCTCTTTTACCTTTGCCATTTGTTTGAAATAGTAATGCTTACCATTTTCCCTTAATGGATAATAGGTCTCAATGCGGGGAAGGAGCAATTTTACAACTCCTTTCTCAAATGGCTTTAATGAACTTAGTATTTCTTTAATGATTTTACTACGGTCAATGCAGATATTTGGTTTATTTCGCGCACCAATGAGCATATGTATAACAATCTCTGGTTCTTCAGCATATGTTTTGCACGCAATATCAAATTCTCCAGGTCCACGGTGCCCATATTCTTTCAAAAACAAATCAAATGCATCTGTAAATTCTTGGTCATTTTGATATAAATCTTTTAAAGATTCAAAAGATATATCTTTTAGTTTTTCCCCTGCTAATTCTGCTAATTTATCAAGATTCTTTACCATTAAACCAGTTTTATCCAGCAATCCAACCACAAGTTTGCGGGCAATTACCTTGCCTTTTGTTCCCATACGCCACCCAAGTATTTTTTCAAGAATTATAAGATAAAACATACTCAAGAAAATGCCACTGAAATATCTTCGGGCAAAGTTTGTGAGGGCAATCCAATTATCTATATTTAACAGTCCCTGGTTCAGGTCACTGGAAATTGTCATTGAATTAACCTTTTTAGCAAACTCGTTATTTGTAGTATCGATTACTTTGGCAAACCTATGATGAAAGAAATAGCTCTTGATTATAAAATTTGTCAAACGTATAAATGAAATAATGCTGAATACTCCTGAATGGATGGGAGATAATATGTCTGGAATGTTTTTTTGATCAATTGATTTGAATGCGAGTGCCATTTGTGGATCAAGATTTTTCTCTGACCCCATTATATCAAGAAATTTTCCGATAACCTTTCCGTAGGCAATGGTATTATTCACATTCCAGTATAATCTGCCTGTGAGATTTTCTACAGGTGGGTATTTTCTAAATTTCTCCCTGCTGATAGGAAATCCAAAGACATCTATGATGATCATTGGGAATAAATATTCTTCAAAAAATGACCACATCAACGGCGAAACAGGGTCAGGGATTGTTTCGCGCACATTCACATTGCACCAGACTGTACATTTTCTCTTTGGCTTTATTTTGTTTAGTGTAATCGGTCTTGATTGTAAAACATAGAGTTTCTTATTTTCTATTGCCCATTCAATTTCCTGGGGTGAATTAAAAATTTTCTCAATACCTTTACCTATTTGTTCAATCTGTATGATCTGGTCTGGTATTAATATATTCTCACCTTTTTGTTCAATGATTTTTCCTTCTTTTATACGATATCTTGAGGGTGTGATATTACCCGAAACGAGTCTATCTCCAAGCCCTGAACAGCATTCAATCATCAATTCATTTATTGAATAAGGACTTTGGGTAATCATAACACCACTGACTTCTGGATTTAATTGCCTCTGGATAATGACTGCCATCGGTCCGCTCTTAATATTCATTTCTTTACAATATGATTGCACCCTCTCTGAAACCCCGGAATCCCATACATCTTTTACTGCCCTTATTCCGTCTTCAATCTTATTTATTCCAAGAAATGTTTGATACATTCCAGCAAATGAGGCATCTAATAAATCTTCAGCGGTTCCCGAAGATCTGACTGCTACTGTGCCATTTTTTAAGAATTCTTCAAGGACCCCCCTTATTTGTTTTTCAATTTCAGGACTAATGGTCTTACTTTTGGAATAACTATTATATGCATCAGTGCTGATGACTGTAAATTCAGGAATTGGAAATTTGTTTTTTAACAAAAATAGATTCCAGGCTTTCATCCCAACTTTCTGCGGGTTCGCCTGTTCAAGTTTCCTGATAATATAATCTTTAGATTGCATTATTCAAATTATACAATTTTTGCCACTAAAATCAAGGCATACAACTATGACAACGGTATTCAGATCGCCTTCTGATTTTGACAATTGATTGATGAATCTATTCGCTTCAGAATATATCTTTACTCAATCAGTATCAACCCTACATAAGAACAGAGGGATTTTCGTGTCTTGACAACCTTTAAATGTAGCGGTCGCATTTACGCGACAATGAAAATTTAATTTTGTGCGATAAATCGCACCGCTACATTTTTCAAAAAATGAAACTGAAATTTCTACTTTAGGGGATTTGTTTTAAATGCATTATCGTCCACCACTTGACTTGGTGGGCACAATTTTGATAGACAATTTTGTAATTGCCAAAAAAGGGCAAAAACAGCTAAAATTTGATGATGAATAATAAAGTTGACCTTGTGGAAAAAGTAAATATAATTCTTTATTATGAAACCTAAGAGTATAATCTTGCTTTCCGGTGGACTGGATTCAACAGTGAGTGCCACAATTGCAGCCAGAAAGACCAGGCCCGTTTTTGCCCTGACCATTGATTATGGACAGCGTGCAGCAAAAATGGAGATTTTTGCGTCAAAGAGAATTTGCAGGGTATTGAAAATTAAGCACAGGGTAATCAAACTGCCATTTTTTAAAGAATTCAAAAAGTGTGAACTTATGGGGGATAATATTAAAAAATTTTCAAAAAAATTTTTGACCCTAAAAAATATCTGGGTCCCCAATCGCAATAGTTTATTTATCAACATTGCTGCCTCTTTTGCTGATTATTATAGGGCGGATATAATCGTCACGGGATTCAATCGAGAAGAGGCAAGGGAATTTCCAGATAATACGAGAGATTTCATAAATTCGATAAATAAAACCTTTCAATTCAGCACATTGAGAAAGATAAAAGTTGTTAGTTATGTTGCAAATTACACAAAAAAAGAGATTTATAAACTTGGTTTAAGATATAAAGCGCCATTGCAATACATTTATTCGTGTTATTTAGGGAGCAAGAAAATGTGTGGTAGATGCCCATCATGTAGAAAGTTAATAGAAGCAAAAAAACAGTATTAATAATTATCAATCTTCAAAAATTATGGCGAAAAAGACCGCAGGAAAATGAAGAAGATAGAAGAAATCAAATAACTGAATAAAATCATTGACAGAAATTGATTTATGTATATAATACGCTATGGATGTGGCGGGGTTTAGGGAGGTTTATGAGACAATGCAAAAAAACATTGAGGAGATAAAAACAGTGACTGAAAAACTTAATAAATATAGTCCCCAAGACCAGATAAAACTCTGTGAAAAGATAAAATATTTATTCTATGGACTGGCAAAAACCCTTGTTGATATTGGCAATAAGATAATCGTTGAGAATGATTATCGCCAGCCCTTGAATAATGCAGATGTATTTATCAGCCTTGCTGAACATGATGTAATCAATTCTAACCTTGTCCCCGGGATTAAAAAGGCAGTTCTTATCATTCCCAAGGTAATGCAGAGCAATTCGCAGGAAGTTGTTGCTATTATTAAAGAGAGTATGGAATCAATCTGTAAATGTCTTGATTCGTTTGCAGTATATTACGACCTGAAAGGAAAGGGTATATAAATTGAAAGCTCTATATTCAATTGCCATTTTCATTTTTGGTTCAGCAATCGGTAGTTTTTTAAATGTTTTGATTTACAGAATGCCCAGAGGAATTTCTATTGTAGCGCCGGGTTCTTTCTGCCCGCATTGTAAAAAATCAATAAAATGGTATGAAAATATCCCGATATTGAGTTATATATTTCTCGGTGGAAGATGCAGTCAATGTAAAAATGTGATATCAGTTCAATATCCAATAATTGAATTATTGAGTGGATTGCTTCTACTCTGGTTATTCATTAGATTTTCGTTTAAAATGGATTTCTTTTTTATCGCAATATTTTTCATAATTTTAATTGTAATTTCTGGTATTGATTTTACACATCAGGTCATTCCTGATATTTTTTCAATCCCAGGGATATTTATCGGATTGATATACCAATTTTTGAACCACAATTTTTTACCTGGATTGATCGGTGCTTTATTCGGTGGTGGGCTTATCTTTCTAATACGGGTTCTTGGTGGCTGGGCATATAAAAAAGAGGTGATGGGAATGGGTGATGTGTATCTTGTTACATTGATTGGTGCATTTACCGGATTTCCAATGATAATCCCCGCAATATTTATTGCTGCATTCATTGGTGCAATCTTTGGAATGGTCTATCTTGGTGTGACACATCAGAGTAAGGATAATCCCATCCCTTTTGGTCCTTTTTTGAGTGCTGGTGGTGTGATTGTAATAATCCTGCACAATCAGATAATACAATTTTTGAGGGGTTTGGGTATCTACTTCTGATTTATCTTTCTTGATTTTAAAAGTCTATTTAGGGTATAGGTATTCACAACATCATCTTTTTCCAGCCAGCCCCTTCTACAGGTTGCCACACCAAATTTCATCCATTTTAATTCCTCCACACTATGGGCATCTGTACCAATGCTGATTTTAACGCCCAGTTCTTTACACCGCTTTAAATTTATATCATTTAAATCAAGACGGTCTGGATAAGCATTACACTCCAGGATGGTTTTGGTTTCAGCGGCTTTTTTAATCACTTTTTCTATATCAATTGTATATCCTTCTCGTTTAGAAATCAATCTTCCTGTAGGATGGCCAATTATATCAACATAGGGATTTTCCATTGCCGAGCATATCCGCTCTGTAACATTCTTTGTAAAACCCTGATGGATTGAGGCGACAACAAAATCCAGTTCCTTCAAAATCTTATCAGGATAATCAAGTTTACCATTAGGTAAAATATCCACCTCAATACCTTTAAGAATTTTGAAATTTTTAAAATTTTTATTTAATCCATCTATCTCTTCCCATTGTTTGAACAACCGTTCAATCTCAAGGCCATGGGCATATTTTGCAGAACGGGAATGGTCAGTGATCAAAATATATTCATAACCCAATTTCTGTGCAGCCAGTGCAAGTTCTTCAATCGTTGCTGATGAATCAGAATAGTTCGAATGCATCTGGAGGTCGCCACGAATGTCTGATAAATCAATAAGGTTTGGTATTTTATTCTTTTGGGCAACTTCAACCTCACCACGGTCTTCCCTTAATTCAGGTGGAATCCATTGTAAACCAAGGGCTTTATAAATATCCTCCTCTTTTTCACCTGCAATAACCTCCTCACCTTTAAATAATCCATATTCATTCAACTTCCATTTCTTACTCACTGCAATACTCCGCAATCTTACATTATGTGCCTTTGAACCAGTGAAATACTGAAGTGCTGCACCGAATGATTTTTTATCAACAATTCTTATATCAACTTGAACCCCACCCTGAACCAGAATTGAACTCTTTGTCTCGCCTGCAGAAAGGATTTGCTCTGCATCAGGATAATGGGTAAAGACCTCAACAATCTTTTTGTGATCCTTGCCCGTAACCAGAATATCTATATCGCCAATTGTTTCTTTCCATCTGCGTAATGACCCGGCTGGTGAAATCTGTAATACCGGTGCATTATTTTTTAGATATTCAATCACACCCGATGCAATACTTTCGGCGACCGCAATAGAAAGACGTTCATGACTCCTTTCGTATAATTCAATCCCTTTTTTTATATTCTCCACCTTCTTCTCACCCATCTGGGGTAGTTTTGCCAGACTACCGTCTTCAATCACCCTTTTTAAATCCTGTAGATTCTTCACACCAAGGTGTTTATTCGCCAATGCAAGTGTCTTGGGACCAAGGTTTTGAATATTGAGAAGTTCCAATAGGGTTGGTGGGATACCTCTTGTTGCCTCTATATACTTCTGCATCTTTCCTGTCTTCAGATATTCTTCAATCTTTTTTGCCATTCCCTCACCAATTCCAGGCAGGCTTTTTAGTTTATCAGTTTTTAATAACTCCTCCACATCCTCAGTAAGTTCTTCAAGAATCCTTGCTGCCTTGCGGTATGCTACAACCCGAAAGACATTTTCACCTTTATATTCAAGGGCATCTGCAATCTGATTAAAAATGCCTGCAATCTCTTTGTTTTTTTTCATTAGTTAAATTATAATTAATTAAATTCTCCTGTCAACGCTTTGATTAATCCTGGTCACTTGAAAATGAATCAATTTTTATTATAATTTAAATTATGATGAATCAGGCAGTTCAGGTCTTAAAAGAGGCAAAAAAGATATTCGTCCTTACCGGCGCAGGAATTTCTGCAGAGAGTGGCATCCCTACATTCCGTGGCAAGGATGGATTATGGAAAAATTATTCAGCAACTGAACTGGCTACACCTGAGGCATTTAATAGAAATCCTGAACTCGTATGGGAATGGTACAGGTGGAGGCAGGATATAATCTCAAAGGCAAGCCCGAATCCTGCCCATTATGCACTCGTTGATTTAGAAAATCATTTTGAGGGTTTTCTACTTTTGACCCAGAATGTTGATAATCTCCATCAACGTGCAGGTTCAAAGAATGTCTTGGAGTTGCATGGAAATATTTTTAGAACCAGGTGCCTGAAATGTGGCAGAATAGATAATATTGAGAATGCAAGATTTGAAAAATTGCCCTATTGTAAATGTGGTGGATTACTCAGACCTGATGTAGTGTGGTTTGGTGAAGCAATTCCGCAGGATGTGTGGCAGAAATCAATGAGATTTTTGAGCTCAGCAGATGTGGCGATAATCTGCGGAACATCAGGGGTTGTCTGGCCTGCAGCAGCAATACCTGAGATTGCTGGAAATTACGGGGTGAAGACGATAGAGATAAACCTTGAATCAACGCCTGTGACTCCAGGTGTAGATATAAGTATCCTTTCGCCCGCAGGCAAATCATTGCCTGAAATTGTGCGGTTATTATTACGCCATTCTTGACTTTAAGAAAAATTTCATTATAATAAAATGGTTCTGTTAACCAGGGGTCATTAGCTCAGGTGGCAGAGCATCGGATTTTTAATCCGGTGGCCGCAGGTTCGAATCCTGCATGACCCACTCTATTTATGGCAAAATTCCAGATTTCAATCCACCATCCGCCAAGCAGTGTGGCGGATGCCTGGCGGAAGAGTGGCGGACCAAATTCCAAATGAATCCCAAATTTTCAATATCAAAAATCACAAAGTTTAAGCATTTTAGCCTGATTATAATCTGGAAGTTAGCACTTTGCATTTGTTGTTTCAGTATGGTAACCAGAATTTTTGCCTCAGACGATAAACAATCCCTACCTAAAGTCTATTTTTTCTATTCTCCGGATTGTGGGCATTGTATGGATATTCTCCTTGATGATATTCCAAGATTACAAAATCTTTATCAATTCCAGTTAAAAAAATATGACCTGAATAATCTTGATAATTACAAATTGCTTGAGCAGATGGAGAAAGAAAAAAACATAAAAAATATCGGCGAAGACCTGCCCATTGTCTTTATTGGTGATTCTGCATTTTATGGACCGGATGAGGTGAGAAATAAATTGGAATCAACAATAAAGAGATATGCTGGACAGAGATTGATTATAAAAAGGGATACATCTGCAGTAAGAAGACAAGATAGTCTTGAAGTTGAGACAGGAAAGATATATTTATATTATTTTTATCAGCCTGCCTGTCCAGAATGCAACCGTGCCGAGGCACTGCTAAATGGTTTGTCGAAAAAGTATCTAAATCTTGTAGTTTATTGTTATAATATCCTTGAAGATACAAATAAAATTTTTTATGAAGGACTTGCTGAAATACAAAACATCCCTGATGATAAAAGGTTGATTGTGCCGGCAATATTTGTCGGTGATGATTATCTAATAAGGGAATTTTCTTCTGGTGAAATAGAAAACTTGATAAAGAAATATTCAGGAGGAAGTCCCAGACTTGATACATTAAGAATTTCTGCGGCAGAAAAAAATATAATTAAAAGATTTAAAAGATTTTCTTTGCTCGGTGTTATACTTGCCGGACTTTTAGATGGAATAAATCCCTGTGCCTTTGCCACAATTATCTTCTTTGTCAGTTATTTATTGTTTATGGGCAGAAAGAAAAAGGCGATTGTCATTATGTCTATCTCTTTTATCCTTGCGGTTTTTTTATGTTATCTTGCAATTGGGCTCGGTGCCTATGTTATATTAAATATCCTTGTTGCAATAAAAGTCATCGGAAGAATAATATTTCTATCTTTTGGTGTCTTTGCAATAATCCTCGGTGTTTTAAGCCTTTACGATTACTTTGTTGCCAGGGCAGGTAAGACGAATAAAATGATTCTGCAACTACCTCTGGTAGTCAAACAAAGAATACACAAAGAGATAAAGGAAAAGACAGGTATTGGTGGGATAATAATCGGTTCTTTTGTTGCAGGAATCCTTATATCTTTCCTTGAGTTTGGCTGCACCGGACAGGTTTATTTTCCTACTATTACTTATGTTGTCTCCCGCACAAACCTGGGATTAAAGCCTTTTATTCTTTTGCTCATTTATAACATTATGTTTATTCTACCGCTGATTATAATTGCAACTGTTGCCGGGATTATTTCTCGTGATAGTGTAGCAAATTTCTTAGCAAAAAGGATTCCACTTATAAAAATTCTGACTGCCATTTTATTCTTTGTATTGGGTATTTTATTACTTTTATCATAAAAATGAAAAGAATTTTCAAAATAGTTGGAAGTTTGGTTGCCTTAATTATTATTGTGTTTATAGTCACTAAATTATTACCGAACGAAAAAAGAAGTTTAATAAGGGACATAAATAATCTAAAAGATGCAGTTGAAAAAGAAAATATTAATAAGACCCTCGATTATTTTGATAAAGATTATCTTGACCAGCATTCTCTTAACTTTAATGATTTCCGCTCAATGGTCGAAGAATTCTTCAAATCTGCAGATTCAATAAATATAATGATATCGGGATTGAAAGTATGGATTGATTCAACCAAAAATAATACTATTTTTGCCCACTGCAGTCTTGGATTGAGGGTGATTGCAAGATATGAGAATGAAAAGGTGCTTGTGTTCGGTGGTGTGATACAACCTTCTCCAGTAAAAGGATATTTCAGAAAAGAAAAAAATTTTTATAAAATATATTCGGCAGAGTATTAAATTGAAGACATATATAAAAGAATTAATTTCCGAATTCAAAAAATTTGATTTAGAAATATTTATAATTGTGTGCTATTCGTCATTTATCTTGTTGTTCTCTCTATATCTCAAACGCACAAGGATATTCTTTCCTGATGAATCATTTTTCGAAAAACTGATTGTCCAGGCTTTAATCTATGGGATATCGCCGTTTATCCTTATGCTTATTTTTAAAAATAAACCTGCAGATTATGGAATAAGGATTGGAGATTATAGAATCTGGATTAAGGATTTAGTTTTTATTTTCTGCATAATGTTGATAATCCTATTATTTACCTTCAAATTCACCAATTTTAAATCTATTTATCCCCTTTCGTTCACAGCAAGGAAGGGATTCAATTATTTCTTTATATATCAAATTATACAATTGTTTTATATGTCATCCTGGGAGTTTTTCTTCAGGGGATTTATGTTATTTGGACTGGCGAAAAAAATGGATAATAAGCTGGCAATCTTAATCCAAACAATTCCCTTTGCCCTGATGCACTATCGCAAGCCACCGCTTGAGGCATACGGTTCAATATTTGCCGGTATTTTCCTGGGTATTATGGCAATTCGTGGCAGGAGTTTTTTCCCCTGTGCTATAATACACTTTTTGGTAGCCTTATCAGCAGATATTTTGGGATTGTTGTTTTGATATAAAAACTTCCTTCAAGACCTAATTTTTGGCCCTAAAATTCATCAATTTCTAACATTTTAGTATGCTAATATTCTAACATGTTAGAATGTTAATATTCTTATGTTTCGTAGTAAATGCCTTTCAATGTGCGGTTTACAAATTTAGTAAGGGCTTTTAGAATATCTCTTAATTCTTTTTCATATTTTATCCAGTAACAAACACCATTCTCTTTTGTTTCGTATCTAACGATGTCTAAACTCTTTAACTTTGATAGATGGTAACAAGTCGTCGTTTTTGAGCGATGTATAGAATTTGCAATTTCTGATAAAGTCAATGGTCCCCTATTTAATAACAAATTGACGATTGCCAATTTTGGTGGTTCACCTAATGCCTTGGCAATCCTTGATTCTCTATATAGAATTTCTAACATCGGTCTTTTATGCATAATTTTATTCATCAGATTTCTCCTCTTTTATTTATTGATTATTTTCTCTCACTTCAATAAACAATAACCAGAGATTTGTTTAAATTTATCTGGAGCCTCATTATCGTAAATGATTATATTTAGAATTTTAAGATAGTCAAGCAAGAATTTAGTCATTCTAACATGTTAGAATGTTAACATGTTAGAATATTTAAAACCAACTGATTTTAAACATTGTGGGAGACTATTACAATGTTTGATGATGACGAAAATCTGTGAAATTTAACTAATGGAATTTGAAATCCAGAATAGGCATTCCTGTAATCCAAACCCGCCTTATGAAGTATAGATTTGACTTCGGAGAAAGAGTATATGTGATGGACTTCTTTTTTAAGTTCCTTTATCATTGTATTTATCCGTCCTCTTTTATCAATAAAAAGATATTCAGCCTGTTCCTCTTTTGTCTTTGGATTAAATTTGCTTTCTGAAAGTAAATATCCACCATTTATTGACATCCAGCCCTTTCCGTATTGCTGTTTCATCTCTGGATTCCTGATATCAAAAATTAATTTTCCATTTGGTTTCAAAGCCTTTTTTATTTTCTTTAAAAGTTCAAGATTCTCATCTTTGCCAAAAATTCCGAATGTGCCACTTAGCATTGTGCAGTAATCAAATTCTGAGTCATATCTAATTGTTCTCATATCCTGGACAAAATATCTAACATCAACTCCTTCTTCCTTTGCCTTTCTTTTTGCATATTTGATAATTGATGGAGCAATATCAATGCCAACACATTCAATTCCATATTTTGTAAGTAACCTTGTATGTTCACCACTTCCACAGCCGAGATCTAATAGCCTTTCCCCCTTTCTACAGCCCAGGACCTTTATGATAAATTCTACAACTTTTCTATCCCATTGCTCAATTCCTTGTAGTGTCTGGCGATGAGACACCCTCCAGAAATATGCCCACCAATTCCAATCGCGTTCAATTATTTTTAGTGTCAATTTACTTTAATATAGGTGACCAAGAGGGAGCATAGGTAACAAGACCCTGGGTGAGTTTGCGCTGTCTTGTGCCATCCCAGTTCATAGTCCATAGTTCATATTGCCCGGTGCGATTGGAAATAAAAACAATGTGCAAGCCATCTGGTGACCAGGATGGCTCTTCGTTATTGCCTTCAAATGTCAATTGAATAGGTTGAAAATCATAAGGGTCAGTGACACAAATCTGCTGTGAATAGTTTTGTTGTCTTGATACATAGGCAATCAGATCACCCCTTGGTGACCAGGCAGGTGAGGTATTATAATCACCATGGTATGTTAAACGACGGACATTACCACCATAGATATCCATTATATAAATCTGGGGCATTCCTGAACGGTCTGAGACAAAGGCAATTTCCCTGCTATTCGGTGAAAAGACCGGTGAACAGTCAATCGCCCGGTTATTTGTGAGTCGACTCAATTGTTTCGTTTCTAAATCTAAGAGATAAATTTCTGCATTGCCATCCTTTGTTAAGGTCAGGGCAATCTTTGTGCCATCCAGAGACCAGTCAGGTGCATAGTTTAATCCTGCGTGGGTAGAGATAATGGTCAATTTCTTCTGGCTAATATCAAGAAGATTAAGATTGAGTCGGTCTTTGATATATGTGGAATATAGAATCCGGTTTCCATCCGGTGCCCAGCAGGGAAACAGGTTGAAATTATTATTGTTTGTAAGTTGCACAAAATTGTAGCCATCATAATCAACCATTGCCAGTTCTTTGCCGGTTCCTGAACGATATGAAAAGACAATCTTCGTTGTGGAAATTCCTTTCTCGCCGGTAATGGTCTCAATTATTTTATCAGAAAGGGTGTGCGCATAGTGTCTGAGTTCTCCAGATAAAGGTGAAGAAAACTCGCCTATTTTTTGTTTTGTCTCAAAGTCAATGAGCGTAAGTGTTAAATTTGGTTCTTTGCCTGACGCCCTTAAAATCACCCCGCTTTTTTTTGGGTTTCCTTGAAATGCATGTGTATCTGAAAGAATATCAAAATATAATGAATAATCCAGGTCAAATCTTATTATATATTCAATATTTTTAATTTTTGTTACAAAATCAGGTGTTCCCTGGACATTGAAGGGTTCAATTATAATATTTGTCTTGCCTCCGGCATAATCAGTAAGCCTTAAATATACTTCCTGAGCAGAAATAATACAGATATATATAAAAAAGATTAAAATTTTGTATAAAAATTTCATTTTGCAGTCAGAAATTCTAAGTGCACCTTTAGATAGTCATCAGAAAATTCTTCGGGTAATGGTGGTAGTTTTTTTGTGAGTGCTACTGCACGGATAGTTGATTCATTATATATTTCATCACCAGAATCCTCTTCAAGGCGGATATTGGAGATAACACCATTTTTATCAACCTCAAAATAGACGATTGATTTTAGAATAACATCCTTTTCTTTATAGGGATTATTCCAGTTCTGGCCAATTTTATTTAATAAAATATTCAAATAATAAGAATATGTAAATCCTCTACCACTACCAGTATAAATCTGGGGTTTGATATCAGGGAGTCCATCTGGAAGACCTTTTTTGGTCTCTTTGGTCTTTTTTGTCTCTTTGGTCTGTCTGGTTTCTTTTTTAGGGACTGCCTTTTTTTCTTCAGGTGGTTTTTTTTCTTCGGCCTTCTTTTCCGTTTCTTTGACCACCGGTGGTTCAGCTGTTGCTTCAGGCACTCCGGAAATTTTAGGTTGAGGCAGGGGGGCAAGGCTTACTTTGTATACCTCAAACTTGGGAATGGATTTAAAACTATTTTTTGAAGAAAGGGCGATTGTTCCAAATAACAAAAGGTGGAGTAATATTGAAAAAAGGGTAAAGCGGTTCATTCTTCCTGAGGTATTTCTGCAACCAGTCCTAAATCCTTTACCCCTGCCTTTCTCATCCTGCCCACGACTTCAATCACAAATCCGTAATCAATACTTTTATCTGCCCTGAGATAGACCGTGACCCCGGGTGGTTTTTTCTCTAAGATCTTTTTTAATTTTGCTTCAAAATCATCGGGTTTGACCTGCTCGGTTTCAATATACAATTGCTTGTTTTCTTTTATTGAAATCGTGATTCCTTCTTCGTCATGAGGCAAGGAAGCATCGGTTCTGGGTAGATTTACATCAATTCCAGGGGTCATCATTGGCGCAGTAATTATAAATACTACAAGAACAGTCAAAGCCACATCAACGAGGTTTGTGAAATTTAAATCCTGGATATAACCATTATATCTATTAGCCTTCAATCAATCCCCTTTTCAATCGGGCAAATACCTCGCTGATAAAATTATCAAGTTGCGAATCTAATTTTATTATTCTACTCCGCAAAAGGTTGTTAAAAATTAATGCCGGGATAGCGACCAATAAACCATACACAGTTGTGATTAAGGCATCAGAAATACCCGGTGCGACAACTGTAATATGGGCTGAACCCCGGGCACGAATCTGCAAAAATGATTCCATAATACCCCAGACTGTTCCCAGAAGTCCTAAAAACGGACTTGCCGCAACAATCGTTCCCAGGACTGGTAAACCTGATTCAAGGGTTTCTATCTCTTTTGCCTTTGTCCGCTCCATCGCGAGTTTGATATTTTCAGCAAGTTGAAGATTTACTGGATTTTCTGAAGAAGACTTTAGCGATTTAAATTCATCGATACCATCTTTTAATATCCTGCCATAAGGGTTATCAAGTAATAAATGTCCCAGATTCTCCATCTCTTTTATATTCTTGTGGAATTGATAACTCATAAGAAAAGCCTTGCTCCGTTTATTAGCAGTTGCAAGTTCATATAATTTCTTAAAAAATATCGCCCAGGACCATATTGAAAATATTACAAGTATGACCATAATAATCTGGGCAGCAAGTCCTGATTCTAAGAAGACACGAAAGATATTCACTTGTCTAACCTCTCTTTTGCCAGCGACGCCTCAGGTGCATTTGGAAACTCTTTTACTACCCTTTCAAAATATGTCTTTGCGGTTTTTTTATCCTTTGCTTCTTCGTAAATGATACCAATTTTATAAAGGGCAGTCGGTCTCTTATTACTCTGGGGATATTTATTTAGTAATTCGTTAAATGTATCAACCGCATCCTGGCGCTTGCCCATAGAATAATAACATTCTCCAATCCAGTATAGTGCATTGTCAGATAATGGTGATTCTGGTGCAACCCTGAGATAGGATTTAAACCCATTTATTGCCTCAGTATAATTACCTTTCACATAATTCAGATATGCAGATTCATAAATCATCCTTGCCTCAGGACTCACTGATGATACATCCTCTGAATCTGCTACAACTTTTTTACCCCGGGACAACCTTTCTATTATCTGGGTAAGCTGGGTTTCGGATTCACCTAATCTCGTATTTAGCATTTCAAGTTTCTCAGCAATCTCCTCTGACTTCGTATAATAATCAGTGCGCAGCTGGGCAATCTCCTTTGAATGTTGATTTAATATGCTATCAATCCTTGTTGTGTAGTATCTAAGACTGTCCATTTGCCAGTTGAAGTTATTGAATCGGGTGCGATTTAAACAACCGAGAGAAAAAATAAATAGAAGGGATATAAAGGGGAGAGAGGGGTTAATACGGGGTATTAAAAGAAGATTTTTTAGAATCTGACAAATTTTTCCTGCTCTCTTGAGTTTTCCCATAATAACCCCTGATGATCTTTGGTAAACCGTTATTTCCCCCTGGTTATCCATAATTACTTCATTATAACGAATTCACAGCGCCGATTTCTCTCTAAAACTTTGGGATCCAATGGTCTTTCTTCACCATAACTGACAGTAGAAAGTCTATCTGGAGAAATACCTAACATTACAAGATAATCCCTTGCTGATTTTGCCCTTCTCTCACCCAGTGCCATATTATATTCAGCAGTGCCGAGTTCACAGCAATGCCCTTCTATTATTACTTTTACCTCAGGATAAATCTTCAACATCTCAGCGTTTTTGTTTAAAATTTCGGCTGCATCCTTGCGAATATCGGATTTATCAAGGTCAAAGAATATCCGCTCAAGCACAAGCTGGGGCCGGGTCTCTACTACTGTAGTCTCCTGGGGGACAACCACAGTTGTCTCTTCCGGAGCAGGTTCAACCGGTTTCACCACCTGTTTTTTTGGACAGCCAAAGAACACAACAGCAACCAATAGAATGGGTATAGTTAATTTAATATAGCGCATTATACCTCCTTTCACAGGGTAATTATATTAAATATTTATTCAAAGTCAAGAAAAATAGGCATAATATAAACTGATTTTTTTTCGGTTCTTCCTTTTTTTCGGGCTATCGCATTTTATACCTGTGCATATTTTTTATAGAGTGATATAAAGCTGAGTGGAAAAGTTTTCTTTCTCAGTTCTTTCCTGGATGGAATAATTGAGATTAAGTTATGCCTGCGTAAAAAATCCATTGCAGATTCTTTCTTACCCTTTGCCAGCAGGTAAAGAAAATATTCCTTAGCATATTCCTCTTCCTTGCCTTTTAATTCTTTTTCCAATATTGCTAATTCACCATAATACAGATGGAAAAAAATGGAGTTATTGGGTTTAATATTTAACATTATTTCAGTCTTATCAGCTTCGCGGGCAAACCATAATGCCTTTTTCTTTTTATCCAGTAGAATGCACAGTTCACTCAAAACCCTTAAAACAATTCTCTCCCAATAAGCAAACCCAAGTATTTTAAGATTTTTGAGACTTCTATTAAGATAGTTTTGAGCAATAGATAAATTTCCTTTAAGCATCTCAATCTGACCAAGACGCAAAAGGGCAGTTCCTTCGCTGAACAAATCGCCTTCTTTGACCAGATTAAGAGATTTGCGAAAATAAAATTCCGCCTTTTGATATTTTCTTTCTTTGAAATAAATCCAGCCGATATTATACAGATTTGTTATCAGTGCCTCGCGCCGATGAAATTTTTGAGAAATCATCAAACCTTTATTATAATAATTAAGTGCCTTATTATTCTTACCTACCATATCATAATAAATTCCACACTGTTCAACATATGCTATCTTTTCATCAATATTCATTTTATAATTTTTCAAGATTTTAAGCACCTGTGCCATCTTGTTATATTGGCTACTCCAGTCATATAACTCTGTGAGTTTAAGTAGTATATGTTTCTCAATTTTTGAATTCCTTTTCAAATGCAAAAGAATCTTTTCTGCATCATAATAGTCAGACATCTTTATTAAATATGATGCATTAATAAACGAACTTATCTTTTTTATATTTTCATCATCATAACTATTTAATTTCTGTATTATATTTGTGATTTCATTGTGAAAGCCCTTGGAATATAGTTCATCAAATGTTGCGGACCAGTATGGTAATGCCTGATAGGGATTCCCGCCTTCAGTTAGGTGATGGGCAATTTCAAAGGCGGTTCTATTTTCTTTGATAAAGACTTCAGCAATTTTCCGCTCATAGGTTCGGCGTTTAATTTCAAGCATCGAATTTAATATCGCCTCTCGAAACAGGGCATGTTTAAACTGGTAGAGCGGACCAACCTTTATTACTATACCTTTTGTGCAGGTTGATTCAAAATTCACATAGGGAACATCCAGGGCTTTTCTGACTGTTTCAGGTGAAAATTCAAACCCGATACAGGCAGCAATTTCAGTTGGTTTTTTTACCTCAGGTGGTAAACTTTCATATCTTGATAATAGAATTGAGTGGATACTGAATGGCAGTGAACGGGTATCTTCTGCAATGAAAAATTTGTTACCGCTCTTCTTGATAAGATTCTTTTCCTGCAGGTCAATCAGAATTTGTTCAAAATAGAATGGATTCCCTTCACTGTGTTTTATTAGAAAATCTAAGAGTTTTTTATCTGGTTGTGCGCCGTGTATTACCTCAAAAAGAATCTTTAATGAAGATGGCGAAAGATTTCTTAAAAAAATCTTTTTTAACTTTAGATTATCTGCTTTATTTTCGCCTTCAGGTCTGGATGAGGCAATTAATTGAAAAGGTAGAGGAGTCAATTCCTTTAATAAGAATAAGGATGCATCATCAATCCAGTGGAGGTCTTCAGTAAAAATAGTCAGGTTAATCTTTGTCTTAAAAATCTCATTTAATAATTTCACTACTCTTATTGCTGGCAGTTGTATAATACCTTCAAAATAGTTTTTGAGTTCAGGAAAATCACCTTCAGGAAAATGTTTAAAGATTTCTTTCAGAAAATAAAGTGGTGGTGAAACAGGAGCCAGTCCTATTTCAATGATGTTTTTCTGAACCCTTCTCTTTTTTATCTCGTAAAGCATTCTTGATTTACCCACATCTGCATCACCGATAATACAGAATCCATTTCTATTCTTTGCAAGATTCAATGCTTCATATATTTCTTTTTCACGACCAACAAAAGGATGGGCAAATAATTGAGGGCTGAAGATATCCAAAACCTTCTTCTGTGGCTTATACGCTCTTATTTTTTCTTCTTTGCCTTTGAGTCTTATTGCTCCGATATCCACGAAGCTAAATTTACCTTTCAATAATTTGTGAATCTCTTCTGAAATATACACATCATTGTTGGATGCAGCAGCACATAGTCTTGCGGCTACATTTACCCTGTCGCCTAATATCGCAAATTCTTGAAATTTCTTTGTTCTGACTCCACCAGCAAATACAACACCTGAACAGATACCCATTCTAAATTCGGAATTTTCAAAGTCCTTCCTTAATTTGAAAAATGTATCAAGGCAAATTTGCGCCTCTCTGCCCGTGGATTCCGGAAAACCAGCGATCACCAGTGCCTTGAATTTATTTTTATATGGAATCCATTTCATAAGTTTAATATTTTCTTTATATGCCTGGAAAAAACCAGTTATCTTATGCACCAGAGAAAAATCCTGTGGTATCTCAAGGAATGCAATGTAAAGTGGTCTGTGTGCTGCACTATAATGAATAACCTTCTTGGTAGAAGGGAATTCAGGCATTCTAAAAGTCTTAACTTTATTTGAGCCAAACACAGCAATTTTACCGGCTGGAGTCTTTTCTTCTAACAAATCAAGGTCATATATCGTCTGCCCCCTGATAAGCATATCATTATATCCTTCAGATAATGGTATCCATTCGGCTTCGACTCTTCCCTGGACCGCAATAAATCTTGTCCTTAAATTATATTTTTTCAAACTTTTCAAATTCAAAAGATAATTGCCCAGTATTTCCATTCTTTCTGTGTTGATACAGGCGGGAAGTATTGCATAATATGCGTCTCCAGCCAGTTTAAAAATTCTCCCCCGGAGATTTAATATCTTGGATTCGGCTTCCTGAAAAAACTTTCCAACTATTTGCTTCAACTCTTCTGTGCCTTTTTTCCCTCTCTTTGCGAGTTCTTCACTCAGACTTGTAAAACCACCTATGTCCTGTATTGCAAGCCAGCAGACACCACTGAATTTCATATCAATATTTTATTTATTTTAACAATATAATCAAGATTATAATATAGCGTTTACCGTCCCTGATTTGTCAGGTAAATTCAGGAATGAGGCTGAAGTTCTACTCCTAAAGTTTGATTGACAATTTTGTAAATTTGATTATAATAGTTATGATAGCCTCTGGAGGGCTAGTCCTAACTGGTAAGGCAGCGGACTTGAAATCCGCCGGGAGCAATCCCATGGGGGTTCGAATCCCTCGCCCTCCGTGAATCATCCCTTTGGAGAGGTGGCCGAGTGGTCGAAGGCACCCGCTTGCTAAGCGGTTTCTCATCGAGAGATGGGACGGGAGTTCGAATCTCCCCCTCTCCGTATACGATCAGTCCTCCTGCGGGGTTGATGATGAAAGAAGGTAGTTGCTAAAGGGAATAGATTATGGAGATTCGTCATGATTCTTTTATATTATGGAATTTATGGAGAGATGATGAATCAAGTTCGAATCTCCCCCTCTCCGTATACGATCAGTCCTCCTGCGGGGTTGAATAATAAAAAAATAATATTGATGCTGTGGCAGAGTTTAATCTGCGTTGGGATTTAATATGAAAAAAGAAATAAGGGTAAGAATTGCTCCAAGTCCAACCGGTTTTTTCCATATTGGAAGTGCACGCACTGCACTTTATAACTGGCTTTTTGCCCGTCATCATAATGGAAAATTTATTTTAAGAATAGAAGATACAGACCTGACAAGGTCATCACGGGAGATGACCAGGGTAATCCTTGATTCATTAAACTGGCTTGGTCTTGATTGGGATGAAGGACCGGAAAAAGGTGGTGAATATGGTCCATATTTCCAGTCAGAACGTAAAGATATATATAATGATTATGCTCGTAAATTAATTGAACAAAATAAAGCATATTGGTGCTACTGCACTCAAGAAGAAATAGAGAAAGAACGGGCAGAATTTTTCAATAAAAAAATGAATTGGCAACACCGGTGTCGTGACAAATTTTCCTCAGAAGATATCAATAAAAGAAAAAATGCCGGGATTGTTCCTGCACTAAGATTTGCAGTGCCCCTTGAAAAATTGATTTCGTTTACTGATATCATACACGGAATTGTGGAAAAAAACACCACAGATATTGAAGATTTTGTGATTATAAAATCAGATGGTATGCCTACATATAATTTTGCCTGTGTGATTGATGATTTTCTGATGAAGATAAATTATGTTATCCGCGGGGTTGAACATATTGCCAATACACCAAAACAAATACTCCTCTATGATGCATTCAATATGCCCATGCCAGATTTTGCCCATCTGCCAGTGATTCTTGGTAAAGATAAAAAGAAACTATCAAAGCGGCTCGGTGCACGTTCAGTCCTTGAATACAGGGATGAAGGTTATCTTGCTGATGCATTGATAAATTTCCTTGCATTGCTTGGCTGGTCGCCGGGTGGAGATGAAGAGATTATGAGTAGAGATAGAATGATAGAACTCTTTTCACTCGAGCGGATAAACCCGGCAAATGCAGTTTATGATGAGGCAAAATTAGAATGGTTGAATAATCATTATATCATTAATCGCATAGACCAGGATAAATTTCTTGAAAATATAAAACCTTTCCTTTTTTCAACTGGATTTTTAACTGAAGAAGATTATAAAAATAGAAGGGAATGGTTTGATCGTGTATGTCTGTTGATGAGACCGAGATTGAAGGTTCTTAAAGATATTGCAAAAGCAAAATATTTTTTTACCGATGATTTTGAGTATGAGATTGAGGCATTAAAAAAATATTTAAATAATAAGAGTGTATCATTGGTCAGGGAATTTAAGATTATATTAGAAGAAATAAAAGATTTTGCTGCAAAAAATATAGAAGAAAATCTTAGAGATTTTTGTAGCAATAAACAGATAAAGGCAAAAGAATTGATTCATCCATTAAGGGTTTATATCACTGGCACTGAGGCAGGACCAGGACTTTTTGAAATAATGGAATTGATTGGCAAGGAAAAATGTATAAAAAGGATTTCAAATATAATTGAAAAATATGAACACAGAACTGAATGAAAGAAACAACCAGAAAAGAGAAATAGAGGCATATCTCAGTCTTCCCGCTTTTTTATCTATTGTTTCATCGGCAATTGAGACATTTAAGAAAGAGACAATAGGTTATCTAATCGGGTTCAAAGGAGAAAGCAAATATGTTGTAGAGTATGCTATACCATATCAGACCGCAGAGAGCGGTTTTGCGCATGTCACGGTTGATCAAAAAAGAGTAGAACGGGTAAATGCAATATTAAAATTATTATCTGAAGGTTTAGAATATATAGGTGAATTCCATTCCCACACAGCATTTGGAGAGACAAAGGCATATATCATACCTTCGCCAGAGGATTTGTTGACGACGGTTCCAGGAGAATTGAATATAATCTGTGCGGTAAATTCAAAAAAACGATTTGTAAAATGGTATGAGGATAAAAGGGGAGCGCTTGTGGGGACAGTTGATGAATACAGAATTGAAATCGGTGGGTATTATGTGAAGAAACCTGCGCTGGGGAAAAAATATCAGAGGGTGAGAATAAAATGCCCTTCGGTTACCGGTATTGGAGTAAAAAAATAAATGGAAATATTTGGTATCGGTATAGATTTAATTGAAGTAACAAGGATAAAATCAGCGATTGAAAGGCATAAGAAATTTATTGATAAGATATTCTCACCCGAAGAGATTAAATATTCTGACCGGGGTTCTTTTCGCTATGAAGAACTTGCCGGTAGATTCGCATCGAAAGAAGCGGTATTGAAGGCAATCAAGACCGGATGGCGCCGGGGCATAAGTTATAGGGATATAGTGATCTTAAATGAAAAAAGCGGGGCCCCGTATGTTGTTTTATCCGGTCGCGCCAAAGAGATATGTGAAGAATTGAATATAAAAAAAATATTTATCAGCATTAGCCATACGAAAGAACTGGCAATAGGACTGGCAATAGCAACAATTTAAGAAAGGAGTAATAAAATGAAAAAATTTGTCTTTTTATTTGATGGACAGGGTGCTTTCAAACCCGGTATAGGTAAAGAGTTGTATAACAAATATCAACAGGCAAAACAGATAATTGATGAGGGCAGTGAAGTTCTTGGCTATGATATAAAAGAATATCTATGGGGTGATAAGGCGAATCAGACAAGTAGTATGACGAGTATTGCCCAGCCAGCGATAAGCCTTGTTTCGCTTGCATATGCAAGGATATTGATGGATATGGGAATGACAGGTGATGTATCATTGGGACACAGTTTAGGTGAGGCGACAGCGATAACCTATTGCGGGATAACAGATTTTAAAGATGGAATAAGGATGATAAGAAAAAGGGGTGAAGTTATGGAGAAGGGCGGAAAACAGGGGGCGATGATGGCGATAATAAATCTTGATAAAAATCTCCTTGAACAGGAATGTCAGAAGATAAGTGAAGATATTAAAGAGCCAGTGGTGATTGCTAATATAAATGCACCTAATCAGATTGTGATTTCTGGCTCAAAACAGGGGATTCG
>Ga0197142_1001075_pt1 | contig 25266 bp, 19 predicted proteins | sample GBS60_MetaG_FD_148614 | JGI IMG/M metagenome (GOLD analysis project Ga0197142, IMG submission 148614) | Sediment microbial communities from Great Boiling Springs, Gerlach, Nevada, United States - GBS 60_MetaG | ecosystem: Environmental > Aquatic > Thermal springs > Hot (42-90C) > Sediment... | reverse complement strand
CCTGCCCTCTAATTTTTAGGGAATCGATTAAGCCGGTAGTACAATTGATGGTCGCCTCAATCTCAGGGGAATGAAAATGGAAAAAACCATTTTCTTCCCTGAGTTCCTTTTGGGGCCTCTTTTCTTTTTTTTCAAGATAACAGGAGAAGCGATGCATTTCTCCAGGCTTTAAAGTGGCTTCAAAAACAATTTTCTTACGCCACTCGACATTCAGGTTGCTTTCTTCCTTTTCCAGCTGACAGACAACAGGTTGACCATCGATTTGCAGCCGGGGCCACCAGAAACCGCCTTCCCAGTTCATTTCGTGGGGTTGAAATTCGACTTCGACCAAGGTCGATACAGGAAAAGGATGAGGATTGAAAACTAAAATCGGAATTTCACCTGATTTAGCTTCGGGCTCGGCGGAGGCAGTCAGGAAAAAAATCCTGGCTTTAAGGCGGGCGAGAATTTCCAGGCCATGGCTTATGGTTCTGAGGGCATCCTCTTCAGCCGATTTGATAGCTGAACCGGGAAGAATGTCGTGGAATTGAACAAAAAGAAGATCGCGGCGGGCCTGCCGCAGCTCTTCTTCAGGATAGGGCATCAGACCCTGAAAGAAGGCGGCTGTGGCCATTTTTTCCGTAAGAAAATATTCACTTTCAAGTTGCCGGTAGCCTTTTTTAACCCGGCTCATGGAAGTATAACAGCCAACAGCCCAGGGATTCAGGTCTTTCAACCATCGAGGTAGAGACTTTTTCTGGCGTTTTAAATCTCGAAAGAAAGCTTCAGGAGTTGAGTGTTTGATTTCATAGTCTTTTCTTTCCCGGGTCAGTTTTTGGAGTTCTTCCAGATCACATCTGGAAGGCCCGCCGCCATGATTGCCCACACCCCAGAGAAGCAGACTCAGGTTCTTATCGGGATTAGATTTTATCCAGTCCTCTACTTTTTCCCTGGCCTGACCAAGGCGGGAATTATAATGAGCTGAGGCCCGGGCTGCCATTATTTCTGAACCATCAAAGCCCACCCAGATGAATTCTTCTGCCGGTAAAGAGAGATCAACTGGAGATGGCCGGCAAAAAATGTAAGAATCATAGCCGCTTTTAACCAGAATCTGAACGAGCCCGCGGCTGTGACCGAAGGAATCAAAATTAATGGCGGTTCTCGGTTCAACCCCAAAATATTTCCGGAAGAATTCCCGGCCCCAGAGAATCTGACGAACCAGAGCCTCACCTGAAGGTAAATTTACATCAGGCTGGAGGAACCAGCCTCCCATAATATGCCATCTTCGAGTAGCCACCAGTTTCTGAATTTCGCTAAAAAGCTCTGGCTCATATTCCTGAATCCATTCATAAAGAAGAGCTTCATTATGATTAAAAACAAAACCAGGATAGGCTGACACTAGCCTGGCCGCCTCTCTGAAGGTGGCCATGGCCTCCGCGGCTCCCTCTTCCCAGCGCCAGAGCCAGACAGGGTCAAGATGGGCATTGGCCACAAGATGAATCTTTTTTCTGGGCATACCTTTACTCCCCTGATAAAATTAAAAAATTTTTCCACATTTTTTAATAAGAATCAGGGAACCTTAATTTTCTCTAAAAAATTTTTAGCTGGCAATATTTTCTTCGGGGCAAATTCAATTTAAAAGGATGGGGACAGGGCGGCGAACTATCAACATTCAGCCAGTTTACCGGCCGGATGGTAATCAATACCCCGACACATTTTATTATGAGCTATCAATCGGAATTTTTTACTTAATTAAAACTGAATTTATCAGCATAAACTAAACAAAGGACAGAATCAAAATTTCATTGGCCTTATTTCTGGGCCCGACAGGAAAATAGAACCTCACATTCTCGGCGTTGTTGGGGCCTCACTTTCCTTTTCTTCCTCCAGTTCGCTTTCAAGACCGAGCAGTTTGGCTGCACCTTCATAGATCATACGGAAAGATTTTTTGGACTCCTGTAATTCGGCCAATCTTTCTCTGACCTTCTGGAGCTCTCTTTCAATATGAGCATCAATTTCCTCAAGCATTTTCTTGGCTTCCATCATGGTTCGCCGATACAATTCTTCTTGCTCTTTGGTTAAGGCCATAATTTCTCTCCTTTCATCATCCAGTTTCGACATTTTCATTATTGCCTAAGCCGGAAACGAGTTTCAATAGGTTTCCAGACCTTTACTTTAACCCCATTTTTCACGGCAGGGGAAAACTTCCACTGGCGGACAGCGCTGAGGGCAGCTTGTTCCAAGGAAGCCCCATTTTTAATCCCCCGAAGAATTTCAGCCCGGATAACATCACCCTTTTCAGAAATAAGGACATTAACCACGACTGTGCCTTCAAGGCCCATCTGTTTGGCCAGCTCCGGATACTTAGGTTCAACTATTTTAATTGGTCGAGGCTGAATATCCACCTCCTCGAGGGGCAAAAGGTCGCCTTCTTTAATCTGCCCGATTGAAGGTTCAGGCTGGGAGGCAGGCTTTGTTTCTGGTTGGGCCTCAATCCTTTCCTTTTCTGACGGGTTCTGATTTTCAACCTTGATGGGAGGCGTAGCCGGCAGTAAAGCCAGAGGGGCCGGGCCTGATTCAACCACGAGAACAGGAGGTTCTTCGACCGGTGGTTCTTCATTTACAGGAAGAATGGAAGCCAGGCGGCTATCGAGTTTTGGCGCCTCCTTTTTGGCTTTCGGAGGTTTGCTGATTATTTCCTGTTCTTCTAGTCTTGAAGATAAATCCTGAGCTGTTTCAGAAACAACCTTTTCTTCTCTGGCCTCAGGTGGTGGCGCCAAGGGCGCTTCTTTCTTTGGTCTGAAAACAAAAAGGCCCAGAAGAGTCAACGCCACAGCTCCAGCCACAGCAAAGAGAATAAAAGAAGGTGGCCTCTTTTTTTCTTCGTGTTCGGATTCCAAATAAGTAGGAAATAGTGTTGGCCTGGCTGTCGTTATTCCTGATTCTGCTTCTTCTTCAAGCGCATCAGGAGTGACCTTCAATTCGGGCGATTTCATTTCCTCAGGGGCCACTACTTTCTTTTCCTGTGGGGTCGGAACAGCAAAAGGCTGTTTTTCCCTGTCGATAAGATTTTCCTCAGTTAGAAGAGAAACAGACGGTGTTTTGATCTCAGGTGGTCTTTTGATTTCGGTTTTTATTTCCCGTTTTTCTGGAGCTTGAACTGGAGGCTCTGGTTTTCTGGTTTCTCCGAGCTTGGGTTCAGCCTGAGCGGGTTTAATTTGGGGCGAAGGAGCACCTGTTTTAACCTGAGATTTGCCAGTGACCTTCAGATGATCTCCTTTAAAAAAATCTTCTTTAAGGTCTTCTTTGCCAGTTTTTGCGGCTGCCTTTTTCTTGCTTTCAAAGCCAAGGTCAGCCAGGGTTTTTTCGAGTAGCTTATCCACTTCATCGCTGACAGCAGCTGATTTTTTAACCTTGGTCTCCGTGATTAAGGATTGAGGCTGGGTTGAAGACCTGGTCAGGGGAATCTCGACCTTTTCCCTTATTATTGGCGTTATATCTTCCAGTGACTCCAGCATCAGATTTTCTTCCTCTTCGGGTGGCTTTACGACCGGGCCAAGAACATCCAGAATAGTGCTGGCTAATTCCTCTCGTTGCCAGGGCTTGGTCAGAAAGGCAGCTGCTTTGTAAGTTTGAATGGCCTCAACCCTGTGCCTTGAATCCTTATATATCCCGGTAATGATGACCACAGGTACCTTGCCCTGTGATTCTATATAAATTTGCTGGCTCAGCTCGAAGCCGCTCATTTTGGGCAGCATGGCCTCCAGGAAAACTATCTGGGGCCTCTGGCTCCGGAATAACTCCAGGGCGGTCAAACCATCTTTAGCGGTTATAACTTCCATGCCCATCTCTTTTAGAAAGGAGCTAAGAGTTTCGAGTGAGGCCGAATCAAAGTCGGCAATCAAAGCCCTCAGTCCGAAGGTCCGGCTGCGAAGAGTCGGCGAGACTTTACTCAGTGGAGACATCTCCCTTCTCCCCATGTTTATAATTATAATTCCAGGCTCATCTTTCATTATTTTGTTTGTCCATTGATGGGGTCAATCACCCTTTAGGGTGAATTAAAGGAGGAAAATAAAAAATTATCAGGGTTAGAGAAGGGAAATGGCCTTGGACCGGGTAATGATTTAAGATATTATTTGGACTTAAAAATGAGGCAGGAAAAAGGCTTGATTGGCCGGGAGGTTCTGGTAAAAAGTATCTTGAACAAATCTAAAATTTTTGATTATTGCCTTAATCCCTATACAGGTTGCCAGGTAGGCTGTCGCTACTGTTATGCCAGATTATTTATTCCCCGTTATAGCGGTCACCATGAACCCTGGGGTGCTTTTGTTGATGTTAAGGTCAATGCTGTTGAAGTTTTGCGGCGTCAGCTGCGCCGGGCTCGCCGGGGGGTAGTCTGGATTTCCTCAGTTTGCGATCCTTATCAGCCGCTGGAGCGTCGCCTTGGCCTTACCAGGCGGCTACTTGAGGTTTTACTGGAGTTTCAATTTCCGGTTAACATTCAAACCAAGAACGCTCTTGTCCTTCGGGATCTGGACCTTTTTCGCCGTTTTGAAGAAATTGAAATTGGATTTACGATTACTACCGAGAATGAAGCTATCGCCCGGCTTTTTGAGCCTGGAGCTTCTTGCGTGGCTGAAAGAATTGAGGTTCTGGGTAAGCTCAAACAGGCCGGTCTCAGAACCTTTGCCTTTCTTGGCCCATTATTACCCGGCAACCCGGAACGACTTATTTCCCTCCTTGAGGGCAAGGCAGATCAGGTTTTTATCGACAGGATGAATTATTTGCCGTCGGTTATTAGTTTCTACCGAAGGCATGGTCTCGAAAAATACGCGGCTGATAGTTTTTTCTTTGAGCAGAGGGAGAGACTCCTTCGGGCTCTGGAATCCACAGGCATAGAGGCTGAGGTTTTATTCTGAAATTTCCAATTAAATTTAAATTTATCCTGATTCATTCTCAAGGAAAAAATCTTATTTAGAAGCTGATCTTTTTATCTGTCCTTCAACCAGCCATGGCTTTTTCTGGTCTTACCTCAGATGGGGCTTTTGGCCATTTGCCCGGGTTATCATCATGGTCTTAATTTTCCGGGATGCCTTTAATAGAAAATATTATTTTTTGGCCTGAAGATGATGGAGAAAAGATAATGGAGAAAGGGAATAAAAATTAATGATTCTTCCAAATTAATCAGTAAATAAAAGCCGTCTTTTCTTATCAATTTCTCTAAGGAAAATCATAAAAGGTCTATTTTATGAAATCAGCTCTTTCCCCAAAAGGGGAGTGATTTATCAGGCACATCGCGGCTGTATTTCTTTTAAAAAAATGAAGACAAAATTTAAAGGTTGCCCTGAGCGTATTAAAAAATTAGAGGGCAAGACATCCTGTTCCTGTTCCCTTAATTAGGCTGAAATAAAGCCTTCTAAAAGCAAGTCTTGTTTCAGAAGAAAAGAGTTCTTTCAGGCAAAATGCGCAAAATATGCTTCAAAAAGCTCCAGATGACAATTGGTTTTAAGGATGGATCCTGAAGTTATAGCTAAACAATTCACCATTGGCTATAATAATAATCAAAATGTGAAAAAATGCGTAGTTTTCAGGACTGGGTTAAAGGAAATTTAACTCTGAAGCTTAAACCTCCCCTTGATCCGGATTTTCTTCCCGCCAGCCTCTGGAATCGGAGCTTTCGCCTCCAGGTAGCCGGGTCAAAATCTGAGGTGGTGAGAATCGCTTTAGAGAGAGAAGGCGGAAGCCTTTCGAGCTACGAGCTGGCTATTCCTGCTTCTTCCACTGAAGAGCTGGGGGAAGTTAATCTTTTTTATGTTGAAAGAACTATAAAAAATTTGTTATGGATGAAAGGCGGCTGGCGTCTTTATCTGAATGGTCCGGCCGAAATCATTCAGCCCCTTGCCCGAATTTATGGGCGCCAGGGCCAAAGAGCCTTTGATGTAGAGCTGATGTCCAGGGCTTATAGCCGTCCCTTTGAGGTTGTTCTGGTAGCGGATGAAGAGGCTTTTCCCTCCCCCCTGGAGAAAACAAGGCCTCTGGGTGGTCATCTTGATGGTTATCGGATAGGCTTTGATCTCGGGGCAAGTGACTGGAAAGTGGCTGCTTTAGCTGAGGGAGAGACCATTTATATGGCTGAATTTCCCTGGTCGCCCTCGCAGGCCACCGATCCCCGTTATCATTATCATCATCTTCAGGCTGCGCTTCATCTGGCTGCAGCCCATCTGCCCCGGGTTGATGCTATTGGCGGCAGTGCCGCCGGAATTTATGTTAATAATGAACCTCGCGTGGCCTCCCTTTTCCGGGGTATTTCGACGGAACTTTTTGCTCAGGAGATCAGGCCTATCTTCCATCGTTTGAAAAGGGAATGGGCTGTTCCACTCGAGGTGGCCAATGATGGTGAGGTAGCTGCCCTGGCCGGTTCCATGGCCTTTGGCGGGCAGAAGCTCCTGGCCATTTCCATGGGCTCCAGTGAGGCTGGTGGCTATGTTAATGAGGCCGGATATATTACTGACTGGCTCAATGAGCTGGCTTTTGCTCCGGTTGATTATCGGGCCGATGCGCCTGTCGATGAGTGGTCAGGGGACGCGGGTTGTGGTGTGCAGTATTTTTCCCAGCAGGCTGTTTTCCGCCTGGCCCAAGCAGCTCATCTGGCCCTGGATGAGAGCCTGGCTCCGGCTGAGAAATTGAAACAGGTTCAGGCCCTTCTTGAAAAAGGAGAGAGGAAAGCCCGATTAATTTTTGAAACCATTGGTATTTATCTGGGTTATGGCGTCGCCCATTATGCTGATTATTATGACTTGGAGCGTGTTTTCGTTCTGGGGCGTGTAACTTCAGGTGAGGCCGGACCTATTATCGTGGACATGGCGAAGAGAGTCCTTCAGCTGGAATTTCCCGAACTGGCAGAAAAAATTGAATTTTACCTGCCCGATGAAAGGTTCAGGCGTCTTGGCCAGGCAGTGGCTGCGGCCACCCTGCCTGCAATTCAGAGAAAAGCTGGGAGAGAATAAAAAATAAAATGACAGGAAAGAGGAGACAAAGAAGATACAGTCATTCCTGTTTATTCCTGTAGATAAAAGGGGCTTAATTTCGATGAAATTTAGGCAAGAAGAAAGTCATCAGGGGAGGTGGGAAGATGAAACTGAGACACGAAGGTTCAGAAATTTTTATCCCTGACGGAATTGAGGAAGAAAAGGCCTTCAGCCGGACCACTCATTTGGGCATCGGAGCCCATCCTGATGATCTGGAAATCATGGCCTACGATGGCATTCTGCGCTGTTTTAAAAATCCTGAGGCCTGGTTTTTCGGGATTGTGGTGACCGATGGCGCCGGCAGTCCGAGAGATAGTTTTTATAGGAATTACAGCAATGAAGAGATGAAAGTGGTCAGGCGGCAGGAGCAAAAAAAAGCCGCAATTGTGGGTGAATATAGCGGCGTAGCCTTTTTGAATTACGCGAGCTCGGAGGTTAAAGACCCGAAGGTAGTTTCCGTCAGAGAAGATTTAAAGGATTTGCTCCAGGCCATCAGACCCCGTATAATTTATACCCACAATCTGGCCGATTATCATGATACCCATGTCGCTGTGGCCCTGAGGACGATTCAGGCTTTAAGAGAATTACCTCTGGAGAGCCGACCTGAAAAACTTTATGGCTGTGAGGTCTGGCGAGATCTTGACTGGCTGATTGATGGGGATAAAGTGAGCTTTGATGTTTCGGCCCATCAGAATCTGGCTACAGCGCTGATCAGTGTCTATGATTCCCAGGTAGCTGGCGGTAAAGGTTATGACCTGGCTACAATTGGCCGGCGCCGGGCCCACGCTACCTATTATGCCTCCCACCAGATTGATGTTTCCACCTCGATGATTTTTGCCATGGATCTGACTCCTCTGATTATCGACGACAGGCTCGATATCGTTAATTATATTCAGGGATTTATTGATCGCTTCGCGGCCGATGTTCGCCAGCGCCTGCAACAGTTGCTTTAATTACTATGGATTATTATTAAAAGGGTCCTTCTGGGGAGGTTAAACTCAAAAGGTTAAAGACTTTCAGGCAAACTGTAAAAATCCCCTCAATGGTAATTTTCTCTGAGCAGGAATGTTAAAAGAAAATTTATTCTATTATTCTCGCATCCTGTTCCATTTGTCTGCCCTTGATTAACCTTAGGGAAAATAGATTTGGCCGGCCTAAATTTGCTCCGAGCTGCCTCGAAAATTTTTCTTTTATCCATAATTGGGTTAGACAGTCCTTAAAAGGTTTCATCTAATTCATAAAAAAGAGTATCAATCAGGCTTGTCCTTAAAAATTTCTATTCTGCAGTGTTTTTTTATGATGAGTATCTGGCTCTCTTTTCGCCTTAACGAGCTCCTTTCTCACAGGAAAATCGGACTTGATGAAAACCTTACCCTGATTCCTTTTTTGATATAATGAGAAAAGATTGTCGTTCAATTTCAAATTCATTTAGAGCCTGCCGAAGTCTTATAACTTTTTGATTTTAAAAGAAATGAAGCCGATACAGGCTCGCTAAATTACCCTGATTTTTAAGCAGGAGCTCGTCAATCTCTGTCCTGGAATTGAATTGATTCTTTCATTTTCTTTTTCGGCTTGAAGCTGAATTTTCGGGCAAAGGCAAACCCATCTTTTCCAGGGCCAGCTCGCCTCGATTCAAAGACGGGGCCTCTTCGGGCTGATAGAGGATGACCCCGCCTCTAACCGGTCTGATAACTATTTTTCCTTCCCTGGCCAGCCTGTTGGTGGCCTGAACCGGGTCGGCTCCATTAAAATAGATTTTAAAGGCTTCATTAAAGCCGCTGTATACGGAGTGAATTCCCTTGAATTCACCCGTCCTTAATTTCTTGATGGCAAGAAGGACGAATTCTTCAACGGAAAGCTGATTCATTATTTTCCTCCCTATTTTTAAAACGAGATTTTATTTCTTTTCTCTCATTTATCTCGTTGCTTCTAAATGAGTTTATTAGTCCCTCGAGAAAAAGAGCGATTGAATTGAAATTATTTTCACAAATAGTTTATGATTACCCCGGACAAATTCGGGTCTGATCCAGTCATGATGCAGTCACTATGATCGCAGGTTGCTGGAGCGACAAGCCGATGACGGAAAGAGTAAATCGAATTTATCTTGATAATAATTTAAAGGAGGTTTTTTATGAAAGTATGGCTGGCCTTAAGATCATTTTTCTCTTCAAAAAAAATTATTTTTATTTTGAGCCTTTGTCTTTTATGCATTTTCTTTGCGGCCAGGCTTTATCCTGAAAAGGCCAATTATGAACTGGCTTCGCGCTGGGTACCGTCCAAGGTGGCCAAACTCGTTTTTGACCTTTCCGTTGAGCCCCACTGGCTGAAAACAAGCGATCGGTTCTGGTACAGCTATGAGACGCCCTCTGGCCGCTCCTGGTATCTGGTTGATCCCGTTAGGCGAACGAAGAAGCCTCTCTTTGATAATGCCCGCATGGCGGCCATGCTGACCAAAATTCTTCTTACCCCTTATGATGCCCAGCACTTACCTATCCGGACGATTCGGTTTGTCAAAAACGATACGGCCTTTCAGTTTGAAGTGGAAGTGCCTCGCGATAATGACATTATGGTAGATGGGCAGGTTATGTCAGTCAAGGAGCTGGAGAAGCGTTTTCTGGATAAGGAGAAAGAGAAGGAAAAAGAACAGGATACAGAGATGAAGAAGGAGAAGGAGGAGGAAAGAGCACGGGAACCAGAGGCTAAGACCAGAACTCTAACCTTTGAATATGAGTTAGCCACAGGCAAACTAACTTTGCTCAAGGATTATCAACCTAAACCAAAAAGACCTCGCTGGGCTTCGGTTTCGCCCGATGAAAAGTGGGTTGTTTTTGCCCGCGGACACAATCTTTTCATGATGGATGCTGATAATTACGCTAAAGCCCTGAAAAAGGCAGATGACAAAACCATTCAGGAAATTCAGCTCACCACAGATGGCGAAGAACACTATAGTTTTGCCCGCCGTTTAACCGATGAAGAAAAGAAGGAATTGCAGAAGCAGGAAAAGGATCGGCAGGATTTTCGTGTTCCAGCCATAACCATTTACTGGTCCAGGGACTCGAAGAAATTTGCCTGCATTCGCCAGGATGAACGCAAGGTAGGCGATCTCTGGGTTATCAACAGTTTAGCCAATCCGAGACCAACCCTGGAAACCTATAAATACGGGATGCCCGGAGAAGAAAATCAACCCCAGCCTGAGATATTGATTTTTGATATCGCTTCGAGATCAAGAATTAAAGTCAAGGCAGAAAAATTTAAAGACCCAACCTATAACATTTTTACCGCCCCTCGTCGGGCCAGAGACATGGATCGGGAAGAACCGCCTCCGCCGATGTGGGTGGCCGAGACTTCGGATAAGCTTTATTTTGGCCGGCAAACCAGGGACCTGCATGGTTATGAAGTTTGCCTGGCTGATACTTCCACCGGCGAAGTTAAAGTTCTGATTGAAGAAAGACTCAATACATATATTGATTATCAGCCCCTATATTTAATTGGAAATGGGCGGGAAATGATCTGGTGGTCAGAAAGAGATGGCTGGGGCCACTATTACCTTTATGATGGCGAAGGGAAGCTCAAGAACCAGATTACTTCTGGAGAATTTAATTGCCGGGGAATTGTGGGGGTCGATGAAAAGGCCCGGGTTCTTTATTTTCTGGCCTGCGGCCGGGAGAAAGGAGAGGATCCCTATTACACTCATCTTTATCGAATTAATCTGGATGGATCTGGTCTGAAACTCCTGACCCCGGGTAACTTCAATCATTCAGTGGCTATGGATGATTCCCAGAAATTCTTTGTAGTTAATTATTCTCGAGTGGATACTGCTCCCAAGTCCGATTTGATGGACGCTAATGGTGAGCGCCTCCTGGAGCTCGAAACAACCGATGTCTCGCTCTTGCTTGAAGCCGGTTTCAAATTTCCCGAAACCTTCACGGTCAAAGCTGCTGATGGTATCACTGATCTTTATGGAGTTATGTATAAGCCCTTCGATTTTGATCCCAGTAAGAAATACCCCATTATTGCCTATGTTTATCCAGGTCCGCAGACAGAAAGTGTCTCCAAAACCTTTTCCCCGCGGAATCAGAACATTGCTTTAGCCCAGATGGGCTTTATTGTCATCGAAGTTGGTAATCGAGGTGGAAGCCCCATGCGCTCCAAATGGTATCACAATTACGGTTACGGCAATCTACGTGATTATGGACTGGCGGATAAAAAATACGCCATTGAACAGCTGGCAGCCCGTTATCCCTTTATTGATATCAATCGGGTCGGCATTTATGGTCACTCCGGTGGCGGTTTTATGACCGCGGCGGCCATGCTGGTTTATCCTGATTTTTTCAAAGTCGGGGTGGCTTCTTCCGGGAATCATGAAAATAATATTTATAATCGCTGGTGGAGCGAGAAGCATCACGGAGTAAAGGAAGTTATCGATAAGGACGGGAAAATCAGATTTGAATACAGTATCGATAAGAATTCGGAAATTGCCAAAAACCTCAAGGGCCGCCTTCTTCTGGCGACAGGAGATATGGACAACAATGTTCATCCTGCCAATACGCTGAGGCTGGCCGCTGCTTTGATTAAAGCTGGCAAGCGCTTTGACTTCTTTATTTTTCCCGGTCAGCGCCATGGCTTCGGTGACATGAACGATTACTGGTTCTGGATAAGAGCTGATTATTTTGCCAAACACCTGCTGGGCGATTTTTCCCAGACAGTAGATCTTGTGGAACTTCAGAGAGAATGGGAGCAAAGCGGCAAGAAAAGTTCTCGCTGAAAATTTCAGACACAAACTTTTTTATTGCTTTAATTTTTATGGTTCTTCAGACTTTTTTGTGGCTGAAGAAGATAGATTTCAGGGCACTCAAGAGCGGATTGAATCCGGGCCAGTCCATCGTTGCTGAGGACGATTAGAGAAATATCCATAAGATGCACAATATATGGCTTCGACTGGCCTTTAAGGATTTTTCTGAAGCTTCTGTCTAGGCTGTCGGAGATTGATAATTCCTTAGGTCTGCCCATTAAAATCCAGGAAGAACCATTTTTATTGAAAGAACAAAGATAGCTTGCCTTCGTTGCTTTTTATGCCGGTGGGGTAAAGATGTCGGGAGTAAGTTGATGAAGCTCAAAGAAGGGCCATAAAAAATTGCTTTGAAAGTGGCTGATGAAATCAAAGTGAGATAAATAGGCGAAGGCCCAGCAGGCAATAGCGCCAGCCGGTGGCTGTGGCCAGGGAGAAGTTACCGCCCTCAGCCCTTATTTCCAGGAGAAAATTCCGGCTTATTATCCAGCCGAAGCTGAAAGTGCCGCCGCCAATCCAGTTGGTTATTTTCTGTTCGTAACGACGATAACTCTGGTAGCCAGCGTAGGGTTCGAAATAAAGGAAAAATCTTGAAGATTCAGTATAGAAGGTGGTAAAAATCTGATGGCTTAAATAAACATCCGGGTCAAAATAGCCACTGTAAGTCTGACATTTGAAATTTAAGTAGCGATTTCGATAGCCAAGATTAAAGGATGGTTGATAAAGGTGGAGGCGATAAATCAGGGCTAATTGAAACCCGTGGGAATAATTATTATCAGAATAATTGCGTTGGGTAAAATCTGTCCAGAAAGAAAACCTGTCTGTTATTTTCTGAGACAGATAAAGATTGAAATTGACAAAACGGATTTCATTCCTGATCAGCTGAGCCGTCTCGGTGAAACCCTGTCTGGAAAGATTAAAGCCAGCTTTCGTGCTTGAGGTTACTATGTCAGCTTTCAGATTCCAGGTTAAAAAATCCTTTGCCCGACCATTACTAAACTGAAGAAAACCAGCCCCGGCTCCGAGTCCCAGAAAGTGCCTCGGTCTGAAATAAGTTTTTAAAAAGAAATCCTCCGAACTGACCTGTCTTCTTCTGTCCCTGGCTTCCCGATGCTGAAAATTAAAATCAAATCTCCAGTTAGAAAGCCAGAAGGTGAAATTGAGCGGGTAAAAATAGGACTCATTTTCATCTTCATCGGTATAATAAAAAGCCTGGGCATCAAAAGAGTGGTCAATTTCCCTGGCCATAGCTATGGCCAGTCTTTCTATTTCTTTCTCCTCATAGGCATTCTGCGGCTTCAGGAGCTTAAAGTGATTAATGGCTGGCTTTCTTTGGCCGAGGTAAAGATAAGTGTAGATAAGGCCCAGTCTGGCTTCAAAGTTTTCTTCCTCTTCAAGCAGGCTTTGATAGAGAGATTTCGCTTTTTCGAGTTCTCCCCGCCATCGTCTGAGGTTGGCTTTAATGAGAAGAGCTTCCTGATTTTGAGGATGAAGCGAAAGAATCCTATTTACCTCGTTCAGGGCTTCCTCATAGCGGCCCATCCAGGAAAGAATTCTGGCCAGATGCAATCTGGCTTTTAAATTGGCTGGCTGTTGGGCCAGAACAAATTGGAGTTCCTCTGCGGCCGCCTTTAATTTTCCGCCCCAGGAGATGTATGTAGCCAGCTCGATTCTTTCTTCAAGGGAGAAAGAGTCACGGGCAAGGGAAAGAGCCATGATATAGGCCTGAGCCGCTTCTTTATAATTATCCCGGGAAACAAGGTGGTCGCCTCGCTGTTTATAGAGCTGAGCTAATTGCTCCTTTTCTTCTTTATCCTGAGCCGCAAGTATCATTTCGGCCTGAAGCAGGAAAGGCGAGCAAAAGCCAGCCAGAAAAATTAGATTCAGAACAATTAAGGTCCCATTTTTTCCTGGAGCCAGAATTCTTCGACCGAGGTTAAACATTGTTTTCATTACTCTTTTTTTCCACATATTCCCATTTTCTTTTCCCGAATAAGAAACGAAGCAAAGCCTGTAGTCTCCAGAAAGAATTGAGCTGTCGGTAGCCGAAATTTTCCAGGGCTCCAAAAAGTAATAGCTTGAATAGATGTTTCCACCGGGGATAGCGCTTATAGGTAAGCTCTTCCAGAAAGACGCTGAACGTAGAAAGGAAAATTCCATAGGCTATGGCCAGAATCAAAAAAAGGATAAAGAATTTAAAGGAAAGGAGACCGAATAAATAAGATAAAGGAACCACTATGTAACCCAGCAATTCAACCACCGGCCCCAGGGTTTCAAAGAAAAGATAATAGGGCATAATGAACAGGCCAAGATGCCCGTACCTGGGGTTGAAGAGCATCTGACGGTGCTTAAGAAGGCTCTGGATTAGGCCCATCTGCCATCTTCTTCTCTGCCGGGCAAGCATTTTGAAGGTTTCGGGAACTTCGGACCAGCAGATGGGATCAGAAATGAATTTGATCCGGTACCGTTTTTTATTTTCTTTAAAAGAGCGATGCAGTTTTAAAATCAATTCCATATCTTCAGAGACCTGGCTGGGGTCATAGCCACCGACCGCCATAACAGCAGCTCGATTGAAGAGAGAAAAGGTGCCAGAAAGGATGAGAATGGAATTGGCCATATCCCAGCCAACACGGCCAAACAGGAAAGCTCTCAAATATTCCACAACCTGGAACAGAGCCAGAGGCTTTCTGGGCAAATCTATTTCTACTGTCCTGGTATCTTTAAGCTTGAGACCATTAAGGACTCTGACCACACCACCACAGGCGACAACAGGAGTGACACTTTCCGTGACATGGGCCATAAGGCGGAGTAAGGCATCAGTTTCAAGAATGGAATCAGCGTCAACAGTACAGAAATACGGCGAGCGAGAAATGTTCAAGCCACAGTTGAGAGAGTCAGCCTTGCTGCTTTTAACTTTATCAATAACCAGCAGGTTTGGTAATTGGGGATTATAATAAAATCCCTTAACAGGCGCCGTTTTCAGGAAACTTCTATAGACGTAATCAATTTTCTTCAATTTATAATAATCAATCAGCTTCTCCAGAGTCCCGTCCCTGGAGCCATCATTGATGACCAGAACTTCAAAACCGGGATAGTCCAGGGCCAGAGCCGAATTGATCGTGCGCAGAATTATCTCCTTTTCATTATAGGCCGGAATGAGAATAGAAACAGGCGGGGCTTCAGGTGAAAACAGAAGTTCCCTGAAGGCAGAATATTTTATTCTTTTTATATGCCGCGTCACCGCCACCAGAGAAGAAATAAGGAGGAGAGTGTAAATGGAATTGATGATTGCATAATATAGGCCCACAAAATAGTTAAAGCCCAGAACGAGAACGATGAGAATACCTTTCATTTAAGCGACCTATTTTCCAGAATGAACCTGATTTCTTCCTTTATCTTTTCGTCAGAACCATGTTTTAAATACTCAAGAAGAGGCGTAGAAAAATTGAGGGCATACATTCTGGCGAGAATTTCTTTCGATTTATATTTTTCTCCATTTTCGGCTCTGAGATTTTCGAGGAGCAGGTTGACGAAACCAGTTTTTTCAATTTCCTCACAAATGGTCTCTTGGACATAGCGATCATTATAACGCAGAGCCTCAAGGAAAATGTCCAGGGAAGAAGAGCCCAGTCTGGTCAGAGCCCTGGCTGCCTCGTCCCTTACCTGCCAGTGACTATCAAAGAGAGAAGAGGCCAGAGCATATTGAACTTTGTTGGCCTTAATTTTCTGCAGGACTCTTAAAGCATGAAGACGAACAAACCAGACCGGATCTGTTAAAAGAGAAGTGATTTTTTCAATTTTGGACAGAACAAAGCTGTCAGCAGCGGTTTCAAGCAGCTTCAGGGCCTTGGCCCGGATTTCTGGGTCATCATGAGAAAGATAATTAAAAGCTATGGACCAGGCCTTTTCGCTTTCAAGATGGCTCAGAATATCCAGAACGATGGCTATTATTTTAGGATTGTCAGCCCTGGTTAAATAATCGAGCAAGATGGGGACAGCCTTTTCCCCGTATTTTAAAATAGCATTTTCAGCGGCCTTCCTGGTTATCAGCCATTTTTCATAGATCAAAGGGAGATGGTCAAGAATGATTTCAAGACTTTGTGGAGTACCGATGTTAGCTAAAGCTTTCATGGCCACATTGATTATTTCAGGGTCAGTGCTTCTGAGCTCTCCGGCTATCTTTTCGATCGAAGCCGTGCTTTTCATTCTTCCCAGTTTATCTAAAGCTTCGGCTTTGATGAGAGGGTTTCTCTTCCTGAGTTTCTTTTGATAATAATCTATATAACCAAGCCTTTTAAATAATTCTTTTATTTCTGGCTCATATTTTTTCTGTTCCATTAATTTGAAAAGAACATCTTCGATGGCCTGAAATTTAAGTGAACCTGGAGATGACCTGAATTGGTTTATGGTCTCATCTTCAATATTTCCTGATTAAATGATGTCCTTAAGCTTTTCTTGGTAATATCTTCTTAATTTATCTAATTCCCTGAATCGCCGGGCCCGAAGAATTCGCCTGATTATTGAGGCCAGAACAAAGGCGACGATGGCCAGAATAATAAAAGCGCTAATTGAAATTAAAATTATATCCAGAGTGGCGAGATTTGTCCTTTTAAGAGGTAAAATAATCTTGAATATTAAAATTTTGGGCTCAATCATTGACTCTTCTTTCGCCTGAATTTATCTTATCTAATGGAGAAGGTTCGGCCCAAGATATTTTCTGGCTCGATGGCTGACATGGGCTTTATGAAGCAGTTTTTATATTAGCAGAAATAATTTGTTCAGCGACAGCGTAACTCATATATTATATTGCAAAAAATTATAAAATATTTTTCAGATAAAAATCAAGAAAACGGAACTTCTTCCGGCATAAAGAGTGGCGTTTTATCGGGCTCGGATGTATTTTCCCAAAAATAAGATATAAGATTTTGAGGCGGATAGAGATGAACTTAAAAGAGGAAAAAGAAAAAGAGTTCTTCTCCCCTTGCCGAGGAAGAATTTTTCCAGTCCAGCTTTTAAGCGACGAACATACATTCTCTTTTATTTCCTTGTTTTTCAGGGCTTGAACTTTTAGCTACCTATGCCGGCCGCAGACTGGAGCTTTCTTCCTGGCTGGAGAAGGCCGAGATCAATCTCGATCGAAATTTAAGGCTTCAGTATCTGGCTGGCTGGGTTTTATATTCCCCTTACCGGATAAGCCTGCTTGACCTTCTCTGGGAAAATTTCCAGTTTCCGGTGGATCTATTTCGGGGCTCCAGGGAAAGTCTTCAATTCCTGGAAAGAATCTAGCGGCCAGCCACCCGATCTGATAATCATGAGAAACTTAGATAATCTCGAAGCCGAATCATTTTTAACCTTGTTACCTTTTCCGATATTTCCCCTTTCAGGTCCGGTTTTCAGGAGCTGAAACATGAATGAGGGGCTGTTGAAACTGGCAGCCTTTCTCTGGGCCTCTCTTTATTCCGGGCGGTGGCTGCCTGAGGTAAGATTCTGAACTCTAAGGGATCGGCAGAAGTAAAGAGGAGAGAAGAGAAGGGATTAGGAAAAAAGAAAAAGAGTAGGAGAAGAGAAAAGAGGTTCTGAAACTCAGGCAAGCTTTATTTCCCTTTCTGAATTACCAGGTGGACTATTAAAAAATATAAGAGCGAGATTTGAGGCGAAAAGAAAAAATAGAAAAGTGAATTAGAATTGATGGCCAAAAAATTATTTAATGAGGGAAGGGGTGAGTGAGGGGACTCGAACCCCCAACCTTCGGATCCACAGTCCGATGCTCTAACCGTTGAGCTACACTCACCACCAGGAAATTAATTTTCCCATGGTTGCCTCAGGCTGTCAAGAAGCGGAATTGGCTACTGTACAAAATTGGTTGCAATTTGATCTGTGGGGATGAGTCATCAGATACCCCCTTCTTAATGTTTCTCTTTTAAAAGGAGAGTTCACGATGGCTCCTCCTCTTAGATCAAATTACGAATTATTATGTATCCCAGCTAATTTTGAGGCAAGAACAATCGTTGTTTTTGCCTTGAATTAATCTTTCGGTGAAAAAACTTCTTTCTGACTCTCGATGAGATCAAGAACCTCGGGCTTATCCCGCCAGTGCTCTTTAACCTTAACCGCCAGATCAAGGAAAATTCTGGCACCCAGGATAGCCTCAAGCTCTTTCCTGGCCTCAAGACCAATCTGTTTTAGTCTCTGGCCCCGATGCCCAACCACAATGCCTACCTGATTGTCTCTTTCCACAAAAATAAAAGCATTGATATAAATGAGGCCTTTAAGTCGCCCTGTCTTTTTTCTGACTCCCGGCGCCGTTAGTTCTTGTTTTTCCCTGATAACTTTTATTTTCGAGCTACCTTTTTGCCTCCCGGAAGCTGAAACTTCTTTTTTCTTGATTAAGGATGTATAATCGAGCTCTTCCAGCCTCTGACCGCTTGTTCTATCTTCAATTTTTTCGACATAAACAGCGGTCACAAAGGGGAGTTCATCTTCCACCTGAGCCAGCAATTTCTCTCTGATAATTTCAGCCACCTGAAAGCGAAGGGGAAGATAAATTTTTTCTTCAGCTATCTCGCCCGCTTCGGCTTCAGGAAGATATTCCATTATTTTCTTTTCCAGAATATCCAGATTAATTTTTCTTAAGGCCGAAATGGGGATGATTTCCTTGAAAGGCAAAAGGTCTTTATAATGGTCAATTATCGGCAGAATTTTATCCTTTCTGATTATATCTACCTTATTTATGAGAAGAAAAACGGGCCGATTTACTTTTTCGAGGAGGCCCAGCACAAAGTTATCTCCCTGACCGAAAGGCTGAGTAGCATCAATGAGCCAGCAGAGAAGGTCAGCTGTTTCCAGAGAGGAAATGACCAGATTCATCATTCTTTTGTTTAATTTATGCAGGGGCCGATGAATCCCTGGATTATCGATGAAGATAATTTCTCCCTCTGGCCTCTGTTTAATGCCCAGAATAGTTGTTCTGGTCGTCTGGGGTTTATCCGAAATTATGGCCATTTTTTCGCCCAGCAGCGAATTGAGCAGGGTTGACTTGCCCACATTGGGCCGACCGATAAGAGCTACCTTGCCGCTTTTCATTGTTTGCGCCTTTTTAATTTTTGACAAAAAATTTATTGAGTCAGGTTGAATAAATCAGTCTCGAAATCGGTTCCCGTTTATGGTCATTTTCTCCTCTCCCTTCTTTCTGATTCTATCCTGATGGTAAAACCAATTTTTAATTCTTATTTTTTTATCCTCTTATCCTTATCTTGCCTTGCCTCTCTTCCACCTTGTCATTCATATCTTTTTGCTTTTTCTCTTTGTCCCTCTCATTCTCTTTCTTTATCTTTTCCCCTTTTTCTTTCACTTTCATTTTCTCTTTCTCTTTCTTTTCTCCTTCACCTTCTCCTTTTTTTTATCCTTCTCCCTCTTTGTCTTGCTGCTTCTCCTTTTTAATTTTTACTCTAATTATTCTCTTTTGGTCAGCGTCCAGTATTTCAAAGCGAAGGTTTTTCAGGGAAAAAACCTCTCCTTTAGCTGGCAAGCGGCCTAAATGATGGGTAACCAGCCCGCCAACAGTTAAATATTCTTCATCACTTAAATCCTCAGCCAGGATGGGTTCAAGCTCTTCCACTTCCGTTTCTCCAGAAACAATGTATTCATCGGGAGAAAGGGTAATAATCTTTTCCTTCTCAATATCGTATTCATCGCGGATTTCGCCGACGATTTCTTCCACGATATCTTTCATGGTGACCAGACCGGCAATCCCACCATGCTCATCCACCACTATTGCCATTTTCTGTTTCCTTTTTTGAAATTCCTTCAGCAGTTCTTTGACCTTCATGGATTCGGGGACAAAATAAACGGGCCGCATGATTTTTTCGACTGGCGTCGATTTGGCTTGCTCATCTGAATAAGCCAATAAATCCTTGACAATAGCCAGGCCTTCGATATTATCGATTCGATCGCGGTAAACGGGGATACGAGAATACTTTTCCCGACTCATGAGTTCCCGCAATTCAGCCAGAGAGGCATCCTTTCTGATGCAAATCATATCCACCCGGGGTGTCATAATTTCTCGAACCAGGGTGTCACCGAATTCAACCACACTGCGCAGCAATGGTCCCTCTTCCTTTTCAATAATACCTTCTTCTCGAGCTTCTTCGATAAAAGTCTGTATCTCTTCATCCGTTGCTTCCCGTTCACTTATAGCTTCTTCCTCTTTTTTAAGAAAGGAGACGGCTGGTCGTCCCATAAAGACCAGTAAGCCGGCGAGGGGAATCAGTAGCAAAAAAACTGCCTTCCGCTTGAAACTGTAAAGCAGGCGGGGGAGAAATTCAAAACCAAAAATAACCAGCGTCAGCGAGAAAAATAAGGCCCAGATTGTCCAGAGACGAAGACGCGGAAAATAGTAAAAAAGGCTGAGGAGGAAGGCGGACAAAAAAATAGTCCTCCACACCTCAACTGCGATCCTGAGTTCTTCTTTTATCTCCAGGATATTTTCTCGAACCTTCCTGTCCCGATCTTCCAGGAGCCGGCTCAAAGAGATCCGCGAGGAAGTGGCTAAGGCTGTGGAAAAAAGAGAAAGGACAAAAGTGACCAGAAAAAGCAAAAAAATCAGGACTAATTTAAAAATAACACCTGACATCAGTTTTATTCTAAACCAAAAAAGGCTTTAAGCTTCTCTTCCTCTTTGTCCATCTCCGGGCCGTGGTCATGACCCAGAAGATGGAGAAAGCCATGAATTGTCAGACGGGTTAGCTCTTTTTCCAGCCTCGTCTTTTTCCGGCCACATTGAACAAAGGCTCTGGGCACAGAGATGATAATATCTCCAAGATAATAATGGCCATCAGCTCCCCTTTCCCTGAAAGGAAAACTCAAAACATCAGTCGCTCGATCTTTTTTGCGAAATTGCCGATTCAACCGCCGAATCATGGAGTTGCCGGTAAAAACAAGACTCACTTCGGCCTCTGGCAAAGGGTAAAAAGAGATAAGTTTCTGGAGAAGACGACGGAAATGGCCTTCTCTGATTTTATGTTTTTTTTGCCGGTTGATTATTTGGACCATAATTGGTTTTATTCTGGGGACGCCGGGATTTTTTCCTGGCCTCGAAATCGAAAGACGGGTATTTCAGTCGAGGGTGATAGATAGCATCAAGCGTGTCCAGGAAAGAATTAGCAATTTTATGGAGATCCTTAAAGGAAAGATCACATTCATCGAGCTGACCGTCTTCCACATATTTTTGGAAAATTTCATGAATCATTCTTTTGAGGGTATCCCGGTCATGGGAGGAAAGACTGCGGGAAGCCGCCTCGACTGAATCGGCTAACATAATCAGGGCCGCTTCCTTGCTTTGAGGCGGAGGACCTAGATAACGATAACTTTCTTCGCCTACCCGGTGAAGTTCTGGATCATATTTTTCCTTTGCTTTCTCGTAAAAATAACGAACCAGAGAACTGCCGTGATGCTGGGCAATTATCTCTTTTATCTTATCGGGCAGGCGAAGCTTCCGGGCGAGCTCCAGGCCATCTTTAACATGGTTAATGATGACTAAAGCACTCAGCTGGGGATTGAGTTCTTCGTGGGCACGGGGATTGCGGGGGACGTTTTCAATGAAATATTCAGGTCGTTTCATCTTGCCAATATCATGATATAAAGCTCCAGCTCTTACCAGCAGGGGATTAACTTTAATAGCTTCAGCCGCTTTCTCAGCCAGGGTAGAAACAATCAGGGAGTGATGATAGGAGCCGGGCGCTTCCAGGGCCATCTGCCGGAAAATGGGCAGGTCAGAATTGGTCAGCTCAATTAACCTGGCATTGGTAAGGATGCGGAAGCCGTTTTCGAAAAGAGGTAGAAGAAGGAAAGCCAGAGCCCCGTTAAGAAGACCGCCGATGATAGCCATAATAATCATTCCCAGAAACTCAAAACTCAGCCCTGAAGGCAAGCGAATCAAATAAATGATTAAAGCCAGGAAAATATTAACGGGCGTGACCATCATGACACCAGCCCGTAAGGTTGAAATCCGATTATAATCGCCATAAAACTTGAGACCATAAATGGCCGCCAGGCTGCCAATAAATGCATAGAGCATTAGATAAAAATCAGCCTGAAGGATGAGGCCAACCAGAAGACTATTTAAAATGGCATAGATCAAAGCCAGGTGGCTTACAGTTAGAAAGGAAATAATAAGAGAACCTACCTGGAGAGGAAAGGCAAAATTATAGGAACTTGCCTCCGCCAGAAAGGGTAATCGGGCACTTTCACTGAAAATGGCGGCCACGGATAAGGATATTTTATTTAAGAGAAGGCTTAAAATCAGCAGGGTGCCTATCAGAAGAAAACGATTCAGAGCCTCAGCTTGAGGTAAGAGATTTTTCAGATAAAACCAGACCGTGATAAGCAAAAGGGCGAAAAGGCAGAAATGGGCCAGGAAATTTTTTCCCCAACCGGAACGAAATTCAAGATTTTGATTGATCAAAGCCACGAGTTTGACCGTTTCCGGAGTAACTTCATCTCCTTTTCGAATGATTACTTTCCCTTTTTTGATTCGATAATAAACTGTTTCCACCCTGGCTCTGGCTTCCTCCCGTCTTCTGTCTGTTTCCACTCGATTAAAATTCAGGTTGGGCGAAAGAAGAAGACTGCCCAGCTCAAACAGAAGCTGTCGCGTTCGAGGCGGCAGAGAGAGCTTTTCCATTTCCTGGGAAAGAAGCTCGCGGGCTTCCTTTAAATCAAGAACATCCTGAATGTGAACCAACCTTTCCGGTCTGGTTGTCTGGCTGATGATGAAACCCCTTTCAGCTTCGCCTCTTAGAAAAAGAGCTTTGGAGCGCAGGATGCCGCGTTCAAAGAGGCGTCGCAGGGATTCGCTTAAAGCAACTTCCATTTCCGGGCTGAAGCCAGTTTTTCGCCAGAGATTAAGGTCTTGCTCATCAAGTTCAATGCCTGTTTTTTCAGCCAGAATAGCGGCAAATTCCCTGGTCGGGAGAGCCATCTGAGCTGGCGTTTTGGCCCAGTCGCGGCCAAGAGAAAAGAACATGCGGAGCTTATCTTCCGTATTGAGATAGATATTAAGATCAAGAGTATAGACGGGCAAAACAGCCCTCTCAGCCTCTTCCCGCCTTTTCTGGGTGGTCTCCGTATCCTCAACCGTTAAATCGATGGGTGAAATGATATCTTGGGGAGCGATATCTCCGGGCTTGAGTAAAGGCAAGAGGCGGCTGGGAGTATAAGATAGAAAATAGGCGATAATAAAAACGAAAAGGAAAAGGAAGATAAAGGGCTTTGCCTCGAAGAGAAATCTGGGTTTTCCCTGACCTTTAATTTCTGGCCGGAATTGAGCACCTGCAGCTAATTTTTCAGAAGCTAAAGCCCTTTTCTTTTTAAAGAGTTTAAGCCGCTTGATAGAAATAAGACTCATGGGGAATTATTCTTTGTCGTTTCTGGCTTCGGCCTGCTGATAGGCGAGAATGATTTTTTGAACCAGGGGATGGCGGACGACATCCTTTTCCGTGAAGTAGACGAAGGCAATTTCTTTGATGGAGGAGAGTATTTTTATGGCTTGAAGGACTCCTGATTTCTCGGGATGGGGAAGGTCAATTTGAGTGATATCGGCGGTGACGACCACCTTGGAGTCAAAGCCAGACCTTGTCAGCAGCATCTTCATCTGTTCTCTGGTTGTATTTTGAGCCTCATCCAGAATGATAAAGGCACTATTTAAAGTTCGGCCCCACATATAAGCGAGGGGAGCAATTTCAATTATTCCCCTTTCAATCAGGCGATTGGCCTGATCAGCGTGGACAAGATCAAAAAGAGCATCATAAAGGGGCCTGAGATAGGGATTTATTTTCTGATAAATATCACCTGGCAGGAAGCCCAGTTTTTCACCGGCTTCAACAGCTGGCCGGGTAAGGATAATCCTCTGGACGAGCTTATCCTGAAGGTAACGTAAGGCCATGGCCATAGCCAGATAGGTTTTGCCAGTCCCGGCCGGCCCGATACCAAAAACAAGGTCATAATTCTTAATAGCTTGAATATAAGCCCGCTGGTTGAAACTCTTGGGAGTGACTGTTTTCCGGGAAAAATTAAGGGATTCCGAGGGAAAATAATTTTCCAGCGCCTCCTTCTGATTCCCCTCAAGAAGGTCAAGGGCAATATGAAAGTCCTCCTCCCTTAAGGTCAGACCTTTTTCTTCTAATTCGCTCATTTTTTCAAAATAAAAACGGGCAAAAGCCACCTTTTTAGGGTCGCCTTTTATAATTAAATCTTCTCCCCTGATAGAAATACTAACGCCAAGCCTGCCCTCAAGTTTTCTCAGGTTCCGGTCCAGAACGCCGGCCAAGCGGGATTTGGCAATAAAAGGGTGGGAAATCTTTTCCATTTCCGCCTTGGGGCTTTTACCTCCTCAGAAACCAGCTTTTATCATTCTATTAATTTAATTTGAACTCAAGATAAAATTAAATCATTATCGGTCTTTAAAGTCAAGCTGCCTCTGGCTCATTCCTGAAAGGTGAGCCTTTCCAGGGTTTTTCAGCTTCTATGTTCAGCTTTTTTCATTCGCCATAAGTCTTTTGAGCTCAGAAATGGTGGCCTGATAAAACTCTATTCCGGAGCCCTGACAGGTCAGCCTGAAAATAAATTTAATAGAGGTATTTATCCACCTGACTGAACTTCTCATCAGTGGGCTTTAAATTCTTGCTTTTAAGAAGACATGAACCGTTATTCTGATAAAGCATCAATCGCCCTTTTTTGGTGAAAAAGATGCAGGCTTTTATCTTCGGGTCAAGTCTACTTTTCTCAGTCCCCGTTTTCTTATCGACCTTTCCCCGCAGGCTTGAAAAAAAAGGGCAGGTGGGATATAAATTCTTTTTAATCATGCATTGAGGCGAGAAAAGCGCCCCTAAGGAGTAAGCCCATGGAAAAAGAATTTATGACTATTTCCATTCCCACCTCCCTGTATAAAAAAATTGAGGAAAAAATTAAGGGATCTGAGTTCAGCTCCGTTTCTTCTTATGTGACTAAAGTTTTAAGGGAAAAGCTGGCCCAGGAAGAGAAATCAACCGAGGTTTTTACGCCAGAGGAAGAAGAAAAGATTAAGGAAAGGCTTAAAGCCCTGGGTTATATTGATTGAATTGACCTTTTCCTGAATTAATTTAAGGAGAGAGCGATGATTTCCCCTCATGGTGGTTTTCTGGTTGAAAGAATTTTGAGTCCAGATAAAAAGGAAGAAATCCTCGGGAAACAGTCCTTTCTCCCTTCCCTGACGCTTGATGAAGATCTTCTTTCCGATGTAGAAAATCTGGCCACCGGTGTCTATAGCCCCCTTGAGGGTTTTCTGGAGGAAAAGGACTTCCGGCATGTCCTTGATGAGATGCGGCTAAGCAATGACCTTCCCTGGACAATTCCTATTGTCCTTGATGTTTCCGAAGAAATAGCGGCCGGGCTAAAGGAAGGGGAGGAAATTCTTCTTAAAAGCGAGGCTGGTCA
>Ga0197142_1001074_pt1 | contig 25274 bp, 23 predicted proteins | sample GBS60_MetaG_FD_148614 | JGI IMG/M metagenome (GOLD analysis project Ga0197142, IMG submission 148614) | Sediment microbial communities from Great Boiling Springs, Gerlach, Nevada, United States - GBS 60_MetaG | ecosystem: Environmental > Aquatic > Thermal springs > Hot (42-90C) > Sediment... | reverse complement strand
AAGCAGAAAAACCAAAGGTGCAAATAAGGCAGGCTCCAAAGAAAATGGCAGCAGAGGCCAAAAAAGAAGTGAGGCCAGAGGATATAATCCCACTTGATGATGAGGATCTAAAGAAGTTTTAAAACTCACCAATAACCTACCCCTGCCCCAGTTATTTTAAAAAAGCATTATAGGCAGGGGTAATTTTTCCCTAGATTCCTTCGAGCCTTTGTGCTAATATTATAACAAGGCTAAGCTATAGTAAGAGACAAGCACATGGATGAGCTGGTTTATATAATTGAAAATACCTTGAACACCTTAAAAGATCAGGAAATACTTAAAAGTTTCATAAGGGCATTTTTAGCGTATCCCCAAGGCATTATTATTATTGATAAGGATGGAGTAGTTTATTTTGCCAACAAAGTTGTATCCGAAAGATTGGGGGTTCCCATTGGTGAGATTGTGGGCAAGTGTATTTGGGACCTACTTCCTTCTCAGATTTCAAATACAAGAAAAGAGAAGTTACTTAAATCTTTTGAAACAAAAGAGCCTGTGAGTTTTGTTGATACTCGTGAAGGAAAAACCTATCAAACCTTTGCCTATCCTATAATTGACAAAGATGGAGAAGTGAATCACTTATTAATCTTAGCCGAGGATATTACAGAAAAGAGTAAAATACTTGAAACATTAGAGCTTGAAAGGGCTCAGTTACTTTCCATCTTCAATAGTATAGATGAGGCAATCTATGTCACAGATCCCATTTCTAATGAGATCATTTTTGTAAACAAACACCTGAGAAACATTATGGGTAAAGATGTCATTGGAGGCATCTGTTATAAAGAATTTCAAAACCTGGATCATATCTGTGAATTCTGTACCAACCCAATTATACTTGCCAACAAAGGAGAGGCCTACAAGTGGGAACACCATAACCCTGTTCTTAACAGAGACTACTATTTAATAGACCGAATTATTACGTGGCCCGATGGAAGGGATGTGAGATTGGAAATTTCTATTGATATAACCAAGATAAAAGATCTGCAGCGTCTTTTGGAGGAAAATGAAAAAAAGTATAGGGATCTTTTTAATCGAGCACCTGTTGGTTACCGTGAGCTCGATGTGGAAGGCCGCACAGTTGATGTGAACAAAAGAGAACTTGAAATGCTTGGCTATGAAAAAAATGAGCTTATAGGCAAGTTTATCTGGGAAAATGTAGTTGAAGAAGATTTATGCAAAGAACAAATAACCCGATATCTAAAAGGCTTAGCCGGTGATCAAGGAAACTTTGAGGTCCAATATAAGAGAAAAGATGGAAGCACTTTCCCTGCCTTGATAGATGTTATTGTGCTAAAAGATCCAGAAGGTATGATTAAAGGTATGAGGACTGCACTCCTTGATATAACTGAACTTGTCAAGGCAAGGGAAGAAAAAGAGGCACTTGAAAACCAGCTATTGCAAGCACAAAAGATGGAAGCAATTGGAAAGCTCGCCGGAGGCATAGCTCACGATTTTAACAATATGCTAACTGTTATAAAGGGTATGTGTCAGTTGTCTTTGCTAAAGTTAGACAAAAATGATCCAATTTACTATAGGTTAAAACAAATCGAAATAACAGCCGACAAAGCAGCAGAGCTCACCAATCAGCTGCTTGCCTTTAGCCGTAGACAAGTAATGGAAATGAAGGTTTTGAATCTGAATGATATAATAATAAATTTGGAACATATGTTAAGGCGTATAATAGGTGAAAACATTGAGCTCGTAACTTTGTTGGATCCCAATTTATGTATGTTAAAAGGTGATCCGACTAAATTAACACAGGTTGTTATGAATTTAGTTGTGAATGCAAAGGATGCAATGCCTCAAGGTGGCAAAATTATCATTGAAACTAAAAATGTTGAACTCGATGAAGCATATGTAAGGCAACATGTGGATGCACAATGTGGTGGTCATGTTATGTTGGCTGTGACTGACACAGGAATTGGAATTCCAAAAGAAGTGTTACCCCATATATATGAACCATTTTTTACCACAAAAGAAATGGGTAAAGGTACAGGCCTTGGTTTGTCAACTGTGTATGGCATTGTAAAACAAAGTGGGGGTAACATTTATGTTTATAGTGAAATGGGAAAGGGTACCACTTTTAAAATATATTTGCCTGCTATTTATGGGAAAAGTGATTATACCTCTGTTAAAGAAAGAGATTTTTCTCCAAAAGGTAGTGAGACGATTCTTGTAATTGAGGATGATCAATGGGTTAGAGAAGTAATTGTATCAATGCTATCGGAACAAGGTTATGAAGTTTTGGAGGCATCAAATAGAGAAGAGGCTGAATCTATAGCCAAAAATTCAAAACAAATACATTTGGTGCTAACTGATGTAATTCTAAAAGGAACAACTGGCTTAGAGTTATGTGAAGTACTGAAAAAAATGAATCCTAATTTAAAATTCATTTTCATGTCAGGCTATACAGAAAACGTTATTACTAACCAAGGCGTTCTTAAAGAAGGGATTAACTTCATTCAAAAGCCTTTTAATCTCAATAAACTGTTAGAAAAAATAAGGGAGGTGCTCCAAAAGAATTAGTTGTTGCATTTTTAACCTACGAGGTGTAGTCACCTCGTAGGTGTTAAGCTGTTAGAATGGATATGCCTCAAGCTCTATTATCCTATCTGCAACTGCCCTCTTTTCGGCAATGATATCCAAGGGATTCATCCTGGCTATCTTTTTAACCAGTGCCAACTGTGTCCTCAAGGTATCGCCTTCCTCACACCTTGCCACAATCTCCTTTGCCCATCTTTCCAACTTGGGCACCGTCTGATCCACATAGGCCTTTACGGCTGCAATGTGGCACTTTGCCTTATCCTCACCCCTTGACTCTATAACCTTTTTGGTCCTCAAGAGACCACTTTCCATTGCAAATATCTCTATTACCATGTCTGCTATGCGTGCCAATATCTCCTGTTCCTTCATGAGCGCCTGACCGAACTTTTGCGCTGCAACACCAGATGCCATCAAGGCAAGCTTTTTCATCATCCTTACCATGTGCTCTTGATATGCAAGTGGTGTATCCGGCAGTTCCACTGCCAAGGGAGAATAGCCCATTATCTCATCCACCACTCCTTGAGCTGCCTGCAAGAGTGCCAATCTACCCTGCATGGCCCTTCTCATAAGTGTGCCTGGGATCAAAAGCCTGTTTATTTCGTTAGTACCTTCCCAGATCCTGTTGATCCTGGCATCCCTGTAATACCTTTCAGCAGGGTATTCTGCACAATAGCCATATCCACCTAAGATCTGGACATATTCATCCACGCAGTAATCCAAGGTCTCAGAACCATATACCTTTGTAATGGAGCATTCTGCTGCATACTCTTCAATTGCCTTTGCATTTTCTTGACCGCTCTTTTTGGCCTCAGGAGGAAGGGCATTTAGTCTGGCATCAAACATCCCTGCCAATCTGTACATCATGCTTTCTGCCATGTATGTCCTTATGGCCATCTCAGAAAGTTTTTCCTTGATCATGCCAAAAGAGGCAATGGGCACCTTGAACTGGATCCTGTTTTTGGCATAGCGCACTGCCTCTGTTACACAACCCTTGCATCCGCCAGTGGTCATTGCCCCCAACTTCCATCTACCTAAATTTAAGATATTGAAGGCGATCTTATGGCCTTTCCCTATCTCAAAGAGCACGTTTTCCACCGGCACCTTTGCATCTTGAAAGACCACAGGCCTGGTGGAGGATCCCTTTACCCCCATCTTTTCTTCTTCCTTTCCTGTGCTCACACCGGGAAAGTCTTTCTCCACTATAAATCCGGTAAAATGCTCTCCATCCACCTTTGCATACACCACAAAGGAGCTGGCCCAACCTGCATTGGTGATGAACATCTTTTCGCCGTTTAGGATATAGTATTTCCCATCCTCACTGAGCACTGCCCTTGTCTTGGCATTGAGTGCATCTGAACCAGCATTTGGCTCTGTTAAACAGTAGGCTGCACACCACTCTCCAGATGCCAACAAGGGAAGATACTTTTTCTTTTGCTCTTCGTTTCCAAAATAGACTATGGGCAATGTACCAATGCCTGTATGGGCTCCGTAGACCACAGAAAAGGACCCTGCAGTGCCCATGGCCTCACCCACAACTGTAGTGCTTACCTTATCAAGTCCTAAGCCGCCGTATTCTTCTGGGACATCTGTTCCAAGTAATCCCAGTTCACCAGCCTTTCTAAGTAAGGAGAGCACCACCTCATGGTCCTTATGCTCTATCCTGTCCATTAAAGGGATCACCTCTTTTTGGACAAAGTCCTTGGCAGTTTCGTAGATCATCCTGTGTTCTTCAGAGAAGTCCTCGGGAGTAAACACGTCCTCATGGGAGATATCATTTATTAAAAATTCACCACCCACAAATATCTTTTCCATACCCATCTTATGTCTCCTTTCTCCTTTAAAAGTCTTCCACCTCGATTATTGCAGCCGCACCCATGCCAAACCCAACACACATGGATACCAGCCCATACCTTACCTTCCTGGCATGCATCTCATAAATAAGCTGTGTTGTGAGCTTTGCTCCTGTGCACCCCAAAGGATGGCCCAATGCAATTGCGCCACCGTTCACATTTGTGATCTCTTCATTTATTCCAAGCTCTCTGATGCAATAAATAGCCTGGGCTGCAAAGGCCTCGTTTAATTCTATAAGACCTATCTGATCTAAGCTCATGTTGGCCATCTTAAGCACCTTTGGGATGGCCACTGCAGGCCCTACCCCCATATACTCTGGAGCACAGCCTTCCACAGCATAGTACCTAAAGGTGGCCAGAGGCTTTAGCCCCAATTCTTTTGCCTTTTCTTTGCTCATAATCACAACACCAGCTGCACCATCGCTTGTTTGGCTTGAATTACCCGCAGTAACCGTACCATTTGCCTTAAAAGCTGGCCTTAATGTGCGGAGTACCTCAACGGTTGTGCCAAATCTTACGCCTTCGTCTGTGTCAAAGACCTTTTCTTCAAACCCAAAGCGTCCGTTTGGCAATTGTTTTTGAATCTTTACTTTTAAGGGAACGATTTGATCCTTAAACTTCCCGGTCTTTATGGCCTGCTCAGCCTTTTGTTGGCTTTTGGCCCCAAACTCATCCTGCTCTTCTCTGGTAATACCGTATCTCTCTGCCACATTTTCAGCTGTAAGTCCCATACCTGTGAATGCACCAGGCCTCATATCCACCAAGGCAGGATTGGGATACATCATGTTACCGCCCATCGGGATCTGGCTCATGCTCTCAACCCCTCCTGCTATTACCACATCTGCCCTTCCGCACATGACCTTGTCTGCACCCATTGCAATGGCCTCAAGGCCTGAGGCGCAAAATCTGTTCACCGTGACCCCTGAAACCCTATCCGGCCACCCCATGGACATCACAAGAACCCTGGCCAGATTAAGCCCTTGGGTTGCCTCTGGGAATGTGCAACCGATTATCACATCATCAATCAGATTTGGGTCCAAATTGTTGGCCCTGGCCAAGAGTTCCTTTAGCACAGCACACCCCATTGCCTCTGGCCTCGTATCCTTTAAGGCACCCCTTGGGGCCTTACCAACAGCAGTCCTACATGCTGCAACTATAACTGCTTCCCTCATGTCTTACACCTCCATCCCTTAGTTCCTGAGGGGTTTCCCTGTCTTTAAGGTATATTGTATCCTTGCCTGTGTCTTGGGCTCTCCACAAAGACTTAGGAAGGCCTCCCTTTCCAGATCCAGCAAATACTGCTCACTAACTAATGTATCTGCCTGTACATTACCACCACACAACACATAGGCCACCTTTGTTGCCACCGTCACGTCATGGTCTGTGATGTAGCCAGACTGCCGCATGGTCCACAATGCAAGTTTAAACATGGCAAAGGAATTCTCCCCTGGCACCCTGATATCATCCCTTGGCCTTGGAGGCTTATATCCCTCCATATTCAATGCTAAGACGGTTTTTTTGGCATCCTCCAACAGATAATCCCTGTTTACGGTCATTTTATCCTGTGGTCTCAAATACCCAAGCTTTATTGCCTCGGGTCCTGAAGTGGAAACCTTTGCCATGGCAATGGTCTCAAATGCCCTTGCAACAAAGGGCATAAGTTCTATTTGCCTTGGATATACTCCACCTCTTTGCACCTCAAAAAGATGCTCTGTGTTCCTAATGAGCATCTCCTTTGTACCGCCTCCTGCAGGCAAAAGCCCCACACCTGTTTCAACCAGTCCCATATAAGTCTCGGCTGCAAACCTAACCCTGGCAGAATGGAGGCATATCTCACAGCCACCTCCCAGGGTGAGGCCAGCAGGTGCAGCAACAACGGGCTTTTCCAAATACTTGAGCCTCATGAGGGCATTCTGGAATGTCCTCACCATGAACTCCAAATCATCCCATTCTTCCTCTTGGGCTGTAAATAACACCAACGGAAGGTTTGCGCCTGCAGAGAAATTTGGTGCATGGTTGCCAATTACCAGGCCGTCAAAGTCTCTGCTCACTATATCACAGGCCTTGTATATCATGCTCACTATCTCATCACCCAAGGCATTCATCTTGGTATGGAATTCAAGGCATGCCACACCATCTCCCATATCGTACAAGGTTGCACCTTTGTTACCTGCCACCACCTTGTTTTGGTCCTTCAGGGAAGGTAGGAGTATAATGCCCGGCTTGACAGGGATCTCTTTGTAGTCCTTGCTAAGTACATCATAAAAATATCTCTTCCCGTATTCTCTCTTATAAAAACTTTCCTTGCCCGAAGAAAGCATCTCCTCTATCCACATGGGAATCTCAAAACCAGAAGCCTTCATCTTTTCCACAGACTTTCTGACCCCCAGTACATCCCATGCCTCAAAAGGTCCCAATTTCCATGCAAAACCCCACTTCATTGCATTGTCTATATTGACTATGTCATCGGCGATTTCGGGGATCTTGGATGCGGCATATAAAAAGGTGGCAGTGGTGGTCTTAAAAGTAAACTCTCCTGCCTTATCTTCTGCATAAAATAGGGTCTTGAATTTTTCCTCTGTGCTCTGGAGATTCTTGGCTGCCTCCAATGATGGGAACCTTACCTTTATTTGTGGCCGGTATTCAAAGGTATTGTAATCCAAGGCAAGAACTTGCTTTTCTCCCTTTTCGTCCTTTATCTTCTTGTAAAAACCCTGTTTTGTCTTGTCACCTAACCACTTTTTCTCCACCAACTTTGTGAGTATTTCAGGTGGCTTAAACATCTCTCTCTGCGCATCCTCTTTTACGCCCTCGTAAACATTGTTGGCAACATGTACCAGTGTGTCTATTCCCACAAGGTCAGCAGTCCTAAAGGATGCGGTTTTGGGATGACCTATAACAGGTCCTGTCAATGCATCCACCTCTTCTATGCTGAGGCCTAAATCCATCATGGTACGAATGGCATACATCATACTAAAGGTGCCTATTCTGTTGGCAATAAAGTTGGGAGTATCCTTGGCATATACAATGCCCTTTCCCACCACCTTCTCACAGGTCTCCTTAAGGATCTCCATCACCTCTGGGTCTGTATCCGGGCCTGGCACCAACTCCAGTAGCTTCATATACCTTGGAGGGTTAAAAAAGTGGGTAATAGCAAATCTCTTCCTAAACAGCTCAGACCTTCCTTCACACATGGCCTTTGCAGAGATCCCAGAGGTATTTGAGCTCACAACCATTTCTGGCCGCAAGACCCCTTCCACCTTCTCAAAAACTTTCTGCTTAATGTCCAGCCTTTCAACAACCACTTCTATGATCCAGTCCACATCCTTTAACTTGTTAAAGTCATCTTCCATATTACCTATGGTGATTAGTTTTGAATTCTCAGGGATGTAAAAGGCAGCCGGTTTTGCGCTTAAGGCGTTTTCCAAGCCCTTTTTGCTAAATTTGTTTCTAAATTCCTTGCTCTCCTTTGTGAGCCCCTTTTTCTGGTCTTCTTCAGTTAGTTCTGGTGGTACAATGTCCAACAAAATGGTTTCAATTCCAACGTTTGCAAGCTGCGCGGCAATGGTGGCACCCATAACGCCAGCTCCCAATACTCCTGCCTTTTTGATCTTCTTCATGAGGCTACCTCCAAATCTTTTCACAAGGCTAATGAATGAACTCTCATTCAGCAAGATGCTACCATCAAAGGGAATGGGAGTCAACTTTTTTGTACGACTAAATTTTTTGTTGAATCAGGTAAAAAGGGGTTTATTTACATTTCTCTTATCAATTCCTTAAGGCCAATAAAATCCTGTGATGAGAGCTTATAGAAATTTAGAATAGGGCTTTCAATCCCAAGCAACTTAAAAAGATTCTTTACAGACTTGCAGGCCATCTCTCCCCTAAGGGTCCCTTTGCCTGTGCGGCAGTTCCCTTCCTTGCACCCCACAAAAGTGATCTTTTTTAATCCACCCACTGTTGCTATACTGAGTAATAGATTTTCGTTCACATAACCTGCACAGGGGATCTCAAAGACACAAGGCCTTTCTTTTGAAAGATCAAGGCCACTTTCTATAACCTCTGAAACGACATTATAATTCCTTTGGCATGATAGCATAATTGTACTAAAGCCGTTTTTTATGGATTCTTTCACATTGGACAATAGCTCCTCATATTTTAATTTGATCAGCTTAAGGGCTTCACCAGGACAATTTGCAACACAAATTCCACATTCTTCACAGGCCAAAGGTAAAAAATTAGGTTTAGATTCAAAGAGTATGGCACCGTGCGGACAAACCCTAAAACAAGTTAGGCAATATGCACACTGACCTCGATTATATTCAATTGTAACTCTATTTAAATTGCTTTTTATTTCATTGGACAGTCTTTTAAATTCAAGGCAGAGCCCCAAAACAAGTTGACTAACCGAATCTTCATTTAAAAACTCAGGCAAAGGAGATAATACAAAAACTCCTTTGCGATTGGTGTAATAAGGGAATCTAAGCACATTGTCGTCTTGAGGATAGTTATATTGATCCATCTCTATCCTCATAGTTTCAAAAAGAGCCTTATAGGGATAAGGTACAGTTGGTTGATCAAGCGTAACTAAAATTTCAGGCCTAAGTTCAATTTCCTTCTCCATTATGTGATCACGAAATCTTATAATGATCCCATTGTCATTTAGGTAAGTTAGTTCATCGGGTTTGTAAAAAATTACACCTTGTTCCCTGAGCATCCTATACTTTCTTTCCAATCCCTCTCCGGCTACCTTTATCTGAGAAGCTACAACACTCACCTTTATCTTGGTGAGATCTATGCTCAAAAGCTTATTCATAACAGAGCTCCATACGGATGGCAGAGCTCTTCCGTTAGAAGGATCCAAAATTGTGATTTCTTTTACCCCTATAGGATCCCAACCCAAGAAATTTTCAAAGGACATTTGGCCTTTAAAGCTTCCCATCTCATTTTTATACACTGGAGAAAGACATATAACCACAAAGGCAGCCTTTTCTTCATAATAGCCTGTCTTGCCTACCAAAAGGAGATTAAAATCCCCAAGCCCCCCTCTTAAGGCAAGTGGTCTAAAGGAGTTATTGGATTTTTCATTTGGGTCAACTTCCACAAAGATGGGATCAAACCCGTAATTTATAAGTGATTCTTTAACCCCTCTTCCAAGTTTTTCATCTCCCAAGACTATTACTCTGTTGAGGGAAATCATTTGCCTGCCTCCAAATAGTCAACCACTCCTTTCAAACCACATCTTACCTCTCTAATGCAATCTGTTATCCCTTTAGGACCTGTGGCAGTGCCAAAGGCAAAGATGCCACCTTCAGGTGATGGTCTAAGAAACCCATCATTATTCCTTTTAACTTTGAATAGTTCCACAACACTATCCAAATCTTCAGGAGGAGATATCCCACACGAAAGGATGACCAAGTCATAGTATAATTCCTTTATGACTCCATCTAACTTGGCATAGACAGATATTGAGCCATCATTATTCACAATCAATTCACCTGGGATTTGCCTGATAAAAGTGTATTTTTGTTTTAACTTTGGAAAGTCATCAGCAAAGCTTCTCGAAAATGTTTGGATATCCATATAAAAGAATGTGATATTCAAATCGGGTTGTATTGATTTTATAAGATTGGCAATCCTAATTGCATAACCACAGCAAACTTTAGAACAGTAGATGTTTTTCTCATTCCTACTCCCAACACATTGAACAAAGCAAATAGTTTTGGGAACTTCCAGGGTCTCTGGCCTTAGTAATTTCCCATTATTTCTTAAAATTTCTTCCACTTCCAGCGCTGTTAATATATTGCTGGCCTTTCCATATGAAAGATTCTTTTGTGTTGATGGGTCAAAGGGGCTAAAACCATTACAAAGAATTACAGCCTTTGCAAATGCTAAAGAAACCTCTCCTTCTCTCATCAATTCCAATTTAAATAAACCGTTATCCTTATGACAATTCAAAATCTTTGCACCTGTCATAGGAACTACTTTTTTATTGGATAAAACCTTCCTCACCGCATCTCCCACAAGGCATGCACCGCATTCAACACATTTTCCATCCACAGCCTTGCATTGGTACAAAGCCGCATACCCACCCAGTTGGGGTTTTCTTTCCACCAAAAGTACTTCAAATCCCATCTCACCAAGTAGGTTTGCGGCTTCAAGGCCGCTGATCCCTGCTCCCAGCACAAGGGCATCCCATGGTTTAGCTTCCAAGGACTTCCTCCAATAGATTTTTGGTCTTAACGGTATTCAGATTCATGCCTAAGGCCTTAGGGTCAATACCCAATGAAAGCCCTACCAGCTGAGGCAAAAACAAAACAGGAATGCCTATCTCTATTTCAAATTTCTTTTCCACTGCCTTTTGGCCATCATCGTACATCACACTGCAAAAGGGGCACACCACCACCATTGCCTTTGCTCCGGCATCTTTAACATTAATAAGCTTATTCTTTGCCAAATTAGTTGCAGTGTTTTCATCAAAGGCAAGGACTGCTCCACCACAACAGTCCTTTTCACCTTTATAATCCAAAACTGTGGCGCCAATATTTTCTATCACTTTATGAATAGATAAAGGTTCTTCGGGATTTTCAAAGTCATCAAAAACATAAGAAGGTTTGAGATAATGACATCCATAGTGTATGGCAACGGGAAGTTTTTTGAGATCAACCTTGATACCCTTGATCAATTTATCAAGGTTTTGTGGTTCTAAAAGAAGCCTTGCAAAGTGTTTTATCTGGATCTCGGCTCTCACAGTTTTATTAATGCAAGACAATGATTGGTTTATTTTGTCCAAATATTCCACATCACTCTTAAGATGATATTTCTCTTCATTCAACATCGAATAACAGGCACTGCAAAGTGTCACAATATCGAGGTTGTTTTCCTCTGCTATTGCAATATTTCTAGCAGCAATAGTGCCAGCCACCTCTGTATTATATGACTTTAAAGGAAATCCACAGCAGGAAAAGTCTCCAAAGTACAAAAGTTCTATACCCAAAGCCTTGGCTACTTCCACAGCTGACATCTCATAATTTCTGGCCCTTGCTGGTATGGTACAACCCAAAAAGAAGGCATATCTCATGGCAGGCCTCCCAGCAGTTCTTGGGTATCGGGTATCTTTTCTTTTAGCCTTGGGAGCCCTGCCTTCTCCCTTTTTTTCATGTCAAATTCGTCCAAGGGATATGTTTTTCCAGAATCTTTGATGGCCTCCAATTGTACCTTCATGGCATGGGGCAACTGCCCTTCTTTACAGCCTATATTTCTAAGGGCAATTATAAGGTCGGCAATATGAACTCCCTGGGGACATCTCTCCTGGCAGGTGTAACACATGGAACAAAGCCAGATAATGGGATCAGAGAAAAGCCCACCCTCCCCCAAAACCAACCTCCTTATAATTTCCCTTGGATCATACAAAGGATTGACCCGAGCTATTGGACAGCTACTTGTGCAGACCCCACAGCCGTAGCATACATAACCCAGTCTTAGCCTTTCACGCTTCTCTTCCATCCATGACCCCTAAGTTACATTGTAACTATTTTATAACTACAACTGACAGAAGAAGTAAAGAAAAAATTCAACCCCTTTGTTCGCCTTCCAAGTTTCCGTTGAAAATGTTTCCTGGTTTCCGTATGTTTGAGGAAAATTAGAGGAGGAGATAATGTTAAGTGACTTAAAGATTTCAGAGCAGATATTTAGGGAATTTTCAAAGAAGTTTTTAACCCATATGGATCTGGATGTGGCATTGGTGGGAGCAGGTCCGTCCAATTTAGTGGCTGGCTATTATTTGGGAAGGTATGGGATCAAGGCGGCGATCTTTGAGTCAAAGCTTGCACCTGGAGGAGGAATGTGGGGTGGCGGAATGATGTTTAACGAGATTGTAGTGCAAGAGGCTGCCAAGGTGGTTTTGGATGAACTGGGCCTACCTTGCAAGGCAGGAGAAGCGGGATATTTTGTCCTGGATAGTATACTGGCCACCTCTTACCTCATTTTTAAATGTGTAGAAGCAGGAACCCCCATATTTAATTTGGTAAAGGTAGTGGATGTGCTTTTTAGAGAGGAAAAGGGAACCCCCAAGGTTTCGGGGGTTGTTTTAAACTGGTCTCCTGTTGAAAGCTTAGGATTGCATGTGGATCCCTTAGGGATAATGGCAAAGGCAGTGGTGGATGGAACTGGTCACCCTGCAGAGATCTGCAATGTGGTTGCCAATAAATTAGGAGTGAATCTCAATACACCAACCGGTAAAGTAGTGGGAGAAATGCCCCTTTGGGCAGAAAAAGGAGAAGAATTCACAGTGGCCAACACTAAAGAAGTATATCCTGGCCTCTTTACAGGTGGAATGGCAGCCAATAATGCCTTTGGTGGCCCAAGGATGGGCCCTATCTTTGGTGGCATGTTACTCTCTGGGAAAAAGCTTGCAGAAATTATAAAGGAATATTTGAAGTAGGAGACAGGGTTAGTTGTCCCTTAAGGAAAGACTAAATCGCCTCTTTTCCCTTTTAAATCCCGAAGATTCCTTTGCCATCCTTATAAATCCCGACCCTGATGCAATCGCCAGTGCCTTAGCCCTAAAAAGGTTAATGTGGGGCAAGGTAAAGAAGGTGGGGATTTTTAGGGTAAGTTCCATAAATAGACCTGATAATATGGCCATGGTAAGGCTTTTAAAGATCCCCATTAAGCCTTTAAGGGAACTAAAAACCGATCACTTTAATAAATATGCCCTCTTAGACAACCAACCCATCCACCACGAGTGTTTTTTACACAGAAATTTTAGCATAATCATTGATCACCATCCCAAAGATCCTCATACCAGTGCTGATTTCCTGGATATCCGTGAGGAATACGGTGCCACCTCCACTATTTTGTACGAATACCTTAAAACAGCCAAGATTAAACCATCAAAAAAGCTTGCTACCGCCCTCTTTTATGGAATAAAAACAGACACAAAAAACCTTATTGCAGCAGGCCAAGAGGGTGATATAAAGGCCTTTAAGGACTTGGCCCTTCATGCAGACAAAGGTGTTTTAAAAAACATAGAGTCTTCAGAACTTACTAAGCAGACCCTTTTAAACTTCAAAAGGGCATTGGAAAACATGGTTTTCTTAAAGGACACAGTATTTATATACCTTGATCAATGTAAAAGGCCTGACGACCTTGTGATCATTGCAGATTTTTTTGTAAAGGTAGTAGATGTGAATTGGGCCATAGTTGCAGGGGTTCATGGAGAAAAGCTTATTGTGATAATTAGATACTTTGGCACCAGAGGAGATGCAGGGAAAAAGGCCAGGCAACTGTTTGAGCCGTTGGGTGCCTCAGCAGGCGGACACAAGTCAGCAGCAAGGGCAGAAATAAGCATCCAAGCACTCAAACCCTATTTGGATAACAAAATAGGCCTCGAGAAATTCCTAGTTAAGCTTTTGCGCTCAGGAAAAATACCCAGGGCATAAAGGCTTTGGGAAAACCAAAAAAGGAGGACAACATGGGAAGGATACTCTGGTCCCCGCCTGAAGAAAGGGTTTTAAAAAGTCACATGTATGCATTTATGCAAGAGGTAAATAAAAGACACAACAAGAATTTTAAAGAATACCAAGAACTATGGGAGTGGTCAGTTGAAAATATACCAGAATTTTGGGCTACGGTGTGGGATTTCGTGGATATTTTGGCATCCGAACCCTATAGCCAAGTGGTGGATGACCCACAAAAGATGCCCGGAGCCAAATGGTTTATTGGTGCCAAACTAAACTTTGCCAAAAATTTATTGAGAAGGGCAGACCAAAAGACAGCTTTGATATTCAAAGGAGAGGGTCAACCCATTAGAGAGGTGAGTTATAAGGAACTATATTCCACTGTAAGCCGCCTCTCCCAAGCCCTAAAGGACTTGGGCGTTACTCCAGGAGATAGGGTGGTGGGCTTTATGCCAAATATGCCAGAGACCACTATGGGCATGTTAGCTGCTACCAGTTTGGGGGCAATATGGTCATCCTGTTCTCCCGACTTCGGAATCAAAGGAGTAATGGATAGGTTCGGACAGATAAAACCAAAGGTACTAATTGCTGCCGATGGTTATTTCTTTAAAGGCAAAAGATTTGATTCCATTGAAAGGATCAAAGAATTCACAAAGCAACTTCCTTCCCTTGAGCGGGTAATTTTGGTCCCTTATACAGAGATGCCATCCACAATGGATTTTCCCAAGGCAGTGCTTTTTGAGGATATAATCAAGCCTTATAAAGAAATGCCCATTGATTTTGTAGAATTGCCCTTCGAGCACCCCTTGTACATAATGTATTCATCAGGGACCACAGGCCTTCCCAAATGCATGGTTCAGAGCGCAGGAGGCATATTGATCAACCACAAGAAAGAACTAATGCTCCATGTTGATCTAAAACCTGAAGATGTGATCTTCTATTACACCACTTGCGGGTGGATGATGTGGAATTGGCTTATGAGTTCTTTGTCTGTGGGTGCAACCTTGGTGTTGTACGATGGAAACCCATTCCAGCCAGGCCCTGAAGCCCTGTGGGAGCTTACTGAAGAGGCAAAGATCAGTATATTTGGCACAAGCGCTGGTTACATCTCTGCCCTAATGGCATCTGGATTAAAACCCAAAGAAAGGTTTGGCCTTAAGTCATTAAAAACCATTCTTTCCACAGGCTCTCCACTTTCAGCAGAGGGTTTTGAGTTTGTTTATGATTCCATTAAATCTGATGTACACCTTGCATCAATCTCAGGTGGCACGGACTTAAACGGATGTTTTGTTGGAGGAAACCCCATGGCACCTGTGTATGCAGGAGAGATTCAGTGTAGGTGCCTTGGGATGAAGGTATTTGCCTATGATGAAAACGGAAAACCCATATACAACAAACAAGGTGAGTTGGTTTGTACAGCAGCTTTTCCTTCCATGCCGATATATTTCTGGGATGATCCGGATAACAAAAAATATCATAGTGCATATTTTGATGTATACCCTAATATATGGCGGCACGGAGATTTTATAGAAATCAACGATAGAGGCGGCGTTATCATATACGGTAGATCCGATGCAACATTAAATCCAGGTGGAGTCCGTATAGGTACAGCTGAAATTTATAGGTTAGTTGAACAACTCCCAGAGATTGAAGATAGTATTGTGGTTGGTCAAGATTGGAAAAACGATGTAAGGGTCATACTATTTGTGAAAATGGCACCAGGTTTTAAACTCAACCAAGAGATTAAAGACAAGATTCGAAAAACCTTGAGAGAAAATGCATCTCCAAGACATGTTCCAGCCAAGATCATTGAAATCCCTGATATTCCCTATACATTAAACATGAAAAAGGTTGAACTTGCAGTGAAAAAAGTTATACATGGCCAACCTGTGTTAAATAAAGACGCCCTTAGAAACCCTGAATGCTTAGATTATTATTTAGATCTACCTGAATTAAAGGAGGATTAACTTGGAATTAGATAAGGCCTTTATATTCCCTTTTACCTTTGTTCCCAATGATATATTGGAAAGGGCACTCTCTCACTTTAAGATGATCACTCTATGCCTTCCCCATGGTTTAGAAATAGAGGAATGGATGCGTCCCCATATTGATTCCAACCGGATTGAAATCAAAAGGCCTGGGAAAGAATTGGAGCCTGGGGCCGCCTTTCCCTATCTGTTAAGGGAATATAAGGCCTGGATGCACACTAATTGGGACAGAGGCTATGCCGGGTTTTTAAAGTATGCAAAGGAAAGGCTTAGAGAGGATGAGACAATTTTCAACATAAGAGGACTAATAAGGGGAGCCTTGGGGGGACAGGTGGAATACCAAGACCTTCCCCTCAAATGGCACCTTATTATGCACTTGGCCCACCAAATTTTGAAAGATTTTTATGAAGCCAAAGGCCTCATGGGAGTTGCCAAATCAATGGATCCCTTGCTCAAGGGTGCAATTTCCGAAGAAGAATCGCTAATAGGCCCATTGGAAGACATAAGAAATATGGAATTGGAAGAATATTTTGATTCTTCCAAACTTTTGGAATTGATGGAGGCATGGCTTGGACTCTTTAAAAAAGAGCTAAACAGAGAGGATTCCCTCCTTACTTGGAATGAGGATGCAATAGATCTATTGATAGGAGACGAAATAGTTCAATTTGAGGAAGTTTCTGATGATCTTACATGTTATTATCTATCCTGGAATAACCTAATTAAGATCGGCCCCTTGAATCATTTATCAGGTTTCAAACTCTATCTTTTGCAAGATATTTGAAATTGATTAAATTTATTTCTTTGAGTTTGAGGAATGAGGAAAACAGATCTTTTGATAATTGTAACAGTATTTGTGTGTATTATACTTTCAGTACTATTTCCTGACACTTTTATTATTTTTTCAGATTATGTTATATACTTGCTGATGTTCTTTGTGTTTTTAAGCTTTTTAGGAGTCGAAATAAAAGTTGGATTAAAATTATTTTCTTCAAACTACCTAAGATTTTCATGGTTGATCTTTCTAAAACTCATTCTATACCCCATACTGGTTTTTCTTGTTTTCAAAATATTCCTGCCAAAATACTCTAATTCAGTATTACTATTAGCCGGAGTCTCCACAGGTGTGGTTGCTCCATTTATCGGATTGATAGTGGGAGCTGAGCTAACAACAATATTAGTAATGGTTGTGATAACAACTTTACTTGTTCCATTTACATTACCTTTCGTACTAAAATTGCTCACAAAATCTGATATAGTCATATCATTTTTTGATATGGTTAAAACTTTGACTATAATAGTTTTTGTTCCTGTATTCATAGCTATCATGACAAAAAAATTCAGTCAGAAACTTACAGAATTTTTTCTTGCAAAAAGATTTATTTTTTCTTTAGTATCACTGGCGCTTATTAATCTGGGTGTTTTTTCAAAATATAGCAATTTTTTCAATCAAAACCCTAAGCTAATCATAGAATGTATCTTCATATCTCTTATCTTGGGTTTTTTCAATCTTACTGCTGGATATTTTGCACCAATTTTCAGGGAAAAAGAATTTAGACTTGCTTTTGCAATAAGCTTTGTAAATATTAACAATGTCTTGATAATAGTCTTTTCTAGTAAGTTCTTTGGTCCTGTTGAAGCTACCCTTGCAGCTATGTATATGTTACCCTTCTTCTTGGTTATCTTACCTTTAAGGTACCTTCAAAACTCGCATGCCACCTTATGGCATAAATGAGGACGAAACCCAAAAGTCCCATTATCAGGCAAGGTGCGTAAACATTGTTATTATTGGATTTTGGCCTGCCAGCTTCCTTTTTTCATTAATAATTTCAAATAGGATACCTCCCATAGAATAGGTTTGACAGGTGGTTTTAAATAAAGGATTATATTTTACATTAACAGAGACTTTGAGGTGTCTGGATGATAGACAGTAGATACGAAGAAGCAGGTGTTAGCATAGATAGGGCCAACGAATTCGTAAAGAGGATAGGTGTATTATTACGGCGTACCTTTAAACCCAATGTGTTGGATAACCTTGGGGGTTTTGCAGGATTGTATGCACTGGATGTTTCAAAATATAAGGAACCTGTGTTGGTGGCATCCAGTGACGGAGTGGGGACCAAACTTTTGATTGCCCAAAAAATGGGAATCTACAACACAGTGGGCATAGATTTGGTCGCCATGTGTGCCAACGACATAATGGTGTACGGAGCCACGCCCTTGTTCTTCTTGGACTATCTGGCTATGGGTAAGCTTGATGTGGAAGTAGCCACAAAGATCTTGGAAGGCATCTCAAAGGGCTGCGACCAGGCCCTCTGCTCCTTAATTGGAGGAGAAACAGCTGAACTGCCGGGCCTTTATAAAGAAGGAGACTTTGATCTTGCAGGTTTCATTATCGGTGTATTAGAGAGGGAATCCATAATAGACGGTTCTGAAATATCCGTTGGCCAACATATTATCGGACTAGCATCAAGTGGTATTCACAGCAATGGTTATTCATTGGTGAGGAAAGTATTTCTTGAAGAACTTAATTTAACTCTTGAAACATATATTGAAGAACTCGGTAGATCATTGGGTGAAGAGTTAATTGAACCCACTAAAATTTATGTCAAACCGCTGCTCAGCTTAATAAGGAGTTTTAAAATATATGGTATTGCAAACATAACAGGTGGTGGATTTTTGGAGAACATTCCTCGAATTTTACCATCTGGTGTAAAAGCTGTTATATCCAAAGGAAGTTGGCCAGTTCCGGCTATATTTGAATTAATCAAAGAAAAAGGAGATGTTTCAGAACAAGAGATGTATAGAACATTTAACAATGGCATAGGTATGATTATGGTTGTGGATGAGGAGAATTCCACTGAAATTATTCAACGGCTTAAAGGGTTAAATGAAAATGCTTATCTTATAGGACATATTGAACCAAAGGATGAACAAGAATCATCAATTGTAATCTCAAATGCTCCATTATAAAAAAAGGAGGTGGAGAATGTTTGGACTTGGGACTACGGAACTAATAATTATAGCAGTAATAATATTTGTTTTGTTCGGTGCCAGGAGACTTCCAGAAGTGGGCAGAGGTTTGGGACAGGCCATAAAGGAATTCAAAAAGGTGAAAAAGGAAGTCACAGATGAAACAGGCCAGATTCAAGCAAGCACCAATTCAACACAATCCCAACCAAAAGAGGAGCCTTCTAAGCAATGAGGGAAATTACAAATTGTGAAATACCATTATCTTATTATAATGATGAAGAAATTCTCTTAGCACTTAAAACCACCAAAAGGATAGCTGTAGTGGGCCTAAGCCACAAGCCTGAGAAAGATAGCTACAGAGTAGCCAAATACCTTTTGGAAAACGGCTATGAGGTAATACCTGTAAATCCCATTCGAGAGCAGATACTGGGACAAAGGTGTTACAAATCCCTTCTCCAAATCCCCTTTGAGGTGGACATGGCAGATTTATTTTTGCCCGCAGATAAGGTACCTAAAGTGGTAGATGAGGCAATCCAGAAAGGCATTAAAATCATTTGGATGCAAATAGGGGTGATAAATAATGAAGCCGCAGAAAAGGCAATTCAAAAAGGACTAAAGGTGTTCATGAATAGTTGTATTATGAGAGAACATCAGAGACTCAAATCTTATCTTTCAACCTAACACAATGAAATTCAATAAAAATATCATCTTATCTCCACTTGCATCGCTTCTGGTCATACCAGGCTTTGGCCAAATTATAAACCAACAATACAAAAAAGCAGGTATAATATTGGCAATTGTCTTCTTGCATATTATTCTTCTTATTTTCGGCGTTATAAATTTATTTCGGTCAACTCCTGATATTGTTGGAAAAATAAGTTCAAATAGTTTAGATCTTTTCTCGCTGTTGATAAAAAATGACCATTTTATAAAGTATGTAATAATTTCTACTTCATTACTATGGTTGTATGGCTTTTTTGATTCATTATACTATGCAATTAAACATTCGAGGAATAAAAATGAAGTCATACATTATAGATGAAATATCAAAAGATGGTATTGATAAAATTCAAACTTATCTCATACAAAATGCTATTAAAAGTTCTTTATCTCAGATATTTTGGATTAGAATTCCAGAAGATATTCTAAATGAGACACAATATTCCCATAAATCTTGCTATCCCTATGTCTTTGCAGTTGAGCTTGGTAAAAATTGGGTAAAATTTGAATTTTATGTGAGAAGCCTGTACAATATGAGATGTACATGCCCCGGATATTGCACAAGAATCCAACAAGACTATGTAATTGAGTTTGCTAATAGAATGATTGAAATTTTGGAAATTAGGACATAGAATAAACTTAAAAAACTGCCATTTATTCACGGTATAATTTTAATATTAGAAAAAAGGTAAGGTGTCGAGGGTGACAGTCTTATCTGAATCACAATTACATAAGATCCTTAGAGACCCCACCTTATCCTCTTTTATAGAAGAAATACAAGGAGGCAAAGTTCTATTTTATGAAGGAGATGAATCCCAAGACATATACATACTTTTGGAAGGCTCCCTTGAAGTAAAAAAATCAGGAAAAATCATATCAAAAATTAACACACCAGGTGAGATATTTGGTGAAATGGCTTCATTACTTGACAACAGAAGAAGCGCAACCATCAAAGCACACACAGATTGCAAAATTCTAAAAATTCCTTACCAAGAGTTTCAAAAAATAAGCCAAAATTACCCGTGGCTTTACCAAATTATCTATCAATCCTTGGCTTACAAGATGAAAATAACAACAGAACTTAATTTAAGCCTGAGTGAATTATGCAACTCACTTTCCGACTCTGTAATAATAGTTAACTCAGAAAGGAAAATTGTTCAAGCAAATCAACAAGCATTAGATCTCGTTAATGGAGACCCAGAACAATTAATAGGACTTGAAATAGAAAAAATTTTCGTTGAACGAGAAAAGTGCATTCAAAATATTGATAGGTCTAAATATGAAGGAACCGTCAAAGAACAGCACCTAACGATAACTAAAAACAACAGCATCAAACACCTATCCACAACCATAACCTGCTTTAAGGACCACACTGGCAAAGTCACCCATTTCATTTTTTTCCTAAGAGATATCACAAGGCAAGTTTCTTTGGAAAGAAAATTAAAAATAACAACAAGGGCCCTGGTAATTTTAATTCTAATTTCTCTGCCATTTATAACATACATACTTTATAAACACAAAGAAACCTATACCGGAAAGCCTGACAAAATAATTTATTCTAATAATTTTATAGAACAACTGAAACACGACACAAAATCTAATGCAAACGTCATCGCACCAGCTATTCTTGGTAATGACATAAAACTATTGGAAAAACTTATCGGAGAAATATTCAATCAATCTGGTATTTACAATAGAATAATTCTAATAGATAAACACAAGACTGTTCTTGTTGACTACTACAAAAATCCATCCTACAAAAAAATTCAAAAATACCCTATTGGGCAACTGATAGACTCTGGTGCATACTTTCAAGTCTTAAGAGTCTACGAAACTGACAAAGATTATTCTACAAGCAGAAAAATACTACATATCGCATATAGAATCGAAAAAGACAAAAAAACAATTGGATGGATCATTTTTGAACCTAAAGAATTGGATATACCAGATGGGATCACAGAGTTTAATTAACCCAAAATCTATTAATATAACATTAGACCAGTCTATGGACATAGCCACAATTACCTTGACCAATGACATGGGAGATCTCTCCCTTGACACTTTTATTGAGAATTTAGAATATGTATTTAAAAAAAACCCCAAAAAAGTAATTCTCAATTTAACAGATGTTTCTAAAATCGGGGATAATTTCATCATACTCCTTGCTTTTTATATGCAAAGGTTTATAAAAGCAGGAATTAATGTTGATTTACAATCTTCAAACCAACAAATAGAAGAATCCCTAAAAAACGCAACAGAACTTTTAAATCAAATTAAACCAGAAAGAATTAGCAAATCACCTTTACTTCTTGAACAAATAGGAGATTATAGTGTTGCCTCAATAAGGTCATTAAAAAAAACCATAGAATTTGTGGGCGAAATATTAATATGTTTTTTACGAATGCCTTTTACCCGTAGCAGGGCACAAAAAGGCCACCTTATTAAAAATCTTTATAACGTGGGAATCGGTGGAATTCCCATTGTAATTCTTATAAGTATGCTCTTAGGGCTTGTGGTTGCCTTTATGACTTCTATCCAGCTCCAACAATTTGGTGCCCAGATATATGTTGCCTCTCTCATCACCATCGCCATGACCAAAGAACTTGGCCCTTTGATGACCGGAATCATCGTATCGGGCAGGTCAGGTTCTTCCTTTGCCTCTGAAATAGGGGCCATGAAGATTGCAGAGGAATTAGATGCACTGAGCTCCATGGGGCTAAATGTAACGAGATTCATCGTAATACCAAAGATGCTTTCAACTGCCATCTCTCTTCCCATCTTAAGCCTTTTCTCTCAGTTTTTTGGTATATTTGGTGGTTTTATTGTTGCCATATTTATAATTGGTCTTTCACCCAATGCCTACCTGACTCAAACTATTCAAAGCCTTAATCTGTTTGATATATGGTGGGGGACACTAAAATGTGTTGTATTTGGTTTACTCATATCTGGCATAGGGTGTTATGAGGGACTAAAGGTAGAAAAAGGCGCAACATCAGTTGGAGAAGCAGCAACTTCAGCGGTTGTTAAAGGAATCTTTTTTATTATACTCTTTGATAGCATCTTTGCAATAATTTTAGTATATTGGTAGAATGAAAGAGATAATAAAAGTAAAAAATGTATCCGTCATATTTTCGGATCGTCCTGTATTAGAGAATGTTAGCTTCACTGTATATGAAGGAGAGATATTTGCCATTATTGGAGGTAGTGGTTCTGGGAAAAGTACGCTTCTTAAACTAATGACAGGTCTTTTAAAGCCAACAAAAGGTCAGATAATTATTGATACCATAGACATCACTAATCTTGATGAATCCAATTACTTTAATGTGATTGGGAAATTTGGCATCCTTTTTCAAAATAGCGGCCTTATTGGGTCAATGACAATAAAAGAGAATCTTATGCTTCCTTTACTTCACCACACAAAATTGAGCTTAGAACAAATTGAGGCAATTGTTAAATACAAACTTGCACTGGTTGGGTTGAAAAATGTGGAAACTCTATATCCCTCTGAGTTGAGCGGTGGGATGAAAAAAAGGGCTGGTTTGGCCAGGGCCCTTGTGCTAAACCCAAAGATAATATTTTTGGATGAGCCTTCCTCAGGCCTTGATCCCATTGCCTCTGCCTCATTGGACGAACTTATTATAGAACTCAATAAAGTTTTAGGTAGCACCATAATTGTTATAACACATGACCTCCAAAGCATTTTCAAGATTGCCCACAGAGCAATCCTTTTAGAAGGAACAACAAAGGGAATCATAGCCGAAGGGGATCCCAAATATTTGAAGGAAAACTCAGCGCACCCTTTTGTAAAGGCATTCTTCAACCGTCTGCCTTCGTGGAGAACCTAAATGAAACACAGTATATTTAAGTTAGCTGTAGGTTTATTTGTAGTGATTGGAGTGGCCACATTGATAGCTCTTTCAATTTGGCTGGGAATATGGAAAAGCAAGGCGAAAGGTAATCTGTACTTGGTCTTTTTTGATGAATCAGTACAAGGTTTGTCAAAAGACTCCACAGTAAAATATAGAGGGGTTCCAGTGGGGAAAGTACAGTCCATTGATGTTGCTCCTGATAGCAGACTTATACAAGTGACCATTGTTATCGACAAATCAATGGTAATAGGACCAGATATAGTAGCTCAACTTAGCCCTGTAGGACTTACTGGAGCAGTATTTGTTGACCTTAATATAGCTACTGAAAAGGACCGCATACCAAAAATACAACTTACATTTCCTACAGATTACCCTGTTATCCCTTCCAAACCATCGGAGATAGCAACTATCTTTAAAGGGATTGATGATATATTAAAACAATTTAAAAACTTGCCGTTAGATGAAATTTCATCAAACCTTAACACAACAATTGTAAAGATCAAAGAATCTGTTGAAGATCCACAATTAAAAGAAACAATAAAAAGTTTTAAAAATGCTCTTATCTCCATTGAAAAAGAGCTATCTTCCCAGCCTATGAAAAATATGGTCCATACATTACAAAATGCCAACACAACTTTTAGATCCAGTATGATTAATCTTTCTGAAGCCATTAATGAATATAAAAAGATGGCTGTGGTAATAAACGACCTGTTAACAGACAAAGAAAAGGGATTTTTAGTTCTAATTCAGCAACTCAATAACACCATAAACAGAGTTCAGACATTGACGACTAAATTAGAAAAAACTTTAGACAAAAATAGCATTGGTCTTTCTGCCTCCACCACCAATTTGGAGGTCTTAACATATGAGCTAAACAGAACTCTAAATAACCTAAATGAAATCTTGGAGATCTTTCAAGAACAACCGGCGGGATTTCTATTTGGAAAGGAGAAACATAATGAAAAATAGTTGGAAGTTATTTGTATTTTTTTTATATGTTTTGGGTATCAGTTCTTGTGCCCTACCCCAATTTAAAAGGGAAAAAGTACAAAATTATATGCTTTGGTATGAATTTGATGCTAAAGACAATCTTTGTAACCTACCATATAATGTTATATTAAGACCAATCACTTCTAATAATTCCCTTAACACTACTTACATGTTACTTTTTAATGAAAGCAATAACTTATCCTATATACCCTATAGTAGATGGAGAATTCCCGTACCACAAATGATAGATGCATTAATATATAGGGATCTTATCATGAGTGGAATCTTTCAGTCTGTTTCCAAGATACCAATTTACGATTACCATATCATCATATCAGGCCATATATTTAATTTTTGGATAGATCTTAGAGGATCCTCTCCCACTTTAAAGGTTGGATTATTATTTGAGGTCTTACAAAGATATGAAGGTGATAATCATTTATTATTTAAGAAAACTTATGAAATTTCCAAATCTATCTCAAACTCTACACCAGAAGAATATGCAACGGCAGGGTCTCAAGCTATAAATGAGATCACAAAAAATTTTTTCAAGGAATTTTGCCATGTTTCACAAAGAGACAAGTATAGTACAGAAAAATAAGGCCATTGTGCTTTTAAGTGGAGGAATTGATTCAAGCACGTGTCTTGGGATTGCCAATGAGATGGGTTTTGACGTTTATGCCTTAACCATTGACTATGGACAAAGACATAGAAAGGAATTGGATTCGGCAATAAAGATAGCAAAGGCATTGGGAGTAAAGGAACATCGGGTGGTTCAATTGGACCTCAGATCCTTAGGTGGCTCCTCTCTTATTTCAGATCTTCCTGTGCCAAAGGGAAGGGATA
>Ga0197142_1001072_pt1 | contig 25302 bp, 30 predicted proteins | sample GBS60_MetaG_FD_148614 | JGI IMG/M metagenome (GOLD analysis project Ga0197142, IMG submission 148614) | Sediment microbial communities from Great Boiling Springs, Gerlach, Nevada, United States - GBS 60_MetaG | ecosystem: Environmental > Aquatic > Thermal springs > Hot (42-90C) > Sediment... | reverse complement strand
GACTATCACCTCCAGGACACTTACTGGGTTGTAGGACACATGCATTTCATACTCTTCGGAGCCATAAGCCAGGCGGCATTTGCAGCAACATACTACTACTTCCCCTACTTTACAAAGAGGATGTATGGTGAGACCTTGGGTAAAGTCCACTTCGCAACCGCAAACATTGGACAATACCTCGTCTTTATGGCGATGATGGGTCTTGGATTGGCTGGTATGCCTAGGAGATACTATGAATACCTGCCCGAGTTTCAGACACTACATGTCATCGCCACAGTAGGCGCTATCATAATTGGGATAGGGAGTCTAATTTTCATCCTAAACCTTCTGTTAAGCTGGAGGATAGGCCCCCAGGCAAAGCCTGACCCATGGGAGGCTGCGAAAAACCAGATGCCTGACTTCGTGGGCGAGTACATGAATCTTCAGGAGGCTGGCCGACCCAGCGAGGGCGAGGCTGTTCATAAGTAATTGGTGAAACTTTATCAAAAACCCTAGCTACAACAGGGAGAGATGTCCGAGGAGATAGAGATAAGGGTGAAAAGATACCAGTCGAGGGCTATAGTCTTAGCGATCCTAGCCCACTTTTTAATATTCTTGACTGGGATTATCACCCTTGTTGTTCTGAGGCAGCCGCTGCTTGTATTCATCTTAACCCATGCCACAATCCAGGGTGCGGCCATAGCGAACGCCGTAATCGGACCTGGGATCTACAGGAGATACCTCTTGGCAAAGGGCGTGGGTAGGGTTGAGATAGCATAACAGATATTCCGGGTTAGGAAATAAACCATTTATTATCGCCGCATCATGGTGTTTTACCCGAGTATGGTTGCCGAAAGCTTTGCAAGGATTATCAAACCCATGATACAGGGGGTTAAGCATATCTTCATGACACCGGTCACAGTCAAATATCCCTATGAAAGGATAGAAAACGTCACAGGCGAGAACTTTAGATATGACCCAAAGGCTGGTATAGCCTATCCAGGATATAAGGGCCGTCACATACTCTATCTCGACAAATGCACCGGATGCAGCCTCTGCGACATAGCATGTCAGAACATCGCTGAGGCCATCATAATGGTTTATGGTTTCGACCTCACAGTTTCATTTGATAAAGCGTTTTATGATGCCTTCAAGAAGGGTGAGAGGGAGGCGGTCGGGCTTGTGGAGTCTATTATGGAAAGTCTCAGCGCTGACGGCGGTAAATATAACTCCCATCCGAAGCTGCCTGTAGCCTGGTCGGACATACGATCTATCCAAGCTAAGGGTGACCGGTTTGAGTGGAGGCTTAACCTGGAACCCATTTATGAATATAGGAGCGAGGCGATAATCGAGAAGTATCTCTCGAGGCTTGGTGAGTGGTTGAGGGTGAATGGATGGAGCGATGAGGTCTATGAGGTGGAGGGTGCGGACAAGGAGGATGAATACCACAGACTTTCCAACGGTGTCTATACTGTGTTGGTGTCTGTGACGAAGATAGATGAGAAGCTATCTCATAATAAGAAATCATATTTTCCGGCGGTTGACTATGGCCGCTGCGTCTTCTGTGGTTTTTGCGTTGATGCATGTCCATTTTACGCCCTTGAAATGACCCCTGAGTATGAGCTCTCGGCGACCGATCGTATCGGCCTTTTCTACAATCCTAAGAAGTTGGCGAAGGCGCCTCTTACCCAACCTCCTGCAGAGCTTGGGTGGATTGAGAGAATCCAGATGATATTGAGGTGGCGTTGATGGCACATGATTTGGGGCCGAAGGATAGGCCAGAGCTCCTAACCCTCCACCACAGCCTTAGAGAGCTTATCGGCTGTCTGAGAAACTTCGTAGATTCGGAGGACTATGGTTTTTTAGAGAAGGCCTACACTATTAAGGAGAAGATCAAAAACACCATGCATATTGGATATCTTTCGGGATTTGATGACTTGGACAAAAACCTAAACGCCATGTATATTGTTTGGAGGGAGGCGGGGAAGAACCTTGAAGATTACACCCACGGCAGGCTGTTGGATCAGGCAGTATACAGCATAGCAAGGGCCAATATAATGGCTACAGGCCTAGAGTTTAAGCTGAAAAGGATGCGGAAGGGTTAGTCTCATAGAATAGCCGCCAAATATGGCATGAGTGCGACGATTAAAATGTTGACCAGAGCGACGGGGATCAGAAATCTCCATCCAATGTCTAGGATTTTCTTAATTGTAACCCTCGGGTAGACACCTCTCAGTAATAGTATCACAGTTAGGAGTAGAAGCGACTTTAGGAAGAACCAGAAGGGCTGGGCTATGTCATCGGGCAGGCCCGGGATTGGAGGGCCATACCATCCTCCAAGATATAGGTTGGTTGTTGCAAAGACTAGGGCGTCAAGCTTTGTGTACAACGCCAGCTGAATCATGAGGAACCCCGATGCAGGGTATTCAACCTGCCAGCCCTGCACCAACTCCTGCTCGGCGGTAGGCATGTCGAAGGGGATTCGCTCGGCCTCGCTGATCAAAGCTATGAACCATACTATGAAGCCTAGGATCTGGGGGATGATGAATGGGAGGTTTGCCTGGGCCTCTACTATGCCGTAGAAGTCGAATGACCTGGCCATCAGTATAACCCCTGTGAGGCTTAGGAAGAGCGGTATCTCGTAGGCGAAGACCTGGAAGGCGAATCTCAGCATCCCTATAAAGCTGTATTTACTTCCAGAGGCCCATCCTGCAAGTATGAGGGGGATCGGTGAGACTGCGAGGAGTAGGAAAAAGATTAGAACGCTAAAGTCAGACCTGTAGATAACCCATCTCTCTCCGAATGGTATGACTGCGAAGAGAAGGGCTCCAGCTATTAGAGCAGCCATCGGCATGGTGACGAAGGTTTTCTTCCTAGCGTAGGCTGGTACGATATACTCTTTGGATAGGAATTTGACGGCGTCGGCTATTACCTGTAGCCATCCGCCATATTTTCCAACATGGAATGGTCCTATCCTGAGCATAATCCGGGCCAGGAGCTTCCGCTCATACCATACTGTTAGGATGCCTAGGATTGCGACGAATGCTGCTCCTGGGAAGATGGATGCTTTGACAAAGGGTTCGCTGGTTATGAACCGTATGAGATCGTCGATCGGCGGTGGAGGTGTTGGGAAGAGTTGCTGGGCCATGTTCATAACCTCTGGCTAAGGTCTCCTAGGCTGAGGGATAGGTAGACCGATGAGGCGCTGAGCACGGCCAATAATATAATGATGTTCAGGGAGCCGTCGGGTCTTTCCATAATTGTCATCGATGTGAGGAAAATAAGGATCGCTATAACTGCATACGCCACATATATTATGGCGTAGGGGAAATATTCAACCGGGAAGGAGGCCCTCCTCCACTCGAAGGGGACCTGGCCGCTCTCAAAGGGTAGTGTCTTACGCCTTGTAGTTTTTCTCGGTGATAACAGCAAGTTCGCTATAATCAGGAGAAGGGGCAGAATCGCACTCAACACAATATAGTAGAGGAGCGAATCTATCTCAGACATCGTCCAGCCATTGGGCCCCGAATATTTAAATCCATCCGAGCCTCATACGTAGCGAATGGCTGAAGAAGAGGAGTTTGCAGCCATCGTCGGAGATATTCTCAAGCCCAACCTCACCCTTGAAGAACTTAAGGCCATAGTAGCCAGGTGGGCTGATAACCGTCTCCGCATACTCCGGAGACATGGAGTCTATGAGGAGGTGGATAAGGGTAAGATGGAGGGGGAGCTTTTGGAGAAGGCTTTAGGGCTCAGGGAGAGGCTTGGCCTACCGGACGTCCGCCAGAGCCGAGACTAATCAGCCTCTCCAGTATCATGTCATGTTTCCGCTCATCAGCCTCGATCGAGTCTATGAGGAGTTTTATCAGCTGGTTGTCTATTAACTCCTTAACCTCCTCAAGGTTGTGGGTGTGGCTCCTCTCCTCATGCATCATTAGCTGCCTTAGCCGTGTTTCATCAGGTATGGAGTATTCCAAATCTCCTTTCTCTATTGCGGCTAATGAGGCCATTATGATGTCTGCGTGTCTTATGCTGTCAGACGCCACCTGCCTAAACAGGAGCCTAACCATGTCGTCGCCGGATTTTATCGCCTCGGACATGAATAGCTCTGCGGCCTCCTGCTCAGCTTGGAGCCTGGCTCTCAAGACCCTTAAAACCCTCTCCCTCCTCTGGGCGTCAACCCCCTCCCTTAGCTTCGTTGGTGATTGCAGGATCGTCATTATCTCAAAGGCTAGGTCCAGCATCTCAGCCTGCTGGATAGGCCTGCGTCTCAGGGCCAGTTTATTGGAGTATTCCATCAGCAGGTTCTTCACACCCTCGTTTGTCTCCAGCTCAGCAATGGTGGAGGCCCTTTTACGGCGTTGATACTGTGTGACCGCCTGCGCGGTGACGCCTAGTATCCTTGCCGCCTCCGAGACCTTCAGGCCGTGGACGTTGACTAAATGCCGGGCCATCATAGACCTCAGGACGGGTATGAGCTTCTCGGGTTTCACGCTGTATGGCATCGTTGTAACGGTTTATAGTTTTTGTCTGTAACGGTGTTTATGTATTTGTTAACAGTGTTCATATTTAAATATAGGCATAACGCCGTTATAATCATGAAATCGAGTCGAACAATATTAATCCTCATAGCAGGCATATTGTTGGGAGCAATCACCACAGCAGGCGTAACAGCATTACAGCCCACACACCAGACAGAGAAGCTTGTGATAGCGGTCCAGCCAACCCTAGCAGCAGCCACCATCCTCGAGCAAGCAAAACCCCTTGAGTCCTATCTAGAGGCTAAGCTGGGGGTGGATGTTGAGATCTACGTCCCAACCTCATATGCAGCCGTTGTCGAGGCCATGAGGCGGGGACACGCCGACGCCGCCCTAATGGGTGCGTGGCCAGCTTACCTAGCTTGGAAGATTGGGGGGGCGGATGTTGTTCTGGCCGAGATTAGGGAGGTTAACGTGGGCGACACCCTCGTCAACTCCACCTCATACTACTCCTACTGGGTTGTCCCCTATGATTCCGAGATAAACTCGCTTGAGGATCTGAGGGGCAGGACCGTGGCCTTACCAAGCCCAATATCCACATCGGGATATGTAGCACCTTTGGCCAAGCTGGTTGAGAAGGGTCTTGTCCAGGTTAGGGAGGGTAGGGAGGCTGATCCATCCGCCTTCTTCAAGATAGCCTTTGTAGGGGGGTATGCACAAGCTTGGGAGGCCCTCAAGAATGGTAATGTGGACGCAATAGTCATAGCCGGTGATATCCCCGAGAAACTGTATCGGGAGGTTCTTTCCAACACAAGGGTGATCGAGACGCAGGGGCCGATACCAAGCCATGCCGTGGTCTTCTCCAAAGAGTTGAAAGAGCCCTTGAGGACTAGACTGCTCGAGGCCTTTATAGCGCTGGGGGAGGAGAGGCCTGATCTGATGAAGAATTTCGTCTCAGCCCTCTTCACGGGTTTTCAGAGGACCACTGCTGAGAAGCATTTAGCCGATCTCGAGCATTACATACAGATCACCAATCTAAAATACTCGGAAAAGCTGGGATAGGCCCTTGAGTGGTGCTGAGATAGTCCGGATAGAGGACCTGAGGTTCTCCTACGATGGGTTTACACCCATACTCCGGGGAGTCAGCCTCAGGGTGATGGAGGGAAAGTCTGTAGCCATTATGGGAAGGTCAGGCTCTGGAAAGACCACCCTCCTTAAGCTTGTGGCCGGGCTTCTCGCACCATATGAGGGCCGTATAGAGTTGAGGGTGCCGCCGAAGAAGATCGGATATGTCCCCCAGCAGATAGGGCTTGTGAAAAACCTTACAGCTCTCCAGAATGTGCTTTTAGGATCCCTCGGCCGACCGGCCGGCCCCGGTAGGATTCTCGGATTCTTTGAGAGGGATGAGGTCGATAGGGCCATGGGGTTGCTGGACGATCTAGGTATAGCGGATCTGGCTGATAGGAAGGCAGCCCTCCTGAGTGGGGGCGAGAGGCAGAGAGTAGCCGTGGCGAGGGCCTTCATGCAGTCACCTTCACTGCTTCTGGCCGACGAGTTCGTCTCCGACTTGGACATCGTCAACGCCATCGAGGTTATGCAGATCACCGGTGAGATGTGTAGGAAGAATGGGGTGAGTGTGTTGATGACCATGCATGACGCTTTTCTCGTGAGGGACTTCGCCGACAGGGTTGCCTTGCTAAAATCTGGCAGGATCATACAGGAGCTCCCAGCGAATCAGCTGGATCCAAACATCCTTGCGGCTCTTCTCACAGTGGATGTTGAGGCCGATGCGAAGTCTTGAGAAGTATGCCTCCACCCTCCTCCTAGCCCTAGCACTGCTCTACTCAGCCTATCAAGTTGGTTTATTCAACCTCCCAAGACTGATTAGGGGTGTTTACAATCTTGGAGACCTTTTGGTGGAAGTGCTACCACCCAACCCTGAGATTATACCCGAGGCCCTGGCCGCCCTTACCGAGACAATTCAGATGGCCTTTATAGGCACCTTCATAGGGTTTCTCCTCTCAATACCCTTCTCCACACTTGGTCTGAGGACAGTCTTCTCACCTGCAGTGACAACACCTGTAAGGGTTTTACTAGGCGCTATAAGGACGATACCGGCCCTCTTCTGGGCCGTCATATTCGTGATAGCAGTCGGTCTAGGACCTCTCGCTGGAGCCTTAGCACTCTCCGTCTACACCCTAGGCTATCTATCCAAACTCTATTACGAGGCTTTCGAAGCGGTTGACGTCGACATACTCGATACCCTGAGATGCACCGGCGCCTCCCGAATCGCATTGATAAGATTCGCCATCATCCCAGAATCCATGAACACAATAATAAGCCAGCTGCTCTTCATGTTCGAATACAATATTAGAAGCTCGGCCGTCCTCGGCTTCGTCGGCGCCGGAGGGGTTGGATTTCTCATGGTGAGCTATATTGAGAGACTGCAGTACCAGAGCCTCACCACCGTCATCATCCTAACTCTCCTCATAGTTGTGGCGATAGATGCTGTAAGCTCTCTGGTGAGAAAGCTCTATCTACCACAGGTTAGACGTGCCACGGGTAAGATCCGCTCTGCCTCACAGGTCAGTTGATGTGGCTCAAGAATCATCCGCCCCATCCATGGTGGAGGTTCCATGGGCCGGGGGAGATTCGAACTCCCGACCTCCACCTTCTCCCCCCTACTGGTGTAAGGGTGGCGTCATGGCCAGGCTAGACCACCGGCCCAATCCTACCTCTTTATCTCCCTCCTCTTCCACCGCAGGTTATAACTCCTACATTTTCTGCACTTCTCAGCCGTCCTCGGATTCCTAGCACCACATTCCCTGCATATTTTGACGAAGAGACGCCTTGTCTGGGCGATTTTTATCAGTGTTGGGTCTCGGATAGGCATGCTCCTTGAGGTTTCAGGGTCAATAAAGGGGTGTCGGTTAACCTATTTATTTAGGCATATGGTAAGAGATTACAACCCCTCAGAAATGGTGTGATGAGGTATGACGGAGAAACAGGTTGCACCGCTGGTGCTTGTCGGGAAGAAGCCGGCCATGAACTATGTCTTCGCATGCTTGACGGGATTCCAGAGCGGATCCAAGGAAGTTATAGTGAAGGCGCGGGGGAGGGCCATAAGCAGGGCCGTTGACGTTGTGCAGATAGTGAGGAACAGGTTTCTCAACGATCTTCAGGTGAAGGATATCAAGATAGGGACCGAGCAGGTGACCGACGAGCAGAATAGGACGTTGAATCTCAGCACGATTGAGATAGTGCTTGGCCGTGGCTGAGGGGGCCAAGATGGCTTCAGGTGCGTGGATTGGAGTTCCCCATATGCTCCTTCGATTTGAGGACTGGTGTCCTTTGCCCCAAGTGTGAGAGGAAATTACAGACCGGGGAGATTACCCAGCTTGACATAAAGGTTATGCAGGTCCTGTCAGAGGTGGAGAGGCTGATGCCCCAGCTATCCTCCACCACGTATGTGAAAAGTGTGGAGCATAATGGGAATGTCTATATTGTTTTTAACGATGGAGATTTGAGCAAGCTTAATCCAGCTCAGCAGGCGGCTGTGAGGAAGAAGATCTCCGAGGCGATGAATATGAGGGTTAAGCTGTTGGAAAATTCCAGGGATCCCTATGTTTTCATACAGAAGCTGTTAGCACCGGCCAGGATAGCCGCTATAAACAAGATATGGCTTCCAGATCAGACTGAGGAGACGAGGGTTGTTTTAGAGGATGAGCGTTCACTCAGGATTGATCCAGCCGCGGCAGCTCTCTTGGTCGACACCATTAAGGGCCTTAAGATAAGGCTTGGCTTTAGGCGGAGGTTTGTAAGGGCTGGGCCCAAAACCCATTAGGTGAAGTAGTTTGTTTGAAAGGGATACGGCTGGGCGTAGAGTTGGAGCTGGCCAGATAAAACCCGAGGATGACGGCAGGGAGGTAGTGGTTTTAGGATGGGTCCAGGAGATAAGAGATCTCGGTAAAATAGCATTCATACTCCTACGGGATCTCACGGGCTTCTGCCAGGTTAGGGTTAGCCCATCCACAGCCAGCGATAATCTCAAAAATATTTTGAAGGTAATTACACAGGAGTCAGCGATCCGTGTCCGTGGTAGGGTTTCACGGGAGCCTAGGGCCAGGCTTGGGGTTGAAGTAGTGGCCGAGTCTATTGAACTGCTGGCACAGGCTGTTTCCCCACTACCATACGACACCAGCGGAAAGGTCAAGGCTGGAATGAGCACCAGACTACAGCATAGAATCCTAGATCTAAGAAGGCCGGAGCCCCGCTCAATATTCAAGCTATACAGCTCAGTCCTGAAGGCGTTAAGGGAGTTTCTCACGGCCGAAGGTTTCATAGAGGTGAGGACCCCAAGGATAATCGTCTCAGCCACTGAAGGTGGGGCCGAGCTCTTCGAGATAAAATACTTCGACAGAACAGCGTATCTTGCCCAGAGCCCCCAGCTCTACAAGGAGGAGCTTGTGACAGCCTTTGAGAAGGTTTTCGAGATCGGCCCATTCTTCAGGGCCGAACCATCCCACACCGGTAGACATGTCAGCGAATTCACCTCAGTCGACATAGAAGCCGCATTTGCAGACATGGGGGATGTTATGGATCTGCTGGAGAGGATGGTCGTCTTCACATACAAGTGGGTTGTTGAGAATAACAGTCGGGAGCTGGAGACTCTGGGTGTGAATCTACGCGTCCCGGCCACGCCGTTTAAGCGGTTCACATATGATGAGATTGTTGAGATCCTGGGTAGGATAGGGGAGAAGGTTGAGTGGGGTGAGGATCTTGGGACGGCCCAGCTGAGAAGCCTTGGAAAACGCTATAGGGGCTATTATTTCATAACGGGCTTCCCAACAGCCGTCAAGCCATTCTACATACAACCCTCCGAATCGGATCCGAGGATCTCAGATTCCTTCGACCTCATGTACCAGTGGCTCGAGCTAGCCTCCGGTGGAACCCGTGTCTCAGACGCCAACCTCCTGCGGAAGAGGCTCTTGGAAAAGGGGCTTTCCCTCGAGTCTTTCGCCGACCATCTCAGGGCCTATGATTATGGGATGCCTGTCCATGCTGGGTGGGGGCTGGGTTTTGAGAGGCTTATGATGGTCTTGACGAGAAAACCCAATATCAGGGAGGTAATACTATTCCCAAGGGACAGGTTTAGGCTTACACCCTAACACCCGTATACCTCCTCCTATAATAGATTAGGGGAGGCTTATCGTTAAGAATATTCGTGGAGAAGACCTCGCCGAGGTAGAGTGTGTGGTCTCCCGCCTCATATAACCTCCAAAGTCTACACTGGATATATCCTATAACGCCTTCGATGATGGGGAGGCCATGCTCTGAAAAAATGTGGGGGGTGTTGAGAAATCTCTCTTGGTGGGGCTTGTGGGCGAAGGACTCTGAGATGCCCGCCATTTCTTCGCTGAGGAGGTTTACGGCGAAGAGCCCTGTCTCCCTGATAACCTTTCCTGTCCCAGAGTTGCTGTCCAGGGCTACTAGGATTAGGGGTGGGTTGAGAGAGACCGAGATGAAGGAGCTCACAGTCGTCCCAATAGGCCCCCTGGGCTGTCACAACCGTGACCCCCTGGGGAAAAAGCCTCATAAACTCCTTCAGCCCCTCAGCTAACCCGGCCATCGCCAACTCCCATCATGAGTTTATCTTAACTATTTTTTAACCCACCGGTTTTTTGTAAAGGATATATCTGACCACCTGTCCCTGGGGATCGTGCAGCGGTATCTATCCAGTCCTGTTAATTCGAGGGATGCTCTGAGACACGGTGTGGGTGCCGGCCGGTTCGTAGATGATATCAAAATGCCTGGGATGCTGCACTGCCACTTCGTGAGAAGCCTCTACCCACATGCTCGGCTTAATTCTGTTGAAGCCGGCTCCCAGAGAGGGGTTTTAATAACATGGAAGACGTTGGAGAAGATTTGCAAGCCCTTCACTGTTAGGATCCCGATCCCTGGTGTAAAACCATATACACTATATTACCTTGCATCTGGTAAGGTGAGATATGTCGGCGAGCCTATAGCCATGGTCTTGGATCCTGACAGATATGCCGTGATGGATTTGGCTGACATGGTTAATGTTGATTATGAGCCTCTCCCACCTGTGCCGGATGTTGAGTCGGCTTTATCATCGTCCTCTACGGTGGTTAACGATGAGTGGGGAGATAATGTGGCCGCTAGACTGCATTTAGCCTTCGGTGATGTCAAATCCTCTATGGAGAGGTCGGCAAAGATCTTGGAGCAGTCCTTTTCAATCGGCCGGGCCTCACCAGCACCCATCGAGCCCCGGGCTATACTCGCATACTATGACAGGGCTTCAGCCCATTTGACGGTGTATATCTCCAACCAGGCGCCACATGTTGAGAGGGCGATGCTGGCTGAGGCGATTGGGTTGCCGGAGAACCGGGTGAGGGTGGTGACGCCTGATGTGGGAGGGGCCTTCGGCCAGAAATGCCTTCTCTACCCTGAGGATGTCGCTGTATGTCTCGCCTCCATGCTGACAGGCCGGCCAGTGAAATGGGTTGAGACGAGGAGTGAGAATCTTATCTCCAGCTCCCACGCCCGGGAGCAGAGACATAATGTTAGAGTCGGATTTAACATGGATGGGGTGATCACATCCATTTATGATGAGATAATCACAGACATTGGCGCTGGGATCCTCTACCCTCACAGCAGTATCGGGACTTCTATAGTGACGGCCGCGATGCTTCCCGGCCCTTATAGGTTCCGAAATTATGAGGCTTGGATAACATGTGTGGCGACCAATAAGTGTCCATTCGGCGCCTACAGGGGCTTCGGCCAGCCTGAGGCCACCTTCGTGATGGAGAGGGTTGTGAAGATGATAGCTGATGAGCTGGGGATTGATCCGATAGAGGTTAGGAGGGCTAACATGGTGAGGGATGAGGAGATACCCTTCACATCTGTCAGCGGCACCCTCATAGAGAGCGGAAGCCCATCCGGCACCCTGGCAGAGCTCTTATCCAAGTCGGGATATGCAGGTCTGAGGTCTCTGGTGGCCGGCCGGGGAGATGGGTCGTTTATCGGGGTGGGGGTTGCATGCAACACCGAGACGACAGTGCCCACGCTAGCGTTCCAGACCGGCAAGTGGGGTGGGACCGAATATGCCTCTGTCTCCATAACACCTGAAGGCGCTGTTATAGTTAAAACAGGTGCTGTAAACATGGGGACTGGCCTTTCTACAACTCTCGCCCAGATTGCCGCAGACGAGCTGGGCCTGCCGTTGGATGAGGTGTCAGTCATAGCCGGTGACACAGACTCCACCCCCTTCAGCACGGGGCTGTGGGGGAGTAGGGGGTGTGCTATGGTTGGAACCGCGGTCCAGATGGCCTGCCGGAGGGTTGGGGAGAAGATCCGCAGGATAGCAGCCCACCTACTAGAGGCGAATATTGGCGATGTCGATCTGGAGGGCGGGGCCGTATATGTTAGGGGACATCCCGATAGAAGCATAACATTGAGGGAGGTGGCTAGAATTGCCTATAATGAACCCTACAAACTTCCGGCGGATCTTGAGCCTGGCCTTGAGGCCGTCTCGGTATTTGACGCTCCCAACATCTCACGCATGCCAGACCCTGAGGGGAGACTGAACGTCTCGGGAGCCACTACAAACGCAGCCCACCTAGCCCTCGTCGAGGTTGACGTGGAGACCGGCGGTGTACGCGTCCTATCCTATCACGTATTCCATGACTCGGGTATTAGCTTGAACCCTGCTATTGTGGAGGGTCAGGTTGTCGGCGGCCTGGCCCAGTCTATAGGATCAACCCTCTATGAGGACCTCACCTATGAAGATGGAAATCCCATAGCAACGACTTTCATGGACTACCTCATACCGGGGCCGGCGGAGATACCCAACATCAAGACCTACAGCTCTGAGAAGCCATCACCCTACATACCCTTGGGCGTTAAAGGTGTTGGAGAGTCTGGCACAATATCGGCCCCGCCGGCCATAGCAGAGGCAGTTGAGGACGCTCTGAAAAAAGCCGGATTCAGGGTAAGACTGAACAGAGTGCCGATCCACTCCTACATTATCTGGAATCTAATCAAGAGGCCTGGATGACACCGCCAGCCCATGGATGGAGTGTGCAGTAATATACGTAAGTACCTGGCTTGGAGATCCTCGTTGTAAAAGTGCCGCCGGGAGCTATCAGGCCCGAGTCGAATCCTTGGGCGTTGGGAGGAGTTTCAAGGGATGTGGCCGAATGGGCAACCTCATCCCTATTTACCCACTGGATCGTACTATTCACACCTACCACCACCCTAATCATAGGCGGGTCAAAATACATCCGGTCGATGACCAGACCGCTTGTCCAATCGCTGGGCGGGCTGGATGCACCCCTCGGTATAATTATAATCAAGTCGGCCTTCTCATCTGAAGGTTGGCCGCCCTTCGGTATCATGATGAATACCGCCGCAGCTAATGCAGCCACTACAACCAGTATTATCAGTTTTTTAGACATTGTGATAGGTTTGTTGGACCTTTTCTTATCTATTTCTCATGTCGAAATTTTTAATAGGCTCCAAAATTTCCCAACCCTATGGTCCTTCTACCACTCTTCAACTTCATACATGTCACCGCAGTTATCGTCTGGATAGGATCTCATTTCTTCCAGCTCCTCACATTGGACCCATCCCTTAAACGGGTGGGGAAAGAGACTGAAGTTTCACTGCTGAGCAGGCTTTTCCCAAGGTTTAACCAGGTCACCGGCCTGGCCGCTGTTCTCACCTTAAGCTCGGGCACAGCTCTTGCCATGCTCAGAACCCAGGCCAGCCTCCTCCCCTTAATCGCATCTGTCTGGGGCCTGCTCCTACTGGCCGGGCTGATCATAGTCTTAATCATACTATTCGCCCATCCCAAGCCGGGCCAGATAAGAATACTCAGCAACCTGTCCATGGCCCTACTGCTGGCAAGTCTTCTTCTTGCATTGGAGAGGACTAGTGGTGAGCTTTCGGTCTTCACCCAAACTCTGTGGGGCTTGTCAATCATGGTGGGAGCTATTTTCGGCCTCGGAATATTCCTGCTAGGCTTTATCATAGGTCAGAACAGGGTTATGATCGCAATCCAATGCCAGAAGATACTGGCGGCCAACATTAAGGATGAGAATCATGAAGAGTTTAAAACGTTAAAGAGGCTTAGGAGGAGACTCTTCCTCCTCACGATCCCGGAGAATATATTCACGGTCATAGTCTTGGCGGCTATGATATATGCTGGATATCTACCGGGCTAGCATAAACCTTTTCTACACCTAGTATCCCCGGGCCCACATGATAGTTGATACTTTCTGCCACATATACCCTCCCCAGTATGTAGAGGCGATTGGTAAGTACTGTCCTAGGCTGGACCTGAGATATGACCCGGCCCATAATACGATAACGATAGTGAATAGGGAGAGCGGAGGCTGGGTCGGCTTCCTGATAAAGGACTCCCACTTCACAGATCCAGGACAGAGGATAGCCCATATGGATAGTTTCGGTGTTGATGTGCAGGTCCTTACTGTGGCTCTTCCGGGGCTTGAGCCGGCCGCTTTGGGCGCTACACCTGAGGTGACGGTTAAGCTTGCTAGGGTTGTGAATGACTCGCTTGCCTCGGTTGTGGAGAGGTATGAAGGTAGGTTCATAGGTGTGGGTGAGGTTCCAGTCCTTGCCGGCGGTGAGGCTTTGGATGAGATGGATAGGGCTGTTAACCAGCTTGGGCTTAGGGCTGTTCAGCTCTACACCCACATGGGCGGTGTGACACTTGATTCACCCATCCTACATCCTGTCTATGAGAGGGCTAGCCGCTGGCGTATCCCAATTCTCATCCACCCAACCAATCCAATGTTGGGTGAGTATAGACGCTATGAGCGGGATTATCTCCTACACTATCTCTATGGATGGCCCTATGAGACGACCCTCGCCCTCTCACGCATGGTTTTCTCAGGCTTGATGGATAAGTTTCCAGACCTCATGCTGATCACACACCACCTAGGCGGGATGATACCGTTCTACATGGGCCGGACACAACTATATGAGCAGGAGGTCTTGGACGAGTCCTCTAGGCTTGGAAAGCCTGTAGACGAGTATTTCAGGACAATGTTCCATGATACAGCAATATACGGCCACAAGCCAGCCCTCCGATGCGGGCTTGAAGTCTTCGGCCCGGAGCATATTATCTTTGCGACGGACTATCCATTCGGACCTGAGCATGGCCTTCGGTTTATCCGTGTGACACTCGAGTCCATAAGGGGGATGGGGTTGTCAGAGGATGATATGCTGAGTATACTGGGTGGGAATGCCGTCCGGCTCTTCAGGCTTTAACCGTGAACATTGTATGGGTTGAGGTCATATTAACCTCGGTTAAGAGCCATAACTTCTTGAAGACCTTATTGAAGAAATCCTCCCTAGCATCCTCAATAACAGTCACGACAACATCCCACATACCAAAGAGCTCGTAGGCGGAGGCCACATCCTCTATAGCCTTCAGATACTTCTCCCACAGCTTTGGAGCAGAGGGTCTTCTCATCTTTATGAAGATGTAGGCGCATTTCTTCACACCATCAAACTCCGGCTTCGTGAAAGATAAGCCAGCCTCGTTAACAATCAGCGTGTTGGTGTCTACTACTCCGTGATCCCTCATCAAGTTTAGAAGCGAGTCCAGCTGGGTTAGGGATTCTATCTGCACCTCTGAGATGAGATCATAGGGCCCCCATATAAGATATGCCTCTTTAACATTCATGTCCGACCTCACAGCGGTGAGGGTTTCAACGAGACCGCTTCTAGTTCCAACCGTGCCGAGTATGATTGCTTTCATAATTTTTACATGTTGGGGCAGAGATTTAAGAGTTCACATTCTCACAAGCATGGGGTTTCCTGCTGCGACAGCTGCTCCTAGGAGCGGGGCTTTTTCTCCGAGCGGCGTGGTTCTTATCCGGGCCTTAACCGTCTGATATCGGCTCAGATATTTCGTGGCTAGTTTTACGAGGAGCCCGCCATGTGAGAGTCCAATACTACCGCCCACTGTCACAATCTCGGGGTCGTATGCGTTGATCAGGCTGGCCAGGCCTGCAGCGTTAAGCCTTGAGGCTGTCTCAACCACCTTTTTCGCCCTCCTATCACTCCTAAGAAAATCCTCAATCAGCTCACGGGCGTTTCCCCATCTATCTTCACCCGTTAAGTGTCTGGCCAGCTTCATCAGCCCCACACCCGAGCACATCGCCTCCCAGTGTCCATAACCGCCGCATCCGCATCTTATACCACTCCCATGGTCTAGGACTAGGTGTCCTATCTCGGCGGCATTCCCATCCTTACCTAATAGGAGGCGGCCGTCCACTATTGCTCCACCCCCAATACCCGTGCTTATGGTGACATATACAAGGTTATGCAGGTTTTTCCCCGCACCAAGCCGCCACTCACCCAATGCTGCAGCATTACAGTCGTTGAGAAGCGTGACCTCACCATCGTGGACGGATTTCACAGCATCAACTATCTTCAACCTGATCCCGCCTATGTTGGGTGCCATGAGAATCATCCCTCTCTTAACTGATAAAAGCCCGACTGAGGCTATTCCAACACCGGCCCCCCTGTCTACACCCTCGCTGTGAAGTTTTCTCAAACACGCCTGAATGCTCTTCTTAATCTCTGAGGATGTTCTGGGTGTGGGCCACTTACTTACAGATAGTAGATCCCCCATGGGTGTGGCTACAGCAACCCTAGTCCATGTCGCTCCCAGATCAATCGCTATAACTCTCTCACTCACGGCTACCCAGCCTTCCATCGATATACTTGCCAGGGTTCATTATATTGTTGGGGTCGAAGACCAGTTTTATCCTCCGCATCAGATCCAAAAGCCCCGGCCCTCCATGTTCATTAAGCTGCTTCTCCAAGTGCCTGAGCTTCTGGACGCCTACACCATGCTCACCCGTTATCGTCCCACCCATCTCAATCGCATAGTCCATAAGATCGTCCACAATCTTCTCAACCAACTCCAAATCCCTCGGATTTTTATCATCATACAACACCGATGGATGTATATTCCCATCCCCAGCATGCCCATTCATCGAGATCCTCAAACCATATTTACTGGAGAGCTCGTAAACCTTCTCCAGATAGTCAACAATCTTATCGATGGGCATGCACACATCCTCAATCACACGGGCCGGTGATATTAGATTGAGGGCGAGATACATGGTGGCCCTGATCTGTAATAGCATTTCAGCCTCCTCTTCATCGGCAGCTATCCTGACACTCCTTGCATTATTACGTCGGAGTATGTCGGCAACTCGGCCCGCCTCATCACCCCGATACTCTTCCACATCGATCAGGAGCATGGCCTCACCAGCCTCGAGGGATGTGCCGTGCATTTTATTGGCCGCCTCAAGCCCCAACCTATCGAAGAACTCCAGCATCCTGGGCACTATCCTCGATCTCCTTATCTCGACTATTGCGTTTCCAGCATCCCTCCAGCTGTCGAAGTAGGCATACATCCTTCTCACCGGTGCGTCTGGTATGGGAGCTATCTTGAGCCACGCCTCAACAATCACGCCGAGGGTCCCCTCACTGCCTACAAAGAGCTGGGTAAGGTTGTATCCGGCCCTGTTCTTGGCAAGTGGCTCTCCAACCCTTACAACACTCCCGTCTGGGAGAACAACTTTAAGGGCTAGAACCCAGTCCTTCACGGTTCCATATTTGACACATCTCAGTCCTCCAGCCCCCTCAGCCACAGCCCCGCCAACCGTGCATATGAAGCTGCTGGCCGGGTCGGGTGGGAAGAAGAATCCCTCCTCCGTGAGCTTCTGGTTTAGGTCTTCAAGTATTACTCCGGCCTCGACATGGGCGTAGTAGTTGATCTTATCCACCGCTATTATCCTATTTAGCCTGGAGATGTCTAGGATTAGGCTGTCGGAGACAACGGCGCCTGTCAGGCTTGTGCCCGCACCCCAAACTGTTATGGGGATTTTGTTTTTGTTGCAGTAGGCCACTATTTTTGAGATCTCGTCAACACTTCCAGGCCTGACCACGACCATAGGCATGCGCTCAAAATTCCCCATGTCACGGGAGTATTTCTCGAGGGACTGGAGATCCGTTAATACGTAATCCTCTCCGACAATCCTAGCCAGATCTGTAGCGAGATCCATCATAAGTTATACTAGGTTGGCGCTTATCAACTTTAACCCTGAAGAATACCAATGACATAGTCCTTGATCATCCAATAGGTTTCGAGGTCGTGCGATCTGCTGTATTTACTCAAAAGGGTTAAAAGCCTGCTATGGTTGTTGGGGTTGATCTGTAGTCTGTTGAGGAGATAGGATATGAGGCTTGTTAGGTTCCTTGCTCTTCTCTCGGTTGAGGCGTGGCCGTAATCTATGATTACTGGTTTTTTGTCCCTGAAAATGATGTGGTGGGATGCGTCGGAGAGCTGGCCGTGATCTAGGCCAAGCCTGTCAAGCTGGAAACATGCCTCAAGTATGGCTCCAACCTCATCCTGGCTGATCGTCTTAACACCTTCTCCCAGCTTAACCCCGTCAATAAACTCCATCAATATCATCTGCCCAGACCAGCCGTAAACAGTTGGGGCCAGCCCAAGACTGGAAGCGATCCCCTGATATCTGGCCTCCTCGGCCATATCCATCTTAGGCGAGTCGAGACGTGGCATTTTAACAACAGCCTCATACGGGCCGGACCTGCATCTTACCACCACCCCACGGAAGCCCTTCCCCACGATTATGGGCAAGAGTTTATCATCTCCTACTTGGAGGTAGAGGGCTGTGGCGCCTAATCTCTTAAGCTCCATGATTCTTGAGACGGCTTCATCCAAGTCGGCTGAGGGATATGTGAGGGCGGTTATGTCAAGCCGCCCCATTTCACTTATCACGTCATCTATTGCAAGGACCTGTATACTCTTATGAAGTTGGGGCATGCTTCCACAAACTCCTTTAGGAATGTGGTGAAGCCGATGGCCTCCATTTCAGCCGATATCTCATCAGGGTTCTCTAGGATTTTGGAGTTGGAGAGGGCCTTCGCCAGCCCTTTTGAGACAGCTATCTCACCGGACCTCAGCTTTTCGCCTATGAGTTCAGAGGCAGTCCTGTAGGCCCTTTTCCTGAGGGCGTAGAGCCTGTTTCCCCTAATCCACGGGCCGGCTGCAAGCTTCTGGCCTGTTAGCTGTTTATTGATGAAATCCTCAGCGCTGGGATGTGTGACAGGCGGGCCCATGTGGAGGCTGTAGGGTGGGAGTGTCTTCTCACCCAGCTCAACAAGTATTGCACACCGGCCGTTATCCACATTCCCAGCCCATCTCAGGGGATTGAAGTCATGGTGTTCAAGGGATCTCACTATACCCTCAGCCGTACGCCTCACCTCACCCCATATTATGTCCGGTGGTTTCTCATCCAAGTTCTCTAGGATTACTGCTAGGATACTCCTGTCCTGTTGACTTAGCTCGGCCGCGGGTGCTTGGTGGAAGTATTCTAGGCTGGGTTTCGATATGAAGAGACGAGATAGGAGTATGAACTGGGAGAGGCTCTCCAATGATACGGCTGCGGCGGCATTTCTCGTAGGGTCGACGGGGTCGGCTAAAATCATCGGCGCATTAGGATATCTCAGGCTCAGCTGATCCAGGCTAGGGCCTATTCTCACGGGTATCCGCCAGCTGGAAGCCTCCTTCAAGAGATTGGTGAAGCTACCGTAGCTGATTATTAGGAGCTCGCAGACATAGCCGCTAAACCCACCCACCCTTATCTCGGCGCCATATAGGTTGGAGGCCATCAGGAGGGCCTTGAGAAGCTGGACATCACCCACCTGCTCCCGCCTCAGATTAGCCCTAACATACTGGGTGTGGTATGGGGTTCTATCAACAGCACTGAGCCATCTACCGCCCTCCACTTGATAGCATGGGACAACGTTGATCCTGACATTGTTTAGAAACCCCTCCAGATAGGGGTGCTCCGCATATCTCAGCCTGGTTGTCCCACCGTGGCCGACTATGATTTCCCTAGATTTTTCAAGGGTTTTCCTGGTCATCTCCTCACGGGGAGTCTTGGGGCTGTAGTGGATGAACAGGTCTACTTCAACCCTTCCCCTCACAAATGTGCCCTTGGCGTATGACCCCTCCACAGTCACCTTCAGAGCGTCTCCTGCAAAAGCAGTCTCCAAGCTCTTGAGCATCAGCCTCGCAACAGAATCCGCCCTCTCAATCTCCTCAGATGTGGGCCTAACCTCTTCCAACGCCTTTATAATTACATCATTCAGCTTCTCCAAGCATATGCACCGCCAGATCCTCGTATATAGGGCCCGAGGGGGTCAGCGTGCTTTTCTTAACCTTTACAGAGTCGACATCCTGCCAGCCGTAATCAGCCTCAGACTGTTTTGAGATTATTGAGAGAAGGAGGCCCTTGTTCCGCACGGCCTTTACACGGCATATGGTGAGGTGGGGTGAGAATCTGTCCCGTCTGAATCCGAGAGAGGCCATTTCATCCTCCACAAGTGTGTAAAGCCCCCTAAGCTGTTCAACACCTTCAGCCACCCCGGCCCAAATGACGTTCACCCTCCCCCCTCCTGGAAAGTATCCAAGTCCCTTAACCCTTATCCTGAATCGCGGATATCTTATATCCCGCACCCGTTCCATAACTGCTTCAACAGTCTTTTCATCCAATTCTCCCAAGAACTTAAGGGTGAGATGGAGGTTTCCAAGCTCGACAGGCTTTAGGTCTGAGGAGTGTGAAGCAGTCAACTCATCTTGGATTCTCCTGATGGAGGAGATTATAGCATGTTCATTTATGTCTACCGCTATGAAGACCCTCAACCCCTCCCACCATCTTCTCCAGAATCTTATCTGCTGTCTCTTTTGCAGACTCTATTAGTAGGTTTTCCCTATTCTCCACCCACACCACCCTCTCCCCGGCCATCTCACCGTAAACCCTGTAAAGCTCCAGCACACCCATCTGGAGTTTCTGATCCAACGCATACCTTATATCTTCACCCGCCATCTTGGAAGACAGCCGACGGGCCCGTATGGACTCGTCCACAGTCACTATTACGTATAGGTCTGGTTTTATGAAGATCTCCCCGCCGGTTCTCTCCAAAAGGCTCACCCACTCTAGGAGGAGCTGGGAGGACCTGGGTATGTTCCTGCTAACAGCCAATAATGCTAGACCGTAAACCAGCGAGCACAAGTAGTATCTGTCTATAAAGAGGATATCCGCCCGCTCACGTCCAACTAACTCCTTCATCACGCTGCTGTCGGCTGAGGTGTTGGCCAGAAATAGGAGCATCCTAGTGAGCGGGTCTGTGGACTCGATATTTCCAACCCTCCGGGCGAACTCGCCTGTGGCCGTCATGCTGGGGGTCTTATATGATATGATCCTGTATCCCATGCCTTTTAGAATCTTCATAGTCTCCTCCATAAGAGTGGTCTTACCCACCCCATCAAGCCCCTCCCAGACAACGGTGAAGACCATATCCCGGGATGTCCAGCTCCACTGCATATATTAATTTGAACAGGCGGTCGACTTTGCTTTGGTTAATACCCCTAAATAGCCATGAAGCCCCTCCATAGACCGAAAACATATTAAGGGAATGATTGACAGTATATCGGCTGGTGTATGGTATGCCCCTCACACTAAAGGTCAGGGATGTTATGGACACAAAAGTTGTTCAGGTGGATGGAAAAGCCCCGGTCTCCGACGTCCTTAAGATGATGCTGGACAACAACGTATGGTCTGTCGTTGTGACTATCGATGGGCTTCCTTCAGGTGTTATAACAGAGAGGGATATCATTAGACGTGTGATAGCGAAGGGAAGTTCCTTAAGCGTTAGAGCCCAGGAGATAATGACCTCACCCATAATCACGATATCGCCGGACGCTTCGCTGGGTGAGGCTATGGCTAAGATGGTGGAGAAGAATATACGGAGGCTCTTTGTGGTGGAGAAGGGTAATATAATCGGCCGGATAACGCAGACGGAGTTGTTTGAGAATAATCTTAATGTGATGATGACCCTCTCCTCCATAAGGCATCAGCTCTAGCATGGACGGCAATATTGATGTGGAGATAGTGGCGCCTATAGCTTGCACCGAGAGTGAGGAGAAGGTTATACGTTCAGTCTCCAAAATCTTTCCAGGAGTTGATCTCAGAAGGGAGGGTGAGGCTATCGCTGGTGTTGCTTCTACGCTGTCTGTCCTTGATAGGTTGAGGATGCAGGTGCGTGCTAGGAGGATAAGGGCCTCGGCTAGAGCGATTATCCTTAAGGGGGTGAAGTCCGGCTCCCTCACCTTTTACATTGACAAGCAGGCGGCGTATATGGGCCGGGTCTCCTTCTGGGATCCGAGTGAGAGGCATATGCCCAGCCCCATCATGGTGAGGGTGAGGACTGAGAACCCGATGGATGTTGTTGAGTGGCTCACTCGCTGAGCGGCACTATTTGGACATCGAGGTCATCGGGGAGAATTGTCCTCGGAAAGACCTCCATAGCCTCCTTTAACAGTCTCCCGGCATCCTCGTATCTTGGGCTTATGTGGAAGAGGCTGAGAAGTGATACGCCAGCATTTGCGGCAAGCTCGGCGGCCTGCTTAGCGGTGGAATGCCCCTCCATATTGGCGGTATCCCTCATCGAATCGTCGAATGTCGCATCATGTATGAGGAGATCAGCGCTTAGAGATATTTCAGCGATCCGCGGACATGGTCTCGTATCGCCGGTGTAGACTATTTTCCTCCCCCTCCTCGGAGGGCCTAACGCATCCTCTGGTCTTATTATCCGGCCCCCATAGGTTATGGGCTGGCCCCTCTGGAGGCGCCCCCACAGAGGCCCTCTGGGAACACCTAGGCTGTCGAGATAATCCTCTCTCATCCTACCCGGCCTGTCATCCTCTTGAATGTAGTATGCGAGGGCTGGCTGTGTATGATCTGCCTCCACACATCCTATGGAGACGTTTTTAACCCTCACACGTTGGCCCGGCCCAATGTCCATGATCTCCACTTGGTAGGGGATGGCCCCAAGCTGGGGTGGTGTAAGTCGTTCTATCAACTCCCCAGTCCCCTCCGGGCCGTAGATCTTAACCGGCTCTCTCCTCCCCGACATAGCTAGGGTGAATAGTAGGCCCGGGACGCCGAGGACATGGTCGCCATGGTGGTGAGTTAGGAATATGTGGAATTCACGTCTAAGGCCTATGCCGGAATTGATGAACTGCCTCTGGGTCCCCTCCCCACAGTCTAGGAGTATCACCGCACCCGCTGTCCTGACCGCTACAGCCGGTAGACCTCTAAACTTTGAGGGCATACCACCTCCCGTTCCCAGAAAAACAACCCTCATCTCGGTCATGTGCTTAACACCGCTAACATCCTTGTCAGTCTCTTATGTATGTAGATCTCATGCATGCTTAGGATTTTAAGCCCTATCTCCTCCAACACCGTCTGATGAGTGGTCGGAAGGGTTATGCATATCCTCCCATCCTCGGCCAGGAGTGGTAGGAGGCTGTTGAAGAAATCCTCCAAAAGCCTGTTGAGAGACTTTCCAGGGATTGTAGAGGACCTGCCGTAGGGAGGGTCTGTCACGACTGCGTCAAATCTCCTACGGAATGGCGGTCTCCTAGCATCTGCCTGAACGATAACCACATGATCGCCGGCATAGTATCGGATGTTTCTCAAAAGGCCGTCTGCTATCCATGTCTTCAACTCCGTCCCAACAGCTTTGTGGCCCAGAAGCATCGCCTCAATCAGGATGGCACCGGCGCCTGCGAAGGGGTCGTAAACCCATGAATCAAGTTTTTGAGTAGCTAGGTTGACCATGCATCTCGCCAGCTTGGGCTGGAGGGTTGAGGGTATCTTAAACGGTCTGAACTTAGCCCTCCTTGATGTGAAGAAGTTGGGCGGTTTACGTGTATGCTGGAGACCTGCTACGACGTAGTTGGGGGTGTAGATCGCTAGGAAAACCATCTCAGGATTCTTTAGGGAGACCTTAAGCTTACCCGACATTTTCATAAGCTGGCCGCCATAAAGTCTCTCGATCATCATAGAATCAACCTCCGCACCACCCAGCTCGACGACCTCAGTCCTGAATGTTGTGGGCTGGTTTACCAGAGTTTCAAGCAGCTCCTTCGACGGTGAGATATCAGGGGTATGGTCTCCACCAACCGGCTGCATGCTGAGGATGAATCCAGTTGATCTTGTATAGGCTGTTCTCATGCAAATCTCCTGGTGGATTTCGGACGGCACATCTGCCACGGCAACCCTTCCATCCAAAAGCTCAACTTGGCCATCCAGACCATAAAGGCCCAGCACAGAACACAACTCCGTATAAGGTAGGCTCGGATGCTCCCCCGAGAGTAGGAAGTAAGAGAGAGTCATAGCCTGGAGGCTATCAGCCCAGCAACACTTCCAACAACATACCGGTTGGGCACCGTGTCGGTTGCGAATAGAAGATCAGCACCCGCCTCGAATATCCTCTCGGCAGCGTTGCCGAGAAACAGGCCGTGAACACATAGGACGGCAACCCGCCGCGCACCCATCTTCTTGACAAGCTGGACAGACTTTACCATGGTTGTGCCGGTGCTGATCACATCATCGACTATAGCCACGTCCAAGCCTTTTACATCGGCCTTGGTTTCAACCACAACCTCACCTGTCACAGGATCACGCCTACTTAGGATTACATCATGAGACGTCTCCATCACCGCCGCCGCCTCCTCAGCCATCGCACCACCCTTCTTCCCTGGCGATAGGACCAGAGGCTTCTCATACCCCGCCTGTATAAGGTAAGCTGCGAGAAGGCCGGTGGCGTCGAGATTTTCTATCGGGATTGGTGATTTCTCGATAACCCATGGCGAATGTATGTTGACCGTTATTATCCGGTCTACGCCGGCTGAGGCTAGCATCCGTAGGATAGTTAAGGCGCTTACTGGTTCGCCTGATAGGAATCTCCTGTCCTGTCTTGCGTAGGCCATGTAGGGTATGACTGCGGTTATCTTCCCAGCCTCGAGACCTCGGATCGAATCTGCTAGGAGGGCTAGCTGGATGATATGCTCGTCTTGGGGTGGGTGGAGGCCGTTCACTAGGATGACATCTCTACCCCTCAGATCTCCCAACACTCTTAGATATGATTCGCCGTCTGGGAACTTTCTAAACTCCACCTCCACGGTCTCAAGCCCCATCGCCTTTGAAAGTGAAAAGGCCATCTCCCTTGAGGATTGCCCCGGAACTATCAACAACCCACAAACCACCCCACTATCTTGAATATAAACCCCTTGACGAAAAGAAGGTTAAAACACGAATAAGCGTGATAAGGGGAAAAAGAGGGGAAGAGGGTTTGGCTGGCCATACCCAGCAACAACATCTGGAAAACCCAAAAAGAGGCCGGCTGTTACATTATATGTCATTGCACCCAATAGTGGGCGCATGTTACGTGTTTTGTCATACCGGCCTCCGGGTTTTATTCCTGTTGGGCCGGTATGGCCAGCCTCCCATGGGCTTCCCTGACAGTCTTCCAGACCCTATAGAGTGTCTGCTTCTCAAGCCTCGCCGTCAGTTGAAATGATGTGATTCCGTTTACGGATGCCGTCAGCCTCTGTAGTGCTTGCCTCAGTCTTCTGCCGTAGATCTTCATTCTTCCACGGACTGGTTTGAAGAGTCCAAAGAGGTTGGCGGTCTTTACAAATCCCTTGCCACCGTCAATGTAAGATATTATCTCGGCCAGAGCCTCCATAGCGCTGGCGTTTCCACGTATTCCCAGCCCATCAACTAGTCTATCGTAGGCCGGGTATCTCTTACCGGCCTCTTCTGCTATCTTCGCCGCCATCTCTTTCATCTGCTCCTCGATTGATTTTATTACTGGTTTCAGCATGTTTCTCTCCTCCTCCGAT
>Ga0197142_1001071_pt1 | contig 25307 bp, 27 predicted proteins | sample GBS60_MetaG_FD_148614 | JGI IMG/M metagenome (GOLD analysis project Ga0197142, IMG submission 148614) | Sediment microbial communities from Great Boiling Springs, Gerlach, Nevada, United States - GBS 60_MetaG | ecosystem: Environmental > Aquatic > Thermal springs > Hot (42-90C) > Sediment... | reverse complement strand
GGTAGGCAGATATATGAATCTTATATTAAGCTCTTCTGCCTTCTTTACTACCATCGATGCTCTATGTATGTATCCTTGCATTATCTAACTATGCATATATCTTATCTTTACAGGGATTCTTTCTCTCCTTATAAGCTCAAGGAATGAATATTAGCATATCATTAGCCTTTGCTCTATCAGATACCATTGATACATCATTACCATTTATAGCCATGAATCCAAATATCGTCTCTGATCTACTACCATTATTATTATTATTCTTGTTGCTTTCACTATACCTTACATGCTTGGTATTTATTACTCTAACCTTGTTTGGGCTCAAGTATAATGAACTCTCATCTATAGATTAAAGAATCCTATTTAGGATCTTTACTATTATTATTGCTATTATCGCTATTACTATTCACTGCTTCATAAAATCTTTTCTTAAAATAGATTCAACATCATCAGATCTCTGCATTGATTATGTATGGCTTACCATCAATCCGTCCATCCATACTTTATTACCTTCATCTTCTTCCTAAGAACCTTCCATACCATATCATAACTATAATCTATATCCCTTGTTCTCTTTATATAGACACTAACATCCTTTTTTATACTCATGTTCTTATCCTCTATCTCCTTGATTACCTTATCCCACTCACTATATGACATTCTAGGCTCTGGGCCACCTGTGAATCTATTTAGGGATTAACCCATTATATGCTTCTTTTTTCTCTATTCCATGCATATAACCATCTCTTAACAGATGATGTACTTCTCTTTACTATACTATACTATGCTATAGGTGCAGTATCAGATATACTACTCTTACATCATAGATGTGTATTATTGATTGCTAGAAGCCTCTCCTTAATCCTTTCATCCTTCTCTTCCCTATATACATCCTTTCAAGCTCTTCTCTCTCAATATGCCTTATGATTGTAGCTCTTATAGTAAGAGGAGAGAAGAGGATAGATAATATATATGGGATGAATAACTACAGTTGATAATTATATCAAGAGTATGTCAATTAACTATAACTTATATAAGTATATGATCTACGGAAAGAAATGAACCATCTCTATCTCTTTATATTCATTATGGTTAAGAACTCCTTTCCCTTCTCAGTTACCACGTAATACCTGTAAGGCTCCTCGTACTCCTTTACCAGTCCTCTATCTATCAGTTCGTTAAGGTACCTACTAAGCTGATAGTAGTTAAGGTTCGCCTTGTAGAGTATATGAGTCTTCTTGCACGGTACCGTCATTATCTCCAGCATCTTTATCATTATATCCAGTTTATCTCTCTTCTCTTGGTATAAAGTATTACTCATAAACCATACATGTGAGATTTATGTTATATACTTTATGTGGTTCAATACATATAATCAAAACCATCTTATAATTAATTGCATATAATAGAGAAACAATTAATTATTTACCATACAAGAGATATAATAAACTTACTGCCTTCTCATAATCCTTCAGTGTATTAATTGGTAACCATTTATCATGCTCTATTATGTATGCAGCTAACCTACCCATCTCTGCTAATCTAGGGAATAGTAAAGACTCTAACTCAAGAGCCTTGCTACTATTCATATCTATAAGATCATCTATGATTGTATATACCTCTGGTTCAAATGCATAGACTCCTATGGAGGTATGTATGTTAAGTATCGGCTTCTCCTTGAATTCGGTTATCATATTACCCTGTAGTGTTGCGGTACCGTAAGGGTACTCTATACCATTCACCAATGCTATGGTTGAGTATACACCCTTCCTGACATTACCCATATGCTCATACAACAACTCAGAGTATATATCATCATCAAGCAGTATATCGTCAGGGAATGTCACCAACGCTCTCCTACTAGCATCTATCTTCTTATTCATTAGTGCATATTTGAATGCCTTACCCTTCCCCCATCCTATACTACCTTCAGGGTCTATGCTATACTCTATGCTTAAACCTCTGTACTCCTCTCTACTCTTTATATGCTCTATCACTAGTTCAGCCTTGTAGCCTAGGAGCAGTACAAAGTCCCTGAATCCATTATGTATAAGTTTGCACATACATATATCTAGTGGTGTTGCAGTCTTACCATTACTACTTATGCCTAGTAGGCATTTGGGCGTATCTATACCAAGCCTCTTACCCATTCCTCCTGCAAGCAGTACCGCCTGAGCATCGTGAACCAATGCATTCGCCTCTAGCCTCTAACCTTTATATACTCTATATTGGGTATCCTCCGTGGATCTATACTACGCTTATACGCCATATGTACACTGAGTATATCTCCTATATAGCTTAATGATAAGAGCCTTGATAACTTTGAGTTACCGTTACTGAAGAGCTCTACGATGTTTACTCCCTTGCCTCTTAACAGTTCCTTCATAGTGTTTATGATCGAGTACAGGTCATAACCGTGCTCCTCACTGGATTCATACACGCCATCCCTTAACATCACTAGTGTACAGTTAACATCTTCATGCCAGACCTCGACCTCGTTATGTAAGAGTTCTGGGAATACATCGCAGTAGCAATGCATCTTAGCATTCTCATTCATCATCTGCTTCCATCTTAACGCCGCTGGATAGGTGAACTCGTTGGAGTATACTGCTAACATTCTATCTGAATATGATAATAAATATTTCAACTGTTCCATCCTACTCTTATCCTTTGATATGCCACATAGTATATCAGCAGCCTCTTTGATATCCTTGCGTATATCGTTGATGATATAAGACTTCTCGAGTAGTAATAGCACAGGAGCAAGCATGTACCCAAACGAGGCTCTGCTGTAACCATTGCCTTTTATATTTATCATCTGTACTCTACCAGCTATACTGGTATGAACTGATGAGGTTACAAGTACTGTCTTCGCACCGTACTCCGACGCTCTCTTCAATGCCGATAGAGTCTCTTTAGTCTTACCTGAGTATGTAACTGCTATCGCTAGGGTATGCTCATCCATCCTTGGGACTATACTACTCTTAACTACTTTAACCTCAACGCCATCCACCATACTCTTCACAAAATCTCCTACTATACCAGAACCTCCCATACCCATAATAACTATCTCATCTATACCATCATACCCTTCTATACTATTGTAGAGTGTTAGAGATCCTACTAGTTGGTATGGAAGATCGGTAACATTGATAAGCATATCATCGCTCATGGGATAGATATAATGCATACATTAATAAATATAATGATGTATATTACATGGAATACCGATATATAACATCAATGCAGATACATTCTAGCATAACAGTATAGGTACTGCTGTGCATAACCAGCGTACATGCCAAAGTAAGCTCGCATAGCCTCTGCTGTTTCCATATACTTGTTAGTACTTAGTCTACCTGTTACGCATACTATATCGCTATAATACCTACTCAATGCTCTTGCTATCCATACATCTATAGGGAATGCCTCCAGATGCTCAAGTGCGAATAACAGTATACAGTCTGCTACCTTGTTACCTATACCAGATATACTCATTAAAGCCTCTCTAGCGTTGTTGTAATCTGTCCTCTTCAAATACTCTACATCTATGTTACTGTACTCTCTACTAGCATCCTTTACATACCTTGCCCTATAGCCTAGTGAGCATGATACTAACTCGTTTATGCTTGCACTTGCCAATACACTAGCATCTGGGAATGTATGGAAGAGCATGCCATCGTATACAACCTTCTCACCGAATCTTAGACAGAGCCTATTAAGCATACTAGTTACATGCTTTATACTTGTATTAGTTGCACATATGAATGAGATCATACATTGGAATGGGTCCTGTCTAAGTAATCTTAACCCATTGAATCTATTCATAGCATCGTTGATTATACTATCCTTGCTTATGCTCCTCTTTATAGCATCTATATCGTCATCAAGTCTGAAGAATCTAAGAACATCTGTATAGCTATCATTAGATATGCACTCAGTGCTACTTACCTTCAATATATCATCACCGTTCACTATATAATAGTCGTTACCTATTCTACTCCAGAGGAATGACTGTCCACTCTTTAGCGTTAACTCCACATCCAACATCTCTACGATTACTTTAAATCATTAATGTAAATTTTGGTTACTGTATTGTATAATTGTGTATACATACTCCTTTATCATACCATCCTGTAATCTATGATATGCACGATAGTAGCAGATACAAGGATATGATAAGGCGTAGGATAGAGTTCTACAATTCTTTACGTAATGTGATGAGTAGCGATGTTAAGAAGACTGTAGATAATATAACACATGCACCAAAGGTAAGTAAGACATTGAGTAGAACAGGATGGATGTTATTCTGGATACCAGAGCCTACCATGATATCCACTGCATTAGGTGTACCTATGATACTAGCTGGTAAAGCCCTGAGCAGATACTACAACGATCTGACCATAAAAGGTCTCTTGGAAGAAACAGGGAAGTTACTGAAGGATATGGAAGAGTTTAGATATAACCTTAATGATAGGTGATATATGCCTAGACAGATATACAGCAAGGAGGAGCTGCTGAAATTAGCAGACAACTCCAGAGAGTGTAGAGTGGTAAGGAGAGGGGATAAGGCTAAGATAAAGTTAAGGAGAGGGAGATACCTATACACTTATGTCACTACTGCAAGCGAGGCAGATACTCTGTTAAGGCAGATCAAATTAGAGAAGAGGGAGTTATAGGCATAAATAACATAATAATAATCACAATAACAATAATCATAATTTTATTATGACATTCACTCTTCTATACCATCTGATCTATAATTCTACATACTCGCCAGCAAGAGGTGCGTATGCATTCAGCCCAAACTCCCTGCCTATCTCATCTGCGAATCTTATACATGCATCATGATCGCCATGCACAGTCAGTACCTTAGCATCTCTACTGAATGAACTAACCATCTCAAATAACTCCCTTCTACCGCTATGCCCAGAGAAGTCGAACCTCCTCACCTCAGCCCTTACCTGTCTAGCCTCGCCTTCTATCAATGCTATCCCCTTCTCTAGTAATGCTCTGCCTGGAGTACCCTCCCCCTGATACGAGACTATAGCTATACCATTCCTTGGGTCATCGACTATATTCTGCATGTAGAATAACGCATTACCTCCAACGAGCATACCTGCAGGGGATATAACTACACAAGGTTCATTGACCAACCTCTTCCTATCACCCCAACCCTTAACCCACTTCGCCCATCTCAGAGTATCTGAGAAGAACTCTGGGTCTTTAAGGAACCTCTTATGCTTAAGCATTATCTCATTGGCCCTGAGAGCCATTCCATCTATTGCAACTCTATGCTTAAAGTTGTACGCCTTCAGTACACATGCTACCTCTTGAGCCCTCTCAACGGAGAAGGAAGGGATGAAGAGTATGCCTCCTCTATCAACTACCTCATTGGCGAACTCTACCAGTGAGCGCTCAGCCTCTTCCCTAGGCTGATGATCCTCCAGGGCATATGTACTCTCAGTTATGACCAGATCCACATCGTTAACTATATCAGCACTATGGAGTATCCTTGAACCCCTAGTATTTATATCTCCAGTATAGAATATACGCTTACCATCACACTCTACAAGTATACATGAACTGCCTATTATATGCCCAGCGTTATGCAGTGTAACCTTGATACCTTCCACATCTATCTCCTCTCTATACTCTACCGCTCTACTTGAGTCTATCATGGACATGACCTCTATATACTCAAATGGCAAGTAGAATCCAGAGACCTTTATCATATCTAACAGTAGTATCTTGCTCAACTCTATGGTAGGCTCTGTAGCATAGACTGGAGTACCTTTGGAATGGAGGAATAGGTATGGTATGCACCCAGAGTGGTCTAGATGTGCATGTGTAAGAACTATACCGCTTATATCCTTGGGTTTAACATGTATAGGGAATAGAGGTTCGTTCCTGAACATCACGCCGTAATCAAGTAATACCTTACTATTACCATCATCTACCAAGAACGCAGATCTACCTACCTCCCTTGCAGAACCTAGTACAGTTACTCTAACCACTCTTACTACTACATACAAGCCTCTTTAAAACCTATTCTTTACTTAACTTACAACCATACTACTTATAGTGTGTTACATGCCAAAAATTTAATATACTGCAGGGCCATACCTATTAGCAATGGCTAGGAAGTTCATGGACTGGTGGAATACAGTGCCAGCGGATATACGCAATAAGGCAAAGGGCAACGACGACTGGACTAGGAATAAGCCATTACTGAACCAAGTGAACTATGCTATGGTAGCACTACATCTACAGGGCAATCATAGCGCTAAACCAACTGCAGAAGAACTACTCTCATGGGTAAAGAACGGAGAGATAGATGTAATAAGGATGAGTAAATAAATAATAAAACCATCTCTTGGTTATTTTTTTGAACCTTCATAAAACACTGTTTTAAATATGCAAAGAGTTTAAATATTTTTAATTCCTAGATACCTTGAGCAGATATGCCAGTAGCAATACTACCAGATATAGATGAGCAGACATGCATAGGCTGTTCCCTATGTGTACAGATCTGTACTGCACTAGGACCTGACGTACTAAGGGTCAAGCCAGTAGAGGGCTGGAAGAGGGGCAAGGCATTCGTGCACTATCCAGAGAGATGCATCTCTGACGGTGCATGCATTGCAGTATGCCCAACAACAGCCATATTCTGGATGAGACCATTAGAGTACACACCAGGTCAGCCAGTACCACTGCACAAGTTCGGCAGGTTCACAAAGGGTTGGGACGAAGGGTAAGAGCAGGTCTTACCCAAACTAGACTAAACAACCCCTCATTTATTTATTTATGAGTCATTATCTGTACGTTTATCCTGTTTTATGGTTTCTTATGGACTCTGTTAACTTAAGGGCTGAATTAAGCGTGTATGGTATGCTAGAGATAACGTTAAGTTAAGAGTCTTCTTACATCCTTGTGTATCTATCAAGTATAGCGTTGATCTTCTCATTATACAGTCTTACAACATCCCTCAACTTATTCTCATCAGCACTCTCCGCATACAGACGCATTATAGGTTCGGTACCACTAGCCCTGACCATTATCCATGTATCATCATCTATCCATATCTTCACACCATCTATCATGTCTACCCTCTTACCTTTGCTTATAGCATCCTTACTCAACTCCTCTATAACTATGGATGAGTTACCTTTAGAGTAGAATCTGGTCTTATACTGGTAGAACCTCTTATACATGCTACCTAACTCATAGAGCGTCTTGTTACTTCTTGCTAGAGCCTCAAGCATGAGTGCTGTAGTCATAGCGCCATCCCTGACTGCTATATGTCTAGCATACATGAACCCTCCGTTCTCCTCTAACCCTATCAGCGCACCTATCTTCAGCATTGTTCTAGAGACCTCAACACTGCCTACCTTAACCCTATATACAGGGGAGTTGTACTTGCCTGCTATCATATCTATGAGTATCGATGAGTTCACGGGAGTTACTACTTTTATGTTACCACTATTATTCTTAAGTATGTGTTCTATGAGTATGGCACCGCTCCTATCCCCTGTGTATATAGTACCTGTAGAGTCACAAAATATACTTCTATCACCATCGCCATCGTAAGCAACGCCTAGATCTGCACCAGTATCCCTAACCTTACTTACAAGTTCGTTAAGGTTATCCACTGTAGGCTCTGAACCTCTGCCAGGGAATGAGCCGTCTATGCGCTCATTTATCATAGTAACATTACATCCGAGCTCCTTGAGTAACTTGGGTACAGCTACTGCCTGAGCACCATTACCCAAGTCTACTATCACTTTGAAGCCCTTGCTCCTTATAGTATCAATATCAACCAGTGCTGTTATGCCATCTATGTAGATATCGATAACATCGTTTATACTATACTCATTCCCTAACCTATCGCTGAGCTTATACCTCTCGGAGAAGAAGATATCCTCTATTATAGCCTCATCTTCACGTGATATCTCAACACCATCAGAGTCGATGACCTTTATCCCGTTGTACTCTGGAGGGTTATGTGAGGCAGTTATCATTATACCACCATCGTAATTTAACCTCTTAACATAGTACTGTAGGCAAGGTGTAGGTACTAGAGATGTATTGTATATGTCTATCCCCATAGCATTCAATCCAGCAGATACAACATCAGCAAGTAATGGACTCGAGTACCTACCATCGTATCCTAAAACTATCCTACTTCCATTCCTAACCTTAAAGTACTCCCCTATAGCATACGATAATCTTAGTGCCAGATCTAATGTAAGGTCCTTATTGAATACACCTCTAACACCGTTAGTACCGAATAATCTGCCCATGGGTTTAGGATATAAGTAAGGTATAAATAATTTATCCTCTTCTCTTCACCAGTATGGCATCGTTCATATCTATGCCGTTCCATATTATATCGTATCCTAGTAAAGATAGTACATCTATATAGCACTCCTCTGGTACTCCATACTCCTTGAGTAGTGTATATGCATCACTCAACCTATCCCCTATACTATTGATCGCTGTCCTTACATACTCTAATAGACTGTTAGAGATTAGATATGATCTTACCCTGGTGTACCCTTTGTACTTATCTCCCTGAATCAGATCATCACTTGAAGGAGTCAGATCATGGAGATCTATTACAGGCATACCTTGCTCAACCATGCTTGATATACTCTCCAGTACATCTGTATCAACTCTGCTGTAGTAAATTCTATTTTCAATCTTCTTCAGATGGTTTACAACATGGGCTACTGGTATGCCATTCTTAATATCGAATAGTATTATATTGCTCTCTGCTATAGATATATTACCCATTGAAGATGCCAGCTCCTTATCTATAGCTATCAACATCTCTACATTGTTATTCATCTTGAGTTCCCTAATCTTCTCCAGCTTCCTAGTAAGGTAATCCTTGGTCCAGAAACCCACTATCTCCAGATATACTCTCAGTGTATCCTTCTCAAATACAAAGTCAGGTATGAATGCTCTCCCTCCTGCTATTAGAGGCTCAGGCTCCCTTCTGATACTCCAACCAGTCTTGTAGTTTATGAATGTATTCGCGAACCTCTCCTCTATGCTACTATCGTATATACCCTTATCATACTCAGCCTTGTATATATTTATACCATCATCACTTGATAGTATGAACTCATAACTCTTTGATTTATCCTTGTTAACTATCCATGCCTTGATACTCCATCCCTTAGCACTCACTATAATGGGTATCAACTTTGCCATAGATGTACCGTACATATCTGTTAGCTTGAATAGACTCAACGGACCCTCGACTATACACCTAATTGAGTCATTATACTCTAAGGTATACATGAGCCCTAACCTCTTCAGATTCCTGAGCACGTACTTCCAATCGGTACCTTCCTTGAGAGTGAACTCAAGCCTTATGCACCTGAAGATTAATGTCTGTATGAGTGAGAGATTGTATAATGCTATTAGAGTATGGGGGTCTATAGGTCTGATACTTACTATGAGCATATTATGTGGGAGATCAGATAGAATGAGCTCCTCTACAGTCTTTACATCCATACCCAAATGCTTTGCTGCGCTCTCCAATATACTCAATCTCTCGTACTCCGTTAATGCATGCCCCCTCCTACTCGACTCTTCGAATACCATCCTCCTAAGCATTATAGGATCGATTCCATAATACTCAGTCTTACTCTTGAATGTACATAACCTCTCTAGTATGGTGTATAGACCTCTCACAACTCTGTAATCGTAGTGGTACTCTAGTAACTTCATCTCATCATATAATGAGCCCTTGGTTGCTTTACTCTCTACAGCCTTATTGAACTTCTCTATAATCGAAGATGCTAGAGGTTCATGCTCATCTGAGAGGAAGTTAACGTATACTCTATCTCTCCTTCTCTTGATATTAAGTAGTGTCAGTGGGAGCATGATGTAACACCTAACTACTTACCTACGTATCACTCAGCCTCCTCTTCCTCTTTCTACTACTCCTCACCTCAACGCTATCCTTACTGACTATCTCTATGAGTAATGCCTTCTTACCCTCTCTTGCTCTGAGTAACCTGCCCAATCTCTGTATGAACTCTCTACTACTACCAGTTCCGCTCATTATTATACCCAGATCGGCATCAGGGACATCTATACCCTCGTCTAGTACTCTAGATGTTACTATAGCCTTGTACCTGCCTTCTTTGAATCCTTTGAGTATATCTCTCCTCTCCTCTATACTCGTGTTATGTGTTATGAATGGTATAAGGAACTCCCCTGCTATTCTGTATACTAGTTCGTTGTGGTGTGTGAATATTATTATCTTAGAGTCATAATGCTCAGCGAGTATCTCTCTGAGCTCATCCAACTTTGCTCTACTGTTCAATGCTATACTTAACGCTCTATTCCTAGCTAGTAATGCTTCCCTAGCGGTGGGATTCTTTGTTGATAGCATTATAAGCCTCTTGAAACCTTCTATACCATATGGTATGTTGAGCCTACTCAACGCATTTATATATCTCTCATAGTTACTCATGTACTCCCTTGATTCGCTATCATCCATCTTGACATACCTCCTCTCTACTCTATACTCTGCTAGATAGTTACCCTCTATCAGCCTATTGGTCTTCGCTCTATACACTATACCACCTACTAGGGATGGGAGCAGAGTATGCATATTATCCTCCCTCTCTATAGTCGCTGTAAGTCCTAATCTGTAAGGAGCTATTGACTGTTCAGCTATACTCCTATAACCTGTGGCAGGTAGGTGATGTACCTCATCGAATATCATCAATGCGAATCTATTGCCTAGTGTAGAGGCTCTAGCATACGCAGAGTCGTATGTTATTACGGTTATTGCATTTATGATATCGTAACCTCCCCCTACACGGCCTATATCATCCTCACTCAGAGAGAATGAATCAGCTAGTGCCTTGACCCATTGGTTCATCAACTCAATAGTAGGTACCACTATGATACTGGCAAGGTTAACATGCTCTATAGCCTTGATACCTATCAGTGTCTTACCTGAGCCTGTAGGTAGCACTATGCACCCTCTCATACTTGCCTCCATCCACTTCTGCAGTGCCTCTTGCTGGTAATCCCTAAGCACCACATTGCTCCTTACCCTGCTCATAGGTATTAGGTTCATAACATTATCAGTATAGGGTATACCGTTACTCTTAAGATAATCTACTATATCTGGGTAATGCAACGCTACTGCCCTGAACTCATTCACTCTAGCATCGAACTTGGCGTAAGGTACATATGCTAAGCCTTTAACTACTATGGTACCATTATCATATAGTAACGATACCCTCATATGCTAAATTAAATGGTTAACAATATTTATCTATCTATCATCCCTCTACCACCTAATCAAGATTAAGGTCGAAGTATATCCTTATAGCCTCACCGAATACGTACAGAGCCAGAGTCGCACCGAATATTATTCCTGTAGTCTCACCTAGCTCCCTGAAGAAGTTCCTGTTGAAGAGTATATGTGAGTATAATGCTATGTAAGCAAGTATGGCTATTGATATCAAGAGTGATATAAGTAATGCCTCCAGTAGATCATGTACCATGAAGTAAGGCAATGCAAGCAGTAGCGCTGTTATTACATACGCTATACCTGTATAAGTTGCTGCCGATGATGCCTTAACCCCTTCACTCTGCTTAGCCTGATTGTACGCTGCTGATGCCATAGCTATACTCGCTGCTACACCCGCTACAAGCCCTGCTAGTCCAGCCTTGAATGTATCTGTATACAAGCCTAGTGTACCAGCATGTATACCCGCTATCTCTATAAGAGCATCAGATAAGCCCAGTACAGTGAAACCCAGATACCTCACTCTCCCTTCATTTATATTCTGTATGAGAGTATTTTCATGCTCCTCCTCTTCCTTGATTATATCTGCTAATATGCTCCTATCATAATCGTTAAGGTACTCCAGTACACTCTTGTACTCATTGATCACCTTACCCTCATGCATCTCAAGCATCTTTATGACGAATGTTATACCCATTATGAGTGCAAGTATCTTCAGTAGGATTACTCTAAGCCTAAACCTAAAGACGAACCTCTCTAACTTGTATCCATCTATGAATCTGCTCCAGAACTCATAATGTCTGTACTCTTGCGTAGCCATCTCCGCCAACCTAGCTCTGAGGTCATTGGATATCACTGAGAGTGAGGCGAGTTCATTGTATACATGGTAATCGTTGTACTCATCTATAGATGCCTTCAGTGCTACCTCTCTTATCAGTTGATCGGCCATACGTATTATGGCTTTAAGGATTATTTATTTTATTAATGAAGTAATGTATTTTTATCACTATATGATAGAGTAAGGTATGGTAGTAAGGATACTAGAACCCGAACTGTATGCAGAGTTTGCACGAGTAAGGGATAGGAGTGTAAGAGAGGTCATGCAGGAGCCTATAGTGGTAGACTCTAACACTACAATCTCCAATATAATAGGGTTGATGGATAGATACAATACATACACCGTATTCCTCAAGCATAACGATAAAGTAGCGAGTATAAACATGAGGGATATACTCGAGTATAGAGATATAGACCATGCAAAACCATCCATATTAGGCAAGGTCGTACAATCACTGAGGAGGGATGATAGGATAGGCTATGCCGCTAGGATAATGAGCAGTTATAGACTCAGAGCGCTCCCTATAGTAGAGGATGGGGAAGTGGTAGGACATATAACCTCAGACTCGATAGTAAGACTGCTCAGAACATACGATATAGCAAGTGTTAGAGCTAGTGATATAATGACTCCTCATCCAGTTGTGGTTAATACTAATACAAAGGCATCATCAGCAAAGTCGTATATGGTCAGGCACAGGATAGACCATCTACCGGTCATAGATGATAGCAAGATATACGGCATAATAACATCAAAGAGTATACTGATGGTACTTAAACCACCAGAGAGCGTGAGAGGAAGTGCGGATATAATGAAGAGGAGCTCAAGGATACTCGATATACCCTCATCGAGTATAGCAGATAAGAACGTAGTAAAGGTAGAGCTATTCGATACACTCAGGAGTATAGTCTCCAGCATGATAGATGGGAATGTAGCATATACACTAGTTACCATGGGAGAAGAACTTCAGGGTATAGTGACTAGCAGGGATGTTGTAGGCTTGCTACAGGAGATGGTGAGGGAGGAGATACCACTATACATAATAGGTCTGCCTGATGACCCATTCGAGGCAGAGCTCGCAAAATCAAAGTTTGCTACGCTGGTTAAACTCCTTAGGAAGAGTATACATGATCTCACTGAGGCAAAGTGTACTATAAAGGTTAAGGATAAGGGAGGGAATAGGAGGAGATACGAGGTGAAGGTAAGTATAGTGACACTAGGCGGGGTTAAGAACTACATAACAGAGGGTTATGACCTTGCGATGATATTCGATCAGATAAGCGACTCATATAAGAAGAGTCTGGCAAGTAAACAGGGTAAAAGGCAGAGGTCTCTAAGGTATATGGTGGACTTTTACACAACACCATAGATAGATAGGATCAGGCTAGGATAAGCCTAACATGCTCCATACCTTCATTTGCTTGGAACTCCTTAACCATACTCTTAACCTTCTCGGCATCCCCTTCTATAACGAAGAGTTCTAGGCATTTATCATTCTTTAACTTACAGTGCATATGTGTCTTTATTACATTCTCATACCTCAGCTTTATCCTTGTAGATTCCTCATCCTCCTCCTTATGTGTCACTATGAGTACACAACCAACATTACCTGCCAGCCTCTCCTTCTCTATTATATCACTCATAAGCATCCTTAATCCTGCCCTTATAACTTCGGACCTGCCAGAGAACCCAAACTCATTCTGCAGTCTATCTATCTCATCCAGCATATTCTCACTCATAGATACGCTTATTATCTTCATACCCTTCTCCTTCTTGCTATCTTCCATAACAGTACTTACTTAATAACCATTTATAAGATTTTTTTAATATATTTAATAACATAAGACTTTTATATTAATAACTATTAATAATAGATGTGGTTAGCAAGGGTATAGTTATAGCTGGTATAGGAGCAGGGGTATTGGTATCTATAGTAGTGATGATATCATTACTGAATACAGGTAACGACGGTAACAATGATGCAACTGAAAGCAAGGGTATAGATACAGATACTAGGCTGAGGATAGCGACTACATTCTATCCATTATATGAATTTACGAGCGCTGTGGTTAAAGATAAGGCTGATGTTGAGTTATTCATACCAAAGGGTGTAGAACCCCATGATTGGGAGCCTACAACAAGGGATATAGAGAGGCTCAGATCGTTCAACGTGCTTATATACAACAGCAGTAACTTCGAGCCTTATATAGATAATGTTAGAGAGGTATTATCGAATGATCTACTCATGGTCGAGGCAGCAGAGGGTATAATAAAGAACGATGATCCACATGTATGGCTTGATCCATTACTTGCTAAGGAGCAGGTGATCAATATAATGAATGTAATTATAAGCATAGATAAAGAAAATGAGCAGTATTACAAAAGTAATGCAGAATCATACATAAAGAGGTTAGAGGAGCTCCATAAGGAGTTTGAAGAAGGACTAAGTGATTGTGGTTTAAGAAGGTTTATAGTACTACATGCAGCATATGCATATCTGGCAGAGAGGTATAACCTTGAGATAATTACGGTTAGTGGTATAGAGCCTGAGCATGATGTCAGTCCAAGAAAGATAAGGGAGGTTATAGATACTGCCGAGAGTTATGGTATAGATGTAGTTTATGCAGATGAGGGTATAGACAGTAGGATAGTGGAGGCTCTGGCAGAGGAGATAGGTGCGAGGGTACTTATACTCAGCCCCATAGAGGTTGTGGATGAGGAGCATGACTCAGAATCAGAGTCAGAATCAGATTATATGTATATTAAGAGGATGAGGTCTAACCTTGAGAACCTCAGGGAGGGTTTAAGGTGTAGATAGATGAGCATACTGGATATCAATACTCTAAGGGTTGTACGTAATGGTATCACTATACTGGATGGTATAGACCTTAGTGTAGATGAGAGTGATATACTGGGTATACTGGGTCCTAATGGTGCTGGTAAGACAACACTCTTCAGGGCTATACTTGCGTTAGAAAAGTACTATGGTTATGTGAGTATATTCAACTATACAAATGAGGATAGGGTTAAGATACTACCATTCGTTGGTTACATACCTCAGAGGTTCAGCATAGATTCTAACTTTCCTATAACAGTCAAGGAGTATGTATCTACTGGGCTTACAGCGTTGAAGTATATGCGTAAGAACTCAGCTCTGATAAGGGAGTATGGGCTTAGCAATAGTTATAGGAATAGCAGTAAAAGTGATGAATCTGCTGTCATTGAGGCTCTTAATACCGTAGGACTAATCGATCTCAAGGATAGGAGGCTAGGAGTACTCTCTGGCGGAGAGTTACAGAGGGCTATGTTAGCAAAGGTACTGGTTAGTAGACCACCACTTCTTATACTAGACGAGCCTTTCACCGCACTAGATGCAGAATCGCAGAGTATGCTGTATGAGTTGTTGAAGATGCTGAACGAGGATATGCATATAACCATACTCATTGCTGCACACGACCTCATGCTGCTCATGAGACTGGCCAAGAGCATAGCATGTATAAATAAGAGGTTATACTTCCATGGCAGTAAGGATGAGTGTCTGAGTAACGATTTACTATTAAAGTTCTATAGTGAATCTGCTATGCATATGCATATGAAGGAGCATAACATGGCTAGTGAATAGGTCATGTTTGATATATTGACTTATGGTTTCATACAGAGAGCATTCCTCACTGGTGTTATAATAGGAGTAGCATGCTCCATGCTAGGATTATTCCTAGTCCTTAGAAGGTACTCGCTCTTAGGGGATGCGCTTGCACATACAGCACTCACTGGTATAGCCATGGGTATATTCCTCAACCTATATCCTTTACTTACTGCACTGGTTACATCTACGCTTGCATCACTGGGCATAGCGAAGTTGAGGAGCAGTATAAAGATACAGGGCGATGTACTGATAGCCATACTACTCATAGCAGGAGTAGCATCTGCAATAGTACTCTTGAGCATCTCTAAAAGTATGAATGTTAGCATACTCTCCTATCTATTTGGTAGTATATTACTCATAAGCAATGAGGATATACTCGTAGTCCTGATAGCAGGGCTAGTAGTGATAGCAAGCATAATAGTATATAGAGATAAACTACTACATATAACTATAGATGAGGATCAGGCTAGGATAAGTGGGATAAACGTTGGTATGATGAATTACTTCTTTATGGTACTAGCTAGTATAATAATTATAATAGCGATAAGGTTAGTAGGTATACTATTAGTCTCATCCCTTATAGTACTACCAAACATTGCTGCTATGATGCTTGGAGCAGGATTCAAACGTACACTACTGGTATCTCCATGTATAGCCGTTGCATCAGTGATCATGGGCATACTCATCTCATATAATCTGGATATAGCCGTATCTGGTATGATAGTTATGATGAATCTGATTATAATAACGAGTATAGTTATGTATACGAAGGTTAGGAGTAAGGGGAAGAGTAAGGGTAATTACAATGGCATGATAGTTAAGCAAGTATAAACAGTTATGCCGCCGGCGTGATTTGAACACGCGACACCTCGGTCTTCAGCCGAGTGCTCTCCCAGGCTGAGCTACGGCGGCATAGTTATCCTTCCTTACTTATATTCTATCCTCACTTTATATTATTATTGTTATTGCTAGTGTTCATTATCATACATCTATTGCACTACTGCTTCCATGGTATGTCCATTACTCCTTTACGTTTATTCATGATCCTTGCCAATACGAAGAGTAGTGAGGATAATCTATTCATGTAAGATATCAGTACCCTATTCATCTCTTCATGCTCAGATAACTCTACTATACTCCTCTCAGCCCGCCTTGCAACAGTCCTTGCAAAGTGTAGTAGTGCAGCCTCCTTACTCCCAGTGGGTAGTATGAAGTAGTTCAGACTACCTGCCTCCTTTTCATACATATCTATTATACTCTCCATCTTCTTCACGTCGTCTTTATCTATCCTTGGTGTACTACTCTTCATATCTGGATCAGCCAAGTCAGCACCTACTATGAATAACTCATTCTGTATACTCATAAGCGTATCTCTAACATCATTATCTTCTATGAATGAGATACATATGCCTATAACGGAATTGAGTTCGTCTATATTGCCGTATGCCTCTACCCTTGGCGATGACTTGGGTATCCTCTTACCTCCTATAACGTATGTCTTGCCATCATCTCCAATCCCAGTATATATCTTAGCCATGAGTAATATAGAAGGGGATAAGGTTTAAACGTAGCTATCGTGATTGCAGAGTTATGAGCCATGCCTCTTATGTACTTGTACTGACTGCAATGAGTTTCACTATGGCTATACTTGTATCATTATCTGCTCTTGCAATAGATCACTTCGTACTCAATAGGAACATCAGTCTTGATGCGGATATGAAAGGTGCCATGGATGACTTGCTGAGAGGTAATGTGCTAAAGAGTATACTCAATGAGATAAAAAGTATAGGTATAGATGGAGTTGAGATAGTTAAGATAAGGTAGGATAAGATCATCATAACCGTTAAAATTAAATTCTATATCGAACGGATTCTTACAGTGGGCCGGTAGTTCAGCGGTAGAATGCCCGCCTTGCACGCGGGTGGCTCTATACTGACTGTATGGGGTCAGCGAGAGGTCGCGGGTTCGAGTCCCGCCCGGTCCATAATAGTAATGGATAAGATGATAATGTAATAAAATGCTTTGTTGCAAAATTTGACTTGATTGTCTAGTATACTTGTCATGATTGGTCGAGTTATAATTAACGATGCTCTAGTTAGTCAGAGATGTGGCCTTCTTATTCAGTAGGAAGGTTCTTGATTCTCTCAAGAGGTTTGATGTTAAAGGTGTTGTTGGCAGACCTCCTTACCCTAACCTAACAGCCTGATCATCCTTCCTTCTAGCTTTAATACGCTCATACTATACTATACTTTACTATACTTTAAACTACCATACCGTCAGACAGAAGGTCTTGCTAGGATGCTCTCTATATGGAGCATAGATGTACCTGATTACTCAACATTGAATAGGAGGATAAGGAAGCTCACCATACCAGTAAGTAGATATAGATGCATCAAGCAAAGTCTATGAGTTAGCGATAGATAGTACAGGGTACAAGGTATCAAACAGAGGAGACTGGATAAGAGAGAAGTGGAAGAAGAAGAGGAGGAAGGGATACATAAATAAATAAAACTCCATATAGCAGTTGATATCAAGTCTAAGAAAGAAGATTGTAAGCCTAGAAGTAACAGATGAGTCAGTAGGTGACTCTAAATAAAGAGTTCAAGCCTCTTGTGGAGAAAGCAGCAGAGAAAGAGAGGTACAGTAACTAACTAAGGTCTATGCTGATACAGCATACGACTCTAGAGCAGACTTCAATCAATCTACTCGTTGAATGCTATGCAACCATAAAACCAAGAAGGAACTCAAGTAATACAAGAGGCTCTTATTTATCTTAGAGCAAAGGTAGTAAGAGCATCTCTATCAGACCAAGAAGAATGGAAGGATAATGTAAGATATGGATTAAGATGGATAGCTGAGACATGTAACTCAACTATGAAGAGAAGACTAGGAGAGTTCATAAATAAGAGCCATACACCCAATCCATATCATACAAGAGATGAAGGCAAAATGCCTAACATACAACATCCTTACAGCATGGAGAAGTGTATAAGCATATCAACATACTAAATACTGGAAGTAAGGATCAATTTTGCAACAAAGCAGAAGTATCCATTAATATATACTTATTTATGTAAGGTTCATAATAACATAACCAGTATCTCTTGCCATTTACAGTTATCATACTCAATGGCCTATCTTGACATCATCCTACTCAACACATCATTAACTTTATCGGAGGTATCTCCATAGAAGTAGGCTCTGTTAACTTAACGATGTCTCTAGCATACCATACATGCTTCATTCAGTCCTTAAGTTAACAAAGCCTAGAAGTATGAAAGCTTATAAATATAATATAGATACAGTGAGCAAACGGAGATGCTGTCAGATAGTAGCATAGGATAATATATAGTAATGATTATGAGGTAACAGTATAGGATAAGATAGATTGATGATGGGAGCGATGTGATAGCTGTATGCTCAGATCTCTCTACTGCTAGATCTACTGCTAGAGATGCATCAAGCTTCATATTAAAACAGGAAGTCCTTCCATGGAAGATGCAGTTTACTCCTTCATTTCCTCCTCGAACTCTTCAAGCAACCTTTTCTGTCTCTCATTTATATACTTTGGTATAACCACCTGTACCTTGACCAGCTGGTCCCCTCTATCTCTCTTCCCATAACCTCTAGGCAGACCCTTGCCTTTTATAGTGAATATGGTATCGGGCTGTGTGCCTCTGGGTATACTCAATCTGTATCTGCCTCCATCAAGTAACGGTACGGTTATCTCTCCCCCAAGTATCAAGGTAGTGAAGGGTACCTTAGCCTCATAAACTATATTACTATCTGAACGCTTGAAGTATGGGTGCTCCTTAACCCTAACTTTAACATATATCAAGGTATCACTATGGTTATCCAATCTAAGTACAGAATCATCTATACCCGCTGGTATATGCAGGTTAACCTTCTTGTATACATTAACATTACCACTTCCATTGCATGTATCACAGGGCCTCTCTACTATACTACCCTTACCTTTACATGCACTACAAGGCTCTATACTCACGAATGTACTGAACCTAGACTGCTCCACAACTCTCCTTACCTGTCCTGCTCCATTGCATACATTACATCTCCTTATACCAGCAGTAGGAGCAGCTCCTGAGCCTCTACACCTGCTACACGTGACTGCAGTAGGGACCTCTATCTCCACATCCTTGCCATTGAGCACATCTTCTAGAGTTATATCTACATTGACAGAGTACTCTCTAACACTCCTACTAGTGCCTCTGAAGAACCCAAACGGGTCTCTTCCGAAGAACCGTTCGAATATGCTATCTATATCAAAACCGAACCCTATATCACGGAGTATCTCATCTATATCCATCCTTGCACCCCTGAATATATCCTCCCTGCTGTACCTGCCCTCTAGACCATCATGTCCATACATATCGTATATCCTACGCTTCTCATCATCACTCAGCACAGCATAAGCCTCAGATATCAGCTTGAACTTCTCCTCCGCATCTGGGCTCTTATTCCTATCAGGATGATACTTCAATGCAAGCTTTCTATATGCCTGTTTTATCTCCTCCTTACTGGCATTCCTTGGTATACCCAGTATCTCATAATAATCTGGCTTACTCATACTTACTCCAGTTGTAATAAAAAATAGGATCATTAATTAACTTAACTTAACTTACTACTTCTATGCCTTATCGGAAGAGCCTGTAGCAGTAGTAGTACCTGCTGTTCTGTACACCTGTGAACTCACCTCTCCTAGTACACTCTTCAACTCCTCCAATCTACTCTTTATAGCATTGATATCCTTACCTGCTAATGCATCCTTCAATACCTGTATAGCCTTGTTTATCCTCTCAACCTGCTCACCACTCAACTTATCCTTAAGGTCTTGCTTAACCAACTTATCTGCTGTATATATCATGTTATCAGCCTCGTTCCTCAGCTCAGCCTCCTCCTTCTTTCTCCTATCCTGCTCTGCGAACTGCTCGGCATCTCTCTTGAGCCTCTCTATCTCTTCCTTGCTAAGTTTAGTAGCTGCTGTTATAGTTATACTCTGTTCCTTACCAGTTGCGAGATCCTTAGCACTCACATGTAGTATACCGTTGGTATCTATATCGAATGTAACCTCTATCTGGGGTACTCCTCGAGGTGCTGGAGGTATACCAGTGAGCGTAAACATACCCAAGGATACATTATCTGCTGCCATGGGTCTCTCACCCTGCACTACATGTATGGTCACTGCGGTCTGATAGTCTGCTGCCGTAGTGAATATCTGAGTCTTCTTGCATGGTATGGTTGTATTACGTTCTATAAGCTTGGCTACCAGTCCCCCCTGTACCTCTACTCCTAGGCTCAAGGGGGTAACGTCCAGTAGCACTAGATCCCTTGTTATATCACCTGCTATTATGGCACCTTGTATAGCAGCACCTATTGCAACTGCCTCCATAGGATCAACACCTCTCTCTGGTTCTTTACCCATTATGCTCTTAACCACCTCCCTCACTATGGGCATCCTCGTAGGTCCTCCGATGAGTATTATCTTATCTATATCCTCTGGTTTCATCTTTGCATCACTCAGTGCCTGTAACATGGGTGTTCTGCAGCGTTCAAGTATAGGTCTAACTATCTCCTCAAGTTTCGCTCTGGTGAGTGTCATCACAAGGTTCTTAGGCTCTTTATTGATAGGGTCATAGGCTATGAATGGAAGGTTTATCTCAGTTGTCAGTACTGAGGAGAGCTCTATCTTGGCCTTCTCTGCAGCCTCCCTTACCCTAGTCATGGCAGTTCTATCGTTCTTTAGATCTATACCTGTCTCTTCCTTGAACTTGCTTAATATATAATCTATCAGTGCATTATCCATATCTGTACCTCCTAACTGCGTATCTCCTGAGGTAGCCTTGACCTCGAATACACCTCCACCCATCTCCATTATAGTAACATCCAATGTACCTCCCCCTAGATCGAATACCATTATCTTATAGTCCTTCTCTGTCTTATCTAGCCCAAACGCCAATGCAGCAGCCGTAGGTTCAGGTATAAGCCTCACAACCTCCAGTCCCGCTATCTCTCCAGCATCCTTTGTAGCCTGTCTCTGATTATCGTTAAAGTAAGCCGGTACAGTTATGACTGCCTTATCTACCTTCTCTCCAAGGAATGCCTCTGCATCCTTCTTGATCTTCTGTAGTATGAAAGCTGATATCTGCTGAGGAGTGTACTCTTTGCCGTATACCTTGAATCTATAGTCTGTACCCATCTTACGCTTAGCTGCTATTATAGTACCCTCTGGATTGGTTACCATCTGCCTCCTAGCAGGCTCTCCTACGAGCAACTGTCCGTCCTTAGTGAATCCTACTATCGATGGGAATGACTTTCCGTACAATGTCGTACCCTCTGCCGATGGTATGACTACAGGCTTACCTCCTATCATCACTGCAGCGGCAGAGTTACTTGTGCCTAGATCTATACCTATTATCTTACCCATCCTTAGAATCACCCCCTTCAGGTCTCTTGGATACCTCTACCAGACTGGGTCTTATTACTCTATCATTCCAAATATAACCTTTCCTTATCTCATTCGTCACTGTAAGATCAGGCAACTCCCTATCGTATACGAATGAGACTGCCTCATGGACGTTAGGATCGAACGACTTACCTAGAGCATCTATCTCTACTACACCGTACTCTTTGAGTATACCATCCAATCTCTTCAGTATACCCTCTAGACCAGCTAACAGGGATGTACTAGCATCTCTCTTGGCTGTATCTATCGCCCTTATGTAATCATCCCTTAGGTCAAGTAATCTCAGTATGATACCCTCTATGCTACGCTTAACCTTAATGTCCATCTCCTTCTCGAGCCTCTTTCTGTAGTTATCGTACTCTGCCAGTAGATACTTGTATCTACTCTCGTACTCCTTCGCTATATTCTTTGCATCCTCCAACTCCTGAATAAGTCTGGTCTTCTCGTCCTCACTCATGCATAATAGTTGATGGGGCAGACCTATAAACCTAAACCTATGCCGTCCTTATCATACATAGGTATATGTATATCATTGCCTAACCACTTCACATAAAGGATTAGCCTTGATTATTATGATATCCTCTTTACCGTTATACCTCTCTAGGACCCTCTCGTTATCACGCCTTGAACATGTGAGTATTATCACTACCTTATCATCACGATATATACCCCTTGTATGATAGTACCTGCCTACCTCCTCTATGTGATCCTTCAATCTATTACTCAGATCAGATAACACTATACTCCTATCGTTCCTCATACTATTGATCTTTGTATCCCATGCTAAGAGTACTCTGGTCTTACTTGCCCTTAACTCCCTCTTCTTTAGAATATACTTTATTCTATCCACTAGATGCTTCTTATAACCATCTATGATCTTTATACAGTTATTTATTATATGTACTGTGTTATGATTATCTACATATGCTAGGATATGTATATCGAATAGAGCAGATGCCAGATCATCTATGAATATATCACTCATACCCTTCTTATCTGCTAGTGTAGTGAGCATTGTATCATCTACTGCTCTGCAGAGATCGAATGTTATTATCAATGGTGTATAATTGGCTATTATACTCCTAGCATAGAGTAACTCGGCTGATCTTACATCTATGTACTCTATATCCATACCATTATTAAGCTCCCTTGCTACATAGTAGATCATATCATCCTTCGCAGAGTCTGAGCCTACTAGGTATACACTTCCATCAGGCGTTATTGGCATGTATATATACTTTATCTTGCTGCTGGTAGAGTACTTGATCACATCTATGATCTCTTTGCTACCCCCTATAATAGTGGGTAGACAGTATACTAGAGATGCATCCCTCTTTAGGTTCCTTGAGATACTCTTCAGTCTACTTGAGATATCGCTGTGAGCATCCTGCCCTATCCTCTTGATTATCGGTGTGAAGAATATGTAGTCAGCATTTGCTATGGCAGTGCTCTCAGGCTCTACCCTCAGAAGAGGTTCATCGTATATCAATGCATCTACAGTAGCATAAGACATGGCTATCTCTTGCCTTATAGATATAGCCATACCTTTACCCTCGTCTACTATGGCTGTATCTATACCCTTCAGCGCTAGTAGCTTTGCTATACTATACCCTTCATTACTCAGGCCATAAACTACCACCTTCATTACTTAATACCATAAGGTTTAAGCTAATAAATTTAGTTATTAGCTTAAAGATTATTTAAGGGAATGGGTTAAAGTTATCTGGTAGCCTGTTGGCAGCCCGGTGGAGGCGTTTATGTATATAAAGCATTAGATGCCGCTGAGTGTAGTGGCCAAGCATGGGGGCCTTTGGAGCCCCAGACCCCAGTTCGAATCTGGGCCGGGCTACCAATAACTTAATAACAATAAACCCAACGATACGATAATATAATAACTATACTCTCATAGGATCAGTTATAATACTAACGATAGCATAAATTCAATGCGGTAACCTTCTGCATATACAGATGATCTGGAGATACAATAAGAAGTAAATCAGTATTATAAAACGGCTCTGTTAACTTAACGTTATCTCTAGCATACCATACACCCTTAATTCAGTCCTTAAGTTAACAGAGCCCATAAAACTGTCTAATTAAATATAAATACTATCAATGCGTAGTATGATTAGATGCCAAAGGTAAGCGAGCAGAAGGTTCTTAGTGCGTTAAAGCAGTGTATGGACCCAGAGATACCATTGAGTGTAGTCGATCTAGGCTTGATATATGGGATAGATATAGATGATAAGAATAACGTGAATATAAGGATGACCATGACAACCCCAGGATGTCCATTGCATAATACATTGGTTAGAGATGTGAAGAACGCTCTGAGCAAGGTAGAGGAGATAGGTGATATCAACGTTGAGATAGTATGGGACCCCCCATGGACGCCAGAGCGTATGAGTCCAGAGGCTAAGGCTATGATATATGGGGCTGGAAGGAGGGAGAGTCTAAGGTTCACGATAGACTTTGAGAAGTCTAGACCACTGAAGCAAGGTATATTCAGTAGACAGGAGGATGGTTCGTTGGTACTCATGAACGAGCAAGGACAGGGATTCATGGTCAATGATGCCCTAGTAGAGTTCTGGAATATGTGCGATGGCAGTAGGAGTATAAATGAGATGATAGATGAGTTCAGTTCAAGGCTTAAGGTGCCTAGGATAGATATAGAGCGGGAGGTAGTTACACTAGTAGAACAGATGATCGAAGCAAGACTACTAAAGGTGTAGTAGGGGTCAATTTATTTATTCATTTATTTATTTATTTAGGCTCTGTTAACTTAAGGGTTTAGTGAAGCATGTAAGGTATGCTAGAGACATCGTTAAGTTAACAGAGCCTTTATTTATTCACCCATCAATTTATTGCTCTTTACTGCTCTGTTGCATAATTATCTATGAATAACAATTTACTACAATATCTCTACCTACATAGATAGATATCAGCATATTATACTAGTCTTTATAACCATCTCTTTAACCATATTAGGGAACCTTGCACTAACATGCTCTCCAAATATATATCCTCTTTATGCATGAGAATACTGATTCAATCAACTATC
>Ga0197142_1001070_pt1 | contig 25313 bp, 12 predicted proteins | sample GBS60_MetaG_FD_148614 | JGI IMG/M metagenome (GOLD analysis project Ga0197142, IMG submission 148614) | Sediment microbial communities from Great Boiling Springs, Gerlach, Nevada, United States - GBS 60_MetaG | ecosystem: Environmental > Aquatic > Thermal springs > Hot (42-90C) > Sediment... | reverse complement strand
CGTTCGGTGGTAAAGTGATTCGGTTGGCGGTGGAAAAAGAGCAAGGCTCCAACAGGTTCTTCGCCGACCATCATTGGCACAGCAATTGCGCTGCGATGGTCGCTCGGTCGATCGGGCAATTGAACCCAACGCAGGTCCTCGCGCAGGTCGGCAATCAGAGCTGGTTGACGATGTTTAATAACCCAGCCGGCTAAACCTTCGTGGACTGCGAAAGGAGAAGGCTTTCCTCCCAAAGGCGGCCCAGGCGCGTACCCCAAAGAAGCCAGGTGGTATAGCTTGGGTGAGTCAGAACGCAAGACCATGACAGAGATTTGTTCGGCATCGACCAATTCGCTTAAAACCGGCAACACTTGATTGAGGACATGCTCCAAATCCAAACTGGCCGTTAATTCGGTAGCGATGCGCAACAAGATTTGGGTGCGCTGATGCTCGGATGCCAGTTGTACGGTGCGTTCCTGAACGCGCTTTTCGAGGTCTTCGGTCAAGCGGCGCGTTTCGGCGTACAAACGGGCGTTCTGCAGCGCCACGGCGGCTTGATTGATCACCGTGCGCGTCAGTTCCACTTTTTCGGGCGCAATCCGCTCAGCAGACTGGGAGGTGATCAAGACCACCCCATGTAGCGTTTCGGCGGTCGCCAGAGGCAAGGCAAGCAGGGAGCGGATTTGCCGTCGCTCAAAGATCTCCTTCAAGGCCTCCAAATCCTCTTCCTGCCTCACATTTTCGGTGAAGAATGTCCCCAGGCTTTCGCGCAAGCGATGAAACAGGGGCACATCTGCAATGGAGAGCGGGTAAACCGGCTCATGAGGGGGTTGTTCGGCAACGATGGCTGGCAGTTCCGCTGAATCGAACAGAACGACCATCACCCCAGCGGCGGCGGTTATCTGTTGCATCTCCTCAACCGTTAGATGGACAATTTGAAGCGGATCAAGCGTTTGGCTGAAGGCCTGCGAGAGGCGGTTCAGCATTGCCAGCCGCTGGGTTCGTTCGCTCAATTCAGCCGTGCGGGTCAGGCTTTCCTGGAACAGGCGCGCGTTTTCCAGAGAGACTGCTGCCTGCGAAGCAAAAGTTGTAGCAATCTGCACCGTTTCGGCGTTGAAAACGCCGATCTCCCGACTCTCCAAAGCCATCACCCCCAAAACCTTGCCACCCACCGCTAAGGGTAAGCCTAACCAGGAGGTGGGCGACTGTTCGCCGAATTTCGGGAAACGAGGGTCTAACAACGTATTGGGGACAACAATCGGTTGGGCGGTGTGGAGCATTTCCGCCAGCAAGTGGCTATCTTCAATGGCAACCGCCAGGCCAACCCGCTGTTCTCGATCCGAAAAGCCGCGGGCGGCTGCAACAACCATGTTCTCACCCTCCTTCAACCATAAGGTGCCCGTATCGTATTGTACAATGGTTGCCAGCTCATCCAGCAGCGAAGCTATCAGTTCGCCTGGCTCCAATTTTGCGGTGATCAGGGCCGAGACTTCGGTGAGGGCTTGAAGCTGGCTTGCCCTTTGGCGGGAGGCCTGGAACAGGCGTGAGTTTTCCAGATGCAATGCCGCCTGTTGACACAGGGAAGTTGCCAGAGCCAGATCCTCTCGGCTAAAAGCGGATGGAAAGCGGAAATTATCCAGCACCAACACCCCAATGGGGGACAGTTGCGCGGAACCTTTTAGCGGCACTACCAGGCAGGAAATGGGCAGACGTCCGTTGGTGCCTTTGCGGTAGGCGGACAAATCGTTCACCGAAAGCTGATAGTGCTGGGCAAAATCGAGATCCTTTATGATCACCGCCTCGCCACTACTAAACGCTTTCCCTACCAGGGAAGCCCCTGGCGCATACTTAATCTTGCGGATGGCGTCGTTATCCGAGTAGCCCAAAACAGCCTGTGGGACCAACAATTCTTGAAGCGCATCCCAGACGGCGATCATCCCCGCCTCTGCCATCGGTAACTGATGAAGCAGCGCCTGCAGCAGGGTTTCAACAATATGAGTTGGTTCCAGACTGCTTAATTGCCGACTGAAATCCAACAAGAAATTGACCTCCTGAAAACGGTGCTCGATCTCTTTCATCAGGTTGAGATGTTGAAGTCCCAGCGCAACCTGCCGTGAGAACAGGTCAAACATCTGAACGTCCTCATCCAAAAAAGGCAACAACGGTTTTTGGGAGACCGCTAATAGCACGGCTTCCAGAGCATTTTGGGGCAGAATGGGTAAACAGATGAACCCTTGCGCATCAAGCGCATGGAGCAGGGGTGAATCCTGCCAACGACCTTCTTTGTCAATGGAAGCGACCAGCTCAATTTGCCGATTGCGCAGGCAGGTTAGGAGCGGGTTGCGTTGGCCAAGCAACGGTTCGATTGTTACCCCTTCTTCGAATTCACCCAGCGCATCGATCAGGCGCACACCTCCAGAACCGGCTTCGGCAAGGATCACCGTTTGATAATCTAATTTCTCCACAAAAGCCTTTCCAACCGCCCGCAACAACTCATACCGATCGGAATAACCCATCAATTCACTGCCCATCTGTAACAGGGTTTGAATACGACTTCCCAACATACGATAGCGTTCAACCTGACTATCGTGTATCAATTCGGTTTCTAACTGCTCGATTAATTGGGAACGCAAAGTTAATCCGATTTGACGGGCTTGTTCCAATTCAGCGGTAAGTTCTTCGACCTTTTTCTGGAGCTGACCCAGCCGCAGATGACTTTCGATGATCAGGGTCGCCTGAATAGCGATCATCTCCAGGGAAGACGAAATTGAGCGATCGGGACGCAGATTGTCGCGGGGTTTATCCATCTGGATCACCCCGACAGCCCGTCCATTGACATCCAACAGCGGAAGCAAGAAGAGATCCCCTGTCTGCCAGGAAAAATACTTGGTTTGGAGCGTTTCCGGTTCCCTGCATGGCGGGAGTTGAGGAAAAACGGTCTCTTCTGCTTCAGCCTGACATTCACGCGGGATGAAGTAAGCCTTTCCAATCCGAAAGGCGTCGTTTAATAAGGGCTGAAGCTCTGCCCAAAGCGGGCGACTTTTCTCAAACCGTTCCTGCTCGGCCTTATCCAGACCAAGGTGCACAGCCGGTAGCAAGGCAGGACTTTCCACGTCCAGGATCCAGACCTTGATGGTTTGAAACGACGTGATCGAGCGGATCGCATAAGCAATATTTTCGAGGGCTTGCTCCAGCGGCAAATCCAATCGCATCGATTGCACGACGTCAAAGATCTTGGCTAAAGTATCCACCCGTTGGGTCAGCAATTCTCGGCGGCGGACTTCATCTTGATACCGTTGGGCGTTTCCAATCGCAATGGCCGCCTGAATCGCCAGCGATTCGGCAATCTCTTGCGCGGTGCGGTCAAAGGCATGCGGTTGGGTGGCATGGAGATGAATCAAGCCCACAACCTGGTCCTGATAGGCAATCGGCACAATAAGCGCCGAGCGGATGCCGGTGTGAGGAGGTTCGAGCGGCAGGCTCTCTTCTCCTGCCCTCCCCCCCAAAGGCAACGCATCGGGCTGTAGGTTTTGATAGTCTCCTACGACAAAGCTTTCGCGGTTTTGCAACACCCAGCGTTCTTCGGGACGCAGTTGAGGCGGGGGAGCTTCTCCCAGATAAAAAATCACTTGCGGATCGGCTGGGTAGGGATGAATTGGTTCTCCAAAAGCAAAGAGCAGAATCGTGCCGCAATCCGCTCTGGTTGTGCTGAGCGCCTCATCGTAAACGCGCTCGATCAAATAATCCAGGTCTTGGGTGCTGTTCAATTCACGGCTAATGCGGGTTAGCGCCACCAATTGATCGACCCGCCGGCGCAAGCTCTCATCGGTTTGCGCATAAATCTCTACTCGCTCGATGGCGCTTGCCAACTGGCTGGCAGCGGTAGCAACCGTCTGAAGATCAACCTGACTGAAGAAATCGGGCTTACGGCTGCCAAACATCCATTCCCCCAGGCTGCGCTCGCGCACCACCAGGGGCACGGTCATGATAGAGTCCAACTGCAATGGCCCGACCCACTCATTGTAAATCGTTAAAACGGTAGAGTCTTCCAGGCTATTGCCGCTCAAAAGAGGCATCTGGCGGGCGGTGACCGTGCTTTGAAACCTGGGGTCGTCAACCGAAATACGCTTCATCAGGCTGGCAATCTGCGGATCGATCCCGTACGTTGAAGCCTGATGCAAGGATAGCTCTCCTTTGGCTTCATCGAATAGGAACAAAGCTGAGACATCACATCCCAACAGACGAGCTAAATCTAACACGCAGTATTGGATGATCTCATCCAGCGTTGCTGAAGAGTTGGTTAGATTCGTAATGCGCCGCAAGGTTTCGGCGACCAACGCCCGGCGGCGCGCCTGGAGCATTAAGTTGACATTGTCCACCAGGGAAGTCGTTTGAACCGCCATCAGCGATAAAACGCGCAGGTCATCCGCCTGGAAAGGTTCTCCATTGTTTTTGTCGGCCGCCAGCAGAAATCCCAAAAACCGCCCTCCCAACTGCAACGGTTGTAAGGCAAGCTGCCGAATACCAACTGCTTGGGCAAAATGGTTGAATTCTAAGGCTGCCAGCTCCTGATCTTGGGAGACATCATCCGAAACATAGACCTCGCGCCGCCGAACCCATTGCTCGGTTTCGCCACCCTGACGAATGGAAAAGCGCGCATATTCTAGAGCGTTTGCCGGGACACCGATGAAAGGAGACTGAGCTTCGAGAATGTGACGGTTTTCATCATATAGCAAAAACCCCAGCACCCGCACGTCTAACAGGGGGGCAAAACCCTCCACCAGATGGGTAAAGAGGTCTTGCGGATCGCTCAAGGCATTGACGGCCTGCGAGAGTTGCACCAGGCTGGTTAATTCGATTAACCGTTTCTGTTGGTTTTCATAGATGCGCGCATTGTGCAGGGAATTGCCGGCCACATCAGCAATCCACTTGAGAGTCTCCAGGTCTTCTTCGGAGTAGGCTTCGGGCATCAAAGATGCCAGAATCAACACGCCGCGGTAATCATTGCCTGCCCACAACGGAACGCTCAAGAAGGAATGAAAGGTCTCGACTTCCTGAGTTGGAGAAAACAACACCTGTAATGCCTCAGCTTGCGCACTGCTCCATAAAACAGCTTCCCGTTTGAACAGATGGAGGGTGTTCTGCAATTGATACGAGGCAGAGATGGGTTCGCCTTGCTCTAGGGCAAACTGGTTGCCCTGGGTTCGCCAGTAATAAGGGATCAGCGCTTGTTGCTCTTCATCCCACAGGGCAATTAGAGAGGTATCGAAGGGAAGGATGCGCCCGATGCTTTGCAGGATTGTCAGAAGCGTGGTTGATACATCCTGGATAGAGGTCATCGCCTGGATGACTTCGACAAAAGCGCCCAGTCCTTGCGATACAGCCCCTTTGGCGGTCGGACTTTGGCCTTCATTCGCAGAGACGAGTTGAGAACGATGGAGGGAAACCAGGGTTGCCCATCCGTTGGCATACGGAATGCGAAAAGAAGTGCCATCGATCAACCGCCCATCGATGGTAAAACGCGTCCGTCCCTCGGCTGCGCACAGTGAGAGGAAAGAATCGGGCGGGGTCACCCGGCGCGCCAGACCTTCTAAATTGGGTTGGCTTTTCCCCAATCGGAAAAGTTCCCTGGCGGCTTGATTGAGATATTCAATTTTCCCCCCGCGAGAAACCAAGATAACCGCTTCGGAATGGGCGGTCAGGTCGAGGGTGAGAGGGAATTGAGCAGCGGCGGGAAGAAACGCTTTGTTTTTCCTCCCAAAGGCCAAAAACCAAATTACGCTCAGCGTCAAAACGACGCCGAGCAGCAAACCAACCCAACCTACCAGCGGTTCCAAATTCCCCAGCCTCCTGTTTGATTAATTCATCGCATCGACCCGGCGAGCTTCAGCAGCTAATTCCGTGATCTCGCGGATGTCGGTAAAGGTATGATCCTTGGGAGAAATCAGGCCCACCGCCAGGGTCATCAAGGGCACTTTCACGGCGCGACCACTGTCATCGGTGACCAGCAAATAGCCTTGCTCGCGGTCAAGAAAATTGTAGTGCGCACGCACTTCCTGGGCAAACCGTTCCTTGAGGGTCTTGCGAATTGCCTCCGCTCGATCCTGGGTCGTGATCAGAATAAAATTGCTGCCGCCCACATGCCCGATGAAATCTTCGGGCGTCCCCAATTGATTGACAACCTCATTGAGTAACATGGCAGTAAAGCGTAAGACATCATCCCCGGCCACAAATCCGTAGGCATCGGTAAAGGCGCTGAAGGCGTTAATGCGCACGTCCATCAAAGCCCATCCATCGCTTTGAATAATGCGGCGCAGTTGCTCTTCAATGAGCCGCCCGGAGGGCAAACCCGAACGCGGGTCGGTCAAACTCTGTTGCTCAGCTCGCGAAATTGCCCGTTGAACGCGCAATTTCAGTTCCTCGATGTCAAAAGGCTTAGTAATATAGTCATCGGCACCGAGTTCCAAACCCTGCAATTTATCGCTACGTTCATCTTTCTGAGTCAAGAAAATGATCGGCACATGGCTGGTTCGGCTATGGGTGCGCAAGGTGCGGCAGACCTCGAAGCCATCAAAATCGGGCAACATGATGTCCAAAATAATCAAATGAGGCAGGCTCTGTCTGGTTTTCTCCAACGCCTCGCTGCCGCGGCTGGCAATATCCACTTCGTATCCTTGCGAAGCAAAATAAAGCTGCAGCATGGTTGCGATGTCGTTATCGTCTTCGACAATCAACAAACGCGCTTTACTCATTTCGGCCTCCAAATTCGCCAAGTCAAATGAAGATCAGGATCTTCGTAGCTTAATCTTACGTCATTCTTGTCCTTCTGGCAACAATTTGCCTGTCATTTTGCGTATCTACAATTCTGTTAGGTATTGGCTCAGCGGTTTTCGATTACCATGTTTCGAGCACCGCCTCACCCAGGCGGGGATATAAACGGGGGTGCAGGTTTCGAAAAGGCAGTTTTAGATGATCGCTGTCTTCATAACGAATATCACGATCGATCACCCGCCTCTCCGTAGAAGCAAACAGCACCACATCCGACTCAATAGTCCGCGCCGGGAAAATGATCATGCCAGACCCAATGCGGCAGTTGTGCCCCACGCAACCTCCCAGCACAGGCCGATTGGCCTCCCTTAGCTGTTGATTACCATCTCGCGCCCGAATCGGCACAGGCAAGAGATTGTAGTCGGTAAAAGTGCTCCCCGCGCCAATGAAGGTATTCCGACCCACTACGCACATTTGCAGACAGGTGTTTTGTGCCACCATGCTGTTATCCATCAGCGTGGTCATAAACAAAGCTGCGCGGAACGGCAAAAAAGAACCATCACCGACCACCGATAGCATTAACTGACAGTCCTGGGAGATATTGACATTGTCACCGATAATACAATTTTCGATCACTGCGCCGGCATTAATGGTGACGTTGTCGCCAATCGTTGTCGGGCCATGGATGATAGCATGAGGATCGATCACACAGTTGCGGCCAACCCGCACCAGTTTGGAGCATTCCAATACCTGCTTTCCCTCGTACATGGCTTGAGCGAGAATGCTCAACTTAAACCATGGATCACTAGCCAGACGATCTTCAAAGCGCACCCCGCGCGCGAAAACACCAAAGACGACATCGGCAATAAAGACATGCACCCATGAATCAATGGCGAGTAAAGCGCGACGCGGCACCTGAAAGACCAGATCTCCGCTCTCCGTTGCCATATAGGTTGGTACATGATAATAGCCCACCTCTTTGGCTTGCAAATCGATCACCAGGGGTTCGATATCTGCCTCAATGCCATGAGGAAAATACCACAGGTCGGCCAGGTAGAAGTCCCCCTGGATTGTGTACGAAGTAGACAGAGGTAAAGCATGTTCCCGAAAGGCAGCATCTTGCAAGTTAAACGCAGCTCGACTGGCATGGTTGCGCTTCTGCGCCTGCTCCAGAAAGGCCTGCAAGTAAAATGAATCGAAAAACAAATGATCCCGATAAACGATACAGGCTTCGTGCACCGGAGGTAATGGAGAGCCATACGGAACGACCAGTTCTTGATGGGTGTAAGGCGCCAATACATCGCGTTGGTGCAGCCACAAGGGCTTATTTTGAATGCGCAAGTCACGGGCGCGCTCGTTGAATGGATACACGTGGCGGGGGTCTTCAACAATGATCTTCAACATCTTTGCCTCATCCCTCAAGCGGCAGAAACGGGATATGGATCATCCACTTGGGCTGATCCCCCGCAAGATCGGCTGTCAGGTGCAATAAATGGTGTTTCCCTCCTGATAAAGTATAGAGCAACTCGCTCCAAAAGCCCAGCCAGAGATCAGCCAGGCTCTTGCCAATGAGGGAACGATGCTCCGGGTAAGGAAACTCGAAGCCCCACTGCAACATCTGTGGCGCCGACTCGACCACAAAACCAACCCCCATATAACGATGAAAGTATTCGGCCAGAATTTCTCCACAGCGTTTAACCTTTAACCTTTTCGGCGAGGTCAGAACCTGGGCATTAAATATCCCCAAGGCAGGTGACGTACGACGTTGGAGGTTAAGGAACCAGGCCCGGCCGCTGCGCTGCAACACCCCTCGACGGAAGGTCTCTCCGCCCATCTTTTCAAGAGCAGCAAAGAAATCTCCCAATTTGCTGAACGGAAACTGTCTGGCAGAATCATCCGGTAAAACCCGAAGCGGACTCTCGTCCAAACCACTCTGCCTCAAGAAAGAGCAATAGGAGGCTTCTCCCAACGTCTCGTGTAAGGAGGCAAAGATTGTGCGCGCCAGAAAATTGGCGCAAACCCCAGAGTCGGTTACATCAGGCGGGATAGAAATCATCGTCAAACAGAAAATCGAATAAGCGAGCGCGAAAATCTGAAGGCTCATCCAACATAATGAAATGCCCGGCGGTCGGAAATCGTTCTATGCGAGCATGTGGGACGCCAGTCTGTAACAGTTCCGATTGTCTGGGGTCGACTACAATATCGCGGTCACCGTACATTCCCATAACCGGGACCCGAATTTGGGGGAGTTCAGGACGCAGGTCGGTCTCCCGCAAGGATGCAATGCTGATTAAAAAGGAGTCCAGGGTGGTCTGAGAGAGGTCGCGGTTCATCATCTCTGGCCAGTTCGGATTGCGAGAATACAAGGGCGCCAGAATGTGAAATCCAAGCCGTAATGCCCATAAATTGTGATGGATGAGATAGGCAATGGGGCGGCGGCCAAATAATTTCAACAGCCAGGAGAGCGAAGCACCGACGATGGGCGAGCCAATGACGGTAACCTTTTCGACCCGGTGGGGAAACCGGATTGCGGTCATCAAACTGACCGTGCCACCCATGCTGTGCCCGACCAGCGGAGCTTTCTGGATACCAAGTTGTTCCATAAACTGGTCCACCATATTGACAAAGTCGGTCACGCGGTAAGTATTGCGCTTTTTTCCCGATTCGCCAAAGCCCCAAAAATCCATGGCATAGGTGCGAAAAGAGCGGCTAAGAAAGGTCATGGTCTCTTGCCATAAGCCCCAAGACCCCAACCAGCCGTGCAACAGGATCACCGGCTTTCCTCGCCCAAATACCTCATAGTGCAGAATTCCCTGATCGGTGGTTATCGAAGACACGCCATCCGGCTCCGTTACCGGCTAGGTTGCCCCATCTTCCATCTCCTGCAGGATTTGATAGAGCAACTCGAGCAAGACGGTCTTAACCGATTCCTTATCTGTAGCTACGCAAGGCAGGATTTTTACAGTGGAATCCAACCTCAGAGCGATGCGCATATCCTCCAAGTCCCAGGCATCCTTGAGGTCTTGCTTATTTGCGGCAACGATATACGGGGTTGGAGCATAAGCGCGGAAGGTTTCAAGGATGCTGCGCGCTTCGCGAAAGGTTTCGGGCCGACAACTATCGACCATGACGATAAACCCCAACATCCCTTCGGAAAGAATTTCCCACATAAAGTCAAAACGACGCTGCCCGGGTGTGCCGAATAAATATAAAACCAGGTCTTCATCAATGGTAATGCGACCAAAATCCATCGCAACGGTGGTGGTAGCTTTCACTTTTTCAGACTCTTGGGTGATTTTGCGCTCGGTTGAGACCACATCAATTTCGCTAACGGTCTTAATAAAGGCTGTCTTTCCTGCGTTGAAGGGTCCCGTTACCACCATTTTGACTGTTTGCATGGGTATCTATCCTCAAAATAGGAGTTAGAGTGAGCGGATGCGCTGGATAATGCGTCGTACCAGCGAAGCTTGCTCTTGAGGGGTGGTATTCGGGATGCCAGGGGTAATCGGCCTGGGTAGAGTCTTTTCAGGCCGTACCATCTCAACCACCCCTGCCTGAACCAGACCATAAGCTACCCGCCGAATTTCAATTTCGTTCATTTTCAAAGCCTGAGCAATCTGCTTTAAGCTGTTCTTGGGATTAATGAATGAGACAACCCGCCATTCTTCTTTGCTCAGGCGCAAGTCACGCACATTTGCCTCCGGTCGCTCACGGAATTTCAAAGCAACATCCAAGCTAGGGATTTCATCCTGTAATTGTTCAACTTCTTTGAGCCGTCTCGCTCCTTCGATAATCAGATTTTCCAAATTTAAGCGGAGATTGATCTTGTCGGGCGGAGGCAACCGATCGCCATCGAAATAAAATACACCCTCCATCCAGGAATAGAGCCGCTGCACAATCGTTGTCAGATAGTCTTGCAAACTTGCCAACACCTCCTGCTGAGAGACATAACCGGCGTTGACCAGCAGCAAACCTAGTTCTTTATCGTTCATAGAATTGCCGCGCTCCTGAATGGCGCGAAACTGATTGACGTTCAACTTGCGGGCATTAAAAAGAATGGCAGCCAGGCTGTTATCTTCATCGCCATACTTCCCATACGCCAGTTTTCCCTCTCGAAAAGCGAGCCAGGCTTTGATCTTAGAGTCATCCAAAAACAATGTCCCGCTTTTCTTGGCTAAATGGATCAAATTCAGCAATTGAGTTAAGCTAAAATCACGCAGGTTGCCTCTTAATGCCATTTTTAACGCATCCGTTACACTCGGCAAATCATTCTTCATTGATTATACAGTCAAGCCCGAAGAGCGTCAATTTATAAACCTTACAGCTCAGTTAGGAAAGGAAAATTGGATCACCCAGAGCCATCCACCACCAACCATCGACCGCTGGGGGTGTCTCTTTAACCTTGTCGAAGCACCTGGAGTTCGATATACTTGCTGGCATGACTCAAGCTCCAATGCCTCAAACTGCGAAAGAACATCTTCTTAACTTTGCGCGGGGGTTCTGCATGGGCGCTGCCGATCTCGTACCCGGTGTCTCGGGTGGAACAATGGCTTTCATTCTCGGCATTTATCAGCATCTCCTAGATGCACTCCACGCCATCAACCTCGACTTCCTTCGCCTGATCTGGTCTTTGCGTTGGCGAGAGGCTTTTCGCAGCTTCCCCTGGCAATTCCTCGCTTCGCTTGGACTCGGAATCGCCACTGCCATTCTCACCCTCTCCCGCCCCATTCATTGGGCACTGGCAGAGCATCCAGAGCTGGTGTGGGCCTTCTTTTTTGGTCTGGTTTTAGCCTCCGTCTTCGTGGTTCGCAAACGGGTAAATCACTGGTCTGCTCTACTGGTCGCCATCCTGTTGTTTGCTGCTGCGCTGACGTTTTATTTTGTTGGCCTCCTACCGCTGGAGACACCCCATACACCGCTGCTGATTTTTTTAAGCGGGGCAATCGCAATCTGCGCCATGATCTTGCCCGGCATCTCTGGAGCTTTCATTCTGGTCTTATTGGGCAAGTATCGCTATATTCTTGGCGCCCTGATCAGTCTCGATCTTGTCATCATTCTTACCTTTGGCGCCGGCTGTGTGATCGGATTACTCGGCTTTTCACGCCTGTTGCGATGGCTGATGGCTCGTTTTCACGACCCGACAATTGCAGCCCTGACCGGTCTAATGATTGGTTCATTGCGCAAAGTGTGGCCATGGCAGGCGCCGCTTAGCGAAGGCTCAACGTTTACCGCGCTGATCCTTCCTCAAACCATCACGCTCTATGACGGCCTGGCTCTGCTTCTCATGGCAACCGGATTTCTATTGGTGTGGAGCATTGAAAGGGTTTCTACCTACCGCACTGTTGAGAAAAAAATGATGCTATAATCTCTGCAATTCGCGCATAAATTATCGCATTCTAGCCTCCTCGGATAATTCTCAGACTGCTCTATATTCGTTCAGGAGGCATTCAGCATGGAGGTGAAGTATGGTTACAATCCAAAAAACCAAAGGCGTCATTGGCATCCTCACCGGCGGCGGTGACGTGCCAGGACTGAACCCGGCCATCCGCGCCGTGACCATCCGCGCCATCGATGAAGGATATCGCGTGATCGGCATCCGCCGCGGCTGGGCAGGGTTGGTAGATATGGTCCGCGACCCAAAAGCGGATAACAGCGAGTGTTATCTGGAGCTAAACGAAGACATCGTCAATCGAGTCGGACGCACCGGCGGCACGTTCCTGCATTCCTCGCGCACCAACCCGGCGAAGGTAAGCAAGGATAACGTTCCCGAACATCTGAAAGAGCAATATTGCGAAGAGAAAAACGATCTGACCCCGGAAGTCCTGAAAAATCTGGAGTTCTTAGGCATCGACTATCTCATCCCGATTGGCGGCGATGATACGTTGAGCTATGCAGTGCGCCTTTACAGTGAAGGGGTCAAAATCATCGCCATTCCCAAGACGATGGACAATGATGTTCCCGGCACAGATTATTGCATTGGCTTCAGCACCTGCGTCACCCGTACCATCCAGCTTGCCAATAGCCTGCGCACCGTTGCCGGTTCGCACGAACGTTTCCTCGTTCTGGAAGTGTTCGGTCGCTATGCCGGCTTTACTTCGATGTTACCCACCATGGCCGGCGCTGCCAATCGCTGTGTGATTCCCGAATACAAATTCAACATCGAACGCCTGACGGAATTGCTCAGCCAGGATCGGCGCGAGAACCCCAGTCGCTATGCCGTCGTGCTGGTTTCAGAGGGCGCTATGTTTGAGGGTGGAGAAATGGTTTTTGAAGATCTGACCACCGACGCTTACGGGCATAAGAAACTCGGCGGCATTGGGGATCTGGTCGCCGCAAAGCTCAAAGAGCTTTCGCCCAAATATAACAACGGGAAGACTGTGGAGGTGCTAAACCAAAGGCTGGCCTATCTGGTGCGCGCCGGCGATCCAGATGCGATTGACTCGATCGTTCCCATGGCATACGGTAATCTTGCCCTGGATCTGGTGCTGAACCGCATTCACGGGCGGCTGGTGGTGCTGAAGGATGGGCGTTATGATAATGTGCCCATCGAGGTGGTTACCAGCAAGAAAAAGTTGGTGGATGTCGAGCGATTTTATAACACAGACCGCTTGCGGCCCAAATACAAATCTTTCCAACTGCAACCGCTTTTCATTATGACCAGCGATTAGGTGAGATCAATGAGCAATCAACGCTGACCGTCTAGGTCGACAGGCTCAACGGTCAGCGTTGATGAAATCCAAGAGTCGGTAAGGATGCAATTGGTGATTCCTTACAAAAATTTAACTCCACTGTGATCAGGCAGTTACCCTTTTAGACAGTATAGCTTGCCAGACTGAGCAGCAGGCGCTTGCGGTTTCTCCCAATCATGGAGTTTCGCTGATTTCCTCTTCTAAATCTTGCAAGAAAGCGGGTGATCCTGCCTGTGCTTCTAGGTCCAGCTCCAGGATAATCTGTGGGGCTTGATAGCGCTTTGCCTTTCCCTGCCAATCGATCTGGTGCTCTGGATTCATGGCATCCTCCTGAACAAACAGATTGTTTTTAATTTATGAGCAGTCCAATACGCTCTCCTATACGTTAGGAGACCGGCAACAGCAATAAAAAAAGAGATTCGCCTACCAATCACAGAGTCATCATTTTTCTTTCCGCCGCCTCAGCAGAAAGTTCCTCCCCATCTGCCTGGCCGCCAGACTCAGGACAACAGCCAGGAAAGCAACCAGCCAGAATGGCGAGGAAGCAGATGAAGTCGCCCGAATCTGGCGCAGTTGAATCAGGGTCGGCCGAATTGCCATTGTATAACTCGCTGTGTTGTTACTGCTATTTGAATCCGGTGTGTCAGCCGGCGTTTGCACAGATACCTGATATGTAATGCCCTCGGATTGATAATTCGGCGGCAGGATGCCGACCACGGTTAGCGTAATCTGGTCACCTGTCAGGAACGTAATCCCGCTCCATTTGTCGGTACCGGGATCGTACTCGCCAACACTGGGAAGATAGGTGGGATTACTCACCACCGCCGGTAAGCTATCACTTAGGGTAAATTCGGTGAGGCCGCTGATGGCATGGTGCGAAATCGTAACCGTGTACGTAATCCAGCGCCCGTTCTGTTCACCGCTAACCTGTACTCCCAAATCCGCAAAACGTTGCACGTTTTGCCGATCACTATCGGTATTGTCGGTAGTGTTCTTTTCAGAGGCCTGGTCACTACTGACCGAAGCGGTATTCCAAAGCTGACCGCTAAACAGGGGATCGACCTGACCACGAATCTTCAGGGTCAAAGATTGGTTTTGAGCCAGAGAGATTCCGCTCCAAACACCACTTTGGGGGTCATAGGTGCCTTCGCTGGGGATCCATGAGGGTGCTATCAAAGCGGTGGGGAGGGGATCGAACAGGTTCAATTGCGTAAGCGTGCGCGGGGAACGATTGGTAACGGTCAGCGTGTAAGTTATCACATCACCGGCAATAAATGGATTCGGTGTACTGGATTTGTCGAGAGCTAAATCTACTAAGGGCAGATCTACGGCTGTTCCACTGCTTGTCTGAAAGCTGATACCCGTTGCACTTTGATAGGTCGCTTCGGCGCGGTTGGCAATCAGATTGGCTTCAGCGGATACCACCTGAATAGGGATGGTTTCCACGGCTTCGCAGCCCGCCGCATCGCGCACGCGCACCATTGCCGTATATTCACCCGCTGTTGTGTAGCTATGCGTCGCTTGCGCATTCGCTGAGTAATCCCGATAGGCATTATCACCGAATTCGAAACGATACGCAAATGGGCTTACACCACCCAGATAATTTGTTTCCACAGTAAAGGTGATCACTTGACCGACTTTAGCCAGGCGAGGTACTTGAACAAACGAGCGGGTTGCCTGCCAATCAAGGTTCAAGTCGAATAGCAAACCCGGATGATCCTCACCACCCAAAGCAATATGACCTCCATGGCGATTATTAAGTAAGCGAACGGCGAGCAGATTCAAGCCGGCTTGAGCGGCTGCGCCATGGTTAAAGACCGTCACTCCACCACCGCCGATTTGCTGACCGAGATAGACCCCGTTGAGATAAATATCCGAAACATCATCGCCGGCCAGCGTCAGAGTGGTCGTAATCCCAACTGCATTCAGGGGCACGCAGGCTTTGGCACGGAAGAAGGTATAGTTCGGATCCAGTTGACCCTCTCGATTGACAGCAATCCAATCGGCGTCGAGGATGTTTTCGTCGAACCAATAGATTTCCTCGGTTGCCGTGATGACCGTTTGCCAGGTCGAATCGTTGAAGCTGTAAACCCGCGGGTTAAGATTCCAACCAGCCGGTCCAATCGGATTTTGACCCTGCCAGATGCCCCTGAGATAATTTGCCTCTCGCCTGGACTTAAGGTTAACCTGCCCTCCCTCACCGCTTACTCCGAAAGAAGAGTCAACTGCGCTTGCCCCTCCTGCGTCAACGGTTGGAAGAAAAGCAAATCGGAGTTCGCCGCTGGCATTCGGGAGTAAGTCACCTAAACTCCAGGTAACCTTTCCGTTTGCGAAAGCACACTGATTTTCTGGACGACAGGAACCCGCGACATAATCGCTTTTGGCAGGTAACGTGTCGGTGACCACGACCGAGGTCGCAATCGCCTCAGAGACATTTTCATATCTCACGGTTACCGTCACCGCTTCACCAACCCGCGCCGGCGCGCTCATGGACTTGAACAGAGACACCACCGGGCGAATGACGCGATTGCTGTCGCTGGAAGCATTATTGGAAAGATCGGTATCGTTCCCCTGCCTGCCGTCATCGGTAATCGAAGCCAAAAGGGTTAAGATGGTCTCCGGAGAGGCTTGCGGGCTGATGCTTGCCGAAAACTGCAGTGAACCTGCTCCACCATTCTGCAAGGGATCAAGTTGCCAGATGATGGAATGGGTATTCGCATCATACCGGTAGCCTCCCTGCGCTGTATTGAAAACCAAAGCGGCTGGTAATTGAACCGTTATGGTGATATTTCCTGAGGCGTGATTTCCCAGGTTTTGGTAGTTCAGTGTATAGATAATGGACTCCCCGGCAAGAACTGTTGTTCTCGAATCGTTGATGGAGATTGCCAGATCAGGCGCCGAGACAAGTGGATCTTTATCGCTGACTTCATTATCCGTGATGTCACTTTCCGGCGCAGTGGTGCTGGCGAAGACATAATTGTAGGTTTGGGTGATGTTTTGGGTGCTTGTCAAATAGGCAGTTAAGGTGAGAATAGTTGAGCTTCCTGGTGCAATTGAGCCGGGCAACGTCCAGGTAACTTGTTGTCCGTTCCGCGAGCAAGACGACGGCGTGCAGGCTCTAAACTCCAGGCTACTTGCCATTGTGTCGGTAACGACAACGCCGCTGGCTGCCAGGCTACCCGTATTCTGAACCGTGATGGTGTAAACCAGCGTATCACCGATTTGTACGGCGGTCTTGCCATTGCTTTTGGTAACCACCAGATCAGCATTATGCAGTTCGATATCTTGAACGTTGACTACCCCGGATTGAATCGTTTTGGAAATTGAACTGCTGCTCTGGTACTTGGGATGACTGGCAGCGATAGCAGCATCACCCGGCGCCAGACCGCTGATCTGGTAAAAGCCGTTGTTGTCCGTTGTGATTGTGTAGGTTTGATTTTGCGAGTCGGTAACCGTGACCGTTGCTCCGCTGATCGGAGCACCACCGGCAGCATCGCTGACGATCCCTTGCAAGACGGTCGGTTTCACCGTCAAGGTAACGCTGGCGCTGTCGTTGGATGGATTGTAATCATAGGGAGTGGAAGCTGTGCGCGTGGCTGTGTTCTGAATACTTTGCCCGGCCGTCAAGGGATTTACGCTGGCGGTGAGGGTCAGGGTGGCGCGGGCTTGATTGGGTAAATTGCCAACGCTCCATACACCATTGTCCTTATTATAGCTCCCGTTGTTGGTGTTGTGGCTCAAATAGGTCAAACCGGCCGGCAGAAGATCGGTAATTGTGATGGCGCTAGCATCGCTCGGGCCTCGATTGGTGACCGTGATCGTAAAAGTCACCCAGTTCCCTTCAGAAGGGTTGGGATTATCGACAGCTTTGGCAACCTGCAGGTCGGCGCTTTGAACATTGACCGTTGCCGTGTAGGAGTTGTTGGCGCTGTTGCTGTCATACGAACTGCTCAAGGATGCCGTATTGCTCACCTGCGGCGCTGCGCTTGAATCCACATCAACAAGCACCTGGATGGGCGGCAGACTGCTGCCCGGATTCAAGCCACTGCTGTTCGGATGGCTACAATTAAGCGTCTGGCCATTGGCGGCACAATTCCACCCTGTTCCTGTGGCATTTCGGATGCGTAGGCTGTCCGGGAGAGTATCCGAAACCGTCACCTGACCGGGCACGGCCGAGGTGCTGGCATTACTGACTAACAAATGAAAGCTGCCGCCGGAGTTGCCAATGGTAAAATCTGTGCTCGCTGATTTGGTGATGCGCAAGTCCTGGGTAACCTGGGGGACGACATCTAACGTACTGCTGATTGGCTCGACCGGGTAATATGTCCATAAATCCAGCCCTTTGCGGTCACCAAACCCCCAAAAGCTATCATCTCCAAAGGCGCGTTGCGAGCTGGCGGTATCAAACCCTAGGAGCGGATCGCTGTAGGGGATGGATGGAGCGCCATTACCTGAAAGAACAACTCCCGGTGTGCCAACCGTCTGCCCGTTGGACAGGCGGTAGCCGCGGTCGTCATAAAAAGCATGGCGGCAGGTTGCCAGGGGACAGACGCCGTTAATGGGATTGAGCAACGTGATTGTCGGTCCCCCTAACCTGCTGTTCTCGACATCAATCATCGGGAAGTGATATTCGCCCGCATGAAAGGTCATCTTATAAACGTAGTTGTTTTGCACCGGGAAGGGATTGCCAGCATTGTCTTTACCATCCCAGGAAATCGAATTGACCCCCGCCACCGATTGAGCATAAATCACCCGATTCTGAGGATGGGTAGGATCAAAATTGCTGCCATCGCGGCTGATCACAATCTGGTTGATGCCCCCGATGGTGCCCTGATAGGTGAAAACGCCGCCGCTGGAATAATACGCATCATTTGACCCAGCCGAACCCTGAAAAGCAACGTTGCTGATGGCTGGCGCAGCCGGGGTGGGCAGGATTTCTGCGGGTAAGTCAGCCGCCGGATATTCAAAAAAGATCTTTGCTTCGGCCGGGGCAAGGAGTACGCCTCCCAGTATTGTTGTTAGTTGATTATCAGTGCCAACGGCATCATGATACAGGGGGGTTTTGCCATCAGGGTGCAAAAATCCTACCCGGTTACCGTAAAAGATGTACCCATTTGGATCCAAGCCGCGAAAATCTACCCGGTAGATAAAGCCATCTACCGTCACCGCATACACAGTAGAAAAGACGCGTCTGGATGGCCCATTGCCCCCGGTAATTTGAACCAGATAGTCAACGAATACCCGTCCCCTGAGATTTTGCCCGCCGGGCGACCGCACCGTGATGTCCCACATCGAGACTCCGCTGCGCTGCCCGGGGCCGACATTCGGCGCATCGATCGTGCCCGCGTCGCCATCCGTGACACCATTGGGGCCGTCGGGTCCATACATGGCAACCCAGTAAACCCCGGTCTGATTGACGGTGTACATACAAGGCAAATAACCCCCAGCAGCCGGCAGTGGGCCAGCAAGCTCTTTGGCGCGGCTATTCAATTGACCGGCTTCGGGATAGGAAAGGCGATAGGTGCTGCACTTGAATTCTGGCTGGATGGCATTTAAGGTAGCCGGAGCAATTTGAGATGAAGAGATTTGTTCCGGTCGATAAAGCACGATATCCCCCTGGCCAACGCCAACAGCGCTGGAGCCCATCAGGATTTGCTCACCAGCACGAGCATAGACGCGAAAGAACGTCCGTCGATAAAGCCCCGCAGTTATGTTTGTGCGCCATTCCGTTAGGGCCCGTTTGCCACCATTGGTATAAAGCTCACGGCTGCCTTCAGCTCGCGCCGTTTGCGCAGGCACGGATAAAAACAGCGTTGCCAGCAATAAAATAACGGCAATAAATGCAAAGAATGGCGAGAGAAAACGCATCATCTTGCTCATGTTAACACTCCATAATATGAAACTTTTCCCCTCCGTTTGAGAATGGGATGGATTAAGTTTATTTTAAGGAATTATTGGAGTTTTTGACTCTACAGTCTTGTAAGGTGGGGAGGAAATTATGGACTAATGAATCGGCAGCTTTTCAACCCGACAATTTTCTTTGCCGACGAAGTCCTGCAGGCGTTGGAGGAGTTCGGCGCACACCCGGGTCGTCTCGTTGGGAAACTCGATCAGATAGCCTCGTCCCTTGTCAAACACTTGAAAACAAAAGCGGTCTTCACCAGGATAAGAAACCAGCGTGCCATAGATGCGCCGAAAGCGAACCAAGTCGCGGCTCTTATCTTCTCCCTGACGGAAAATAATCTTAAGCATTTTGATTTCTTTGTTCTCTTTCTCAATCTCTGGTGGCAAAATGTAAGCGGTGCGGGCTTCGCAAACCTGGGTGGTTTGTTCACCGAGCGGCGATACTCCCAGATCGCTTTCTTCGGCCGCTAAAGGAGCATCCGCCCTCATATCCAGGACCTCCACTGCTGCGAGCGCGTCAACTGAAGCCACTAACGGCTCTTCTTCCCAAACGGCAGGGTCATCTTGGGGCAAGGGAATTTCTTCATCAGGCAAGTCCCACTCCTCGATCGGTTGCATCCCGGGCGGTTCTGCCGGTGGTGGGTTAACAACCGTCGTTTTGCCCGGCGTTCGTGTTACAGAGGGCGGCGTCTTTAACCCTGCCGGGGGGGATGTCTGGCTTACCAGGGGGGTGACAACCTGTAAATCGGTAAAGACTTGATCGACCAACACCTTTGCTTCGCCTGCCTCTGCCGCTGGCTTCCCTTCCACAAGGATGATCCGTTCTAACTCGATGGACGATTTGACTTTCTGCCAGGTATTGGGGAAGATCACCAGTTCAATGTTCCCCTGAATGTCCTCCAGGGTGACAAAAGCCATCGCCTTGCCGCTTTTGGTTTGATAGGGGCGGATCTGGGTAATCAGGCCGGCGACGCGCACCTTTTCCTGAGGAGACGCCTCGCCCAACTGAGCGGAATAATGGGTTACCGCTTGCGAGAGAACGTCCATTACCGGATTGAGCGGATGATCGGAGACATATAAACCGATCAACTCCTTCTCCCAATTCAGCATCTCTTTTTTAGAAACTTCGCGAACCGATTTGGGTAGGGCAATGAATTCACTCACCCCGGTATGCGCGCCAAAGAGGGTCAATTGTCCGTTTTCCACGGCCCGAAAATGAGCTGCGCTGGTTGCCATGAGGTTCTCAATGGCTTCCAGCAAGGCGCAGCGCGGCGCAAACCGATCAAAGGCGCCGACCCGGATCAGGCTTTCCAGAGCGCGCCGTCCGACCTGGCGAAGGTCAACTCGCCGGGCAAAATCATTTAAATCCGCAAAGGGTTGCTCGCCACGGCCTTTCAGAATCGCTTCTACCGGTCCGTGACCGACGTTTTTGACCGCGCCAAGGCCGAAGCGAATTTTCGACTTGCCGCTGGCGGGATCATCTTCGATGGTAAAATCCCAACCGCTGATATTGATGTCGGGCGGTTCAACGGGGATGCCCATCCGCCGCGCATCCGCCACATACAAGGCAACTTTTTCGGTCTCACTGGCTGAGACGGACAATAAAGCGGTCATATATTCGACCGGGTAATGTGTTTTCAAGTACGCTGTTTGCACAGCGATCACACCATAATCGGCCGCATGTGCCTTATTGAAACCATAGCGGGCAAATTCTTCCCAATCATCAAAGATCGCGCCAGCAGTCTCTTCCGGGATGCCGTTTCTGGTTGCCCCAGCGATAAATTTCTCACGATGCTTTAACAACTTATCCTTCAGTTTTTTCGAGATCGCTTTGCGCAGGTCATCGGCTTCGGCTGCGGTATAACCGGCCAGTTGCATCACGGCAAACATCAATTGTTCCTGATAGACCGGGAAACCATACGTCTCGCGAAAGATCGGCTCCAGGGCTGGGTGACGGTATTCGACCGGCTCTTCACCGTGCATGCGGCGAATGTAGCTGGGAATAAAATCCATCGGTCCGGGTCGGAATAGCGCCACCATGGCGATCACATGCGAGAGATTTTTGGGCTTCATCTGCATCAGGTAACGGCGCATCCCCGAACCTTCGACCTGGAAGACGCCCGCCGTTTCGCCGCGCCCCAAGAGTTCGTAGGTAGCCGCATCGTCTACGGGAATATTATAGAGATTCAGGTCAACCCCATGCCGTTGGCGGATCAGATCACAGGCGCGCGCCATAATGGTGAGCGTTGCCAGACCGAGAAAATCGACCTTAAGCAAACCCAGGCTCTCCAAAATGGACATTTCAAACTGGGTGACGATTTTGACCGGGTTTTCCTCGCTGGTCGTTCCGGTGGGGCGGTGGATCGGAATATATTCCACGATCGGCCGGTCGGCGATCACCAACCCGGCTGCATGGGTGCCGGCATTGCGCACAACGCCTTCCATCTGACTCGCCGTGTCGATCAATTCCTTGAGATAGGGGGTGCTGTCATAAATCTGCTTCAAATCCGGCACTTCTTCCAAAGCCTGGCGGATGGTCATCGGCTTACCCGGGATGTTGGGGATGAGCTTGGCAACCCGATCGACTTCATTCAAGGGGATATCCATTACCCTTCCCACATCGCGAATGGCAGCCCGGGCGCCGAGGGTGCCAAAGGTGATGATTTGGGCAACTTTATCCTCCCCATATTTGTGGGTTGCATATTCCATCATCTCGACCCGGCGGTCATCACGGAAATCCAAATCGATATCCGGCATGGAAATCCGACTGGGATTGAGAAAGCGTTCAAAGATCAAACCGTGCTCAAGGGGGTCGACTAGGGTAATTTCCAGGCAGTAGGCAACGATGGAGCCGGCGGCTGAACCGCGGGCGTTATACCAGATGCCCCGCTGACGGGCAAAGCGACACAAATCCCATACGATCAGGAAGTAGGTGTCAAATCCCATCTGATGGATGACACCCAACTCATATTCCAGGCGCTGACGGATAGCCGGATCGGCGGCGCAGTTGCCATAACGTTTTTGCAGCCCCTGTTCACAAAGCTCGCGCAAAAAGCTCTGCGGGGTATACCCTTCCGGAACCTCGAAGATCGGCAGGTGGTAGCCCTTGAAGCTCAAGTCGACATTACAGCGTTCGGCAATCAACAAGGTGTTTTGCAGAGCTTGCGGTACTTCGGCAAACAAAGCGCTCATCTCGGCTGGCGAGCGCAAATAGTAAGAGGGGTCGGTCATCCTCATGCGATTGGGGTCGCTGAGAACGCTACCGGTCTGAATGGCAAGGAGGATATCCTGTAACCGCCAATCTTCTTTTTCAATGTAATGGACATCATTGGTAGCAACGAACTGCGCCTGATAGCGCTTGCCCAGGGTTAGCAAGTTACGGTTAATGGTCTCGATTTCGTCGATATCGTGCTGTTGCAATTCCAGGAAAAAGCGTTGCGGACCAAAAACCTCGTAATACCAATCCAGACGGCGACGCGCTTCTTCGATTTGCCCCTCAACAATCAGGCGCGGCACTTCAGCGGACATACAGCCAGAGGTACAAATCAAGCCCTCCGAATATTGCGCAAGCAGTTCGTGGTCGATGCGCGGGTAATAGTAAAATCCCTCGCATTGGGCAGCGCTGACCAGTTTGAGCAAATTTTGATAACCGGTCTGATTTTCAGCCAGGAGAAGAATATGGGTGGATTTCTTGTCCAGTTGAGGATCGCGCTCTTTCATACTGCGAGCCGCCAGGTAAGCCTCAACCCCGATAATGGGTTTGATCCCCGCCGCCACCGCCTGATTATAGAATTCGACCACGCCAAACATCGTGCCATGGTCGGTCAGCGCAACGGCTGGCATGCCCATCTCCTTGACGCGCTTCACCAACTGCTTGAGATTGCTGAAACCATCCAGCAGGGAATATTCGGAGTGGACGTGTAAATGGACAAAGCTCATGGGGGTCTAAAAAAAATTATAGCATGGTCACTTCGCCCTGACCTTAAAGAATTGAGAATTTTAAGGTGAAAGATTCCGTTCGCAGTATGATCAGAGAGGAGCAATTTTCTATCACCATCAAATCAAAATTCGGAATAATTACCTACCAAAGGCTCTACTTGGCAGGACAGACCGTCCACGAACAGCTCACGAATGCACGAATAGCGCTTCCATTCGTTTATTCGTGGTCCATTCGTGGACGGTTTTCTCATCAAATTATCAACCCGACTTGTGAGGGTAGGTTGTTACAATTCGGAACAAAAGGCTCTCTCTACAAAACCAAAACCGTCAACGGGCAGAGGCACTTTTCAATGCTATTCGGAACAGAAATAAGGAGTGAGGCGGACCTTTCCGTGCTTCTGGAATGCGGATTATCGCAATAGCAGGTTTCAATCCCTAGCGCGAAAGGATGCCAATCCCGATCAGGGTAAAAGCTAACCCAACAACTTTTTGGAAGGAAAACGGCTCTCCTAAGAGGAAAAAAGCACACAGAGCCGTGACCAGGGGGTAAGCCGCCGTAATCGTCACCACCCGCGAGGCTTCTCCCCGAGCGAGCGCAAAGTAGAAGAATAACATCCCCAAACTTCCCACCGCCCCGGCAAGAATCCCCCAAAGCAAATCCCCACTTCCCAGGGAGGGACGCCAATGGGCGCGAAACACGGCAAAAAGGATAGGGAAGGTTGCCGCCCAGCCAAGGCTGGAAACCAGCACCAACCCTTCTCCAGAGATGCTCCGCGAAGCAACTTTCCCCAAGAATCCCCATAAGCCCCAGGTAAAGAGCGAAAGCAAGGCATAAACCAGCCAGTTTGCACCAGACATCGAAGCCATACCTCCTCGAAAAGGATCAACGCCCATTCCCAGCAAAAAAGCGATTGGCGGTATTATACCTGAACGATTTTGGTTGGAAATTCCATCCCATTTTCCCCACGTGGAATTGGGCGCGTTCGGCATTATGCCCGATCACATCCACGACATATTGTGGATTGTTGCATCACCATCGACGCCGGAAACGGTACGGGCGAAAAATTTTTCGCCCCCACCATCATCCCCCATTTCGGACCCATCATCATCCTCTTTTTTACCGACCGGAGGCCGCCTCGCGTTCGCATGGAATATCCCAGACCATTGGATCGGTGATCCGAGGTTTCAAAATCGGCGTAACCAAATGGTTGCGGCAAAACGCCACGATTGATACCGTCTGGGAGCGCAATGACAACGAACAAATCATGCGCAGCGATGACACCCTAGCCCGCATCCGCGCCTGACATCCAATCCAACCCCAAACTTCATCAGTTACATCGAACGGTCAACGACCAGTCTAACAAAACGGGTAAAATTAGGTCCTAAACGCCTGTCGGAGAGACTGATGAGTCGATTCCAAAACATGAAGAAAAGCTGTTGCCCACTAAGTCTGACAATGTCTTTTTGAGGAGGCTAGATGATGTTCCTCTTTCCAACCCTTGACGAAGAAGTCGTGCGCCGGCGTGCTACAGCCGCTTCCTGGCAGCGCGGCGTGAATTACTTCAAGGCCGGGGCAGTCTTCAATGCTGTTTGGCGAGAAGGGACGCTCACTGCACAAGTGGAGGGCAGTCAGTTCGAGCCGTATCGTGTCGATGTGCGTTTCGATGAGCAAGGCAACATCCACAAAGCTCTCTGCTCCTGCCCCTACGAAGGCGGCGGTGATTGCAAACATATCGTTGCTACCCTGCTGGTGCTGATTCACCAACCCGAATCTGTGAGCGTTCGCCCTGCCCTTCGCAATCTGCTGGAAAGTAAGAGCCGCGAAGAGCTGCTTGCGCTGTTGATGTTCCTGGCCGGGCAGAGTCCTGATATTATCGAGACGATTGAGGATTTTGTGGCAATCCCTGCCGACCCCGTGGCGGAAACGCCCGCCGGGCTTGACCTGACCTGGCTGCAGGCGCAAATCAAAACCGCCGTGCGAGAAATCGGGCGCAATGCCTACGCAGCGTATAGCGAAGCCGATGACGAGTGGCC
>Ga0197142_1001069_pt1 | contig 25314 bp, 18 predicted proteins | sample GBS60_MetaG_FD_148614 | JGI IMG/M metagenome (GOLD analysis project Ga0197142, IMG submission 148614) | Sediment microbial communities from Great Boiling Springs, Gerlach, Nevada, United States - GBS 60_MetaG | ecosystem: Environmental > Aquatic > Thermal springs > Hot (42-90C) > Sediment... | reverse complement strand
GGCAAGAGCGGAATAATTACTCAAAGACCATAAGCCCTCGGCTATCCAGGGCGACGCCCGCCTGCGCGGGCTGCAGTGACCCTATCGGCTATCGGCTATCGGCTATCGCCTATCGCCTATCGCCTATCCAGGGCGAAGCCCGCCTGCGCAGGCTAGCAAAGCGAGGCACAGTGAACCATCGCGTCCTTATTCTCTCCACCAGCGCCGGTTCCGGGCACAAATCCGCCGCAGCCGCGCTCGAGAAGGTCTTTCAACGTTCGCCGCAGGTCGAAGAACTCGTCAATCTCGATGCGCTCGAACGTACCAACGAACTGTACCGCGCCTTCTACTCCGATCTCTACCTCCGTCTGGTGCAGGAGCGTCCGCAACTCGTCGGATGGTGGTACCAGGCAAGCGACGAACCGTGGAAGACCGACACCTTCCGCCTGCTGTTCGACCGGATCAACGCCGACCCGCTGACCCGCTTCATTCGCGAGTTCCGTCCCACGATCACGGTCTGCACCCACTTCATGCCCGCCGGCATCGTGGCGCAGTTGCTGGCAGAAGACGCCATCGACACCCGGCTGGCAATTGTGACCACCGATTACGACTTCCACTCGATGTGGCTCAGTCCGCGCTTCAACCGCTACTTTGTCGCGCTGGAAGAAACAAAGGTGCATCTGATGGCGCTCGGACTGCCGGAGGATCGCATCACCGTCTCCGGCATCCCGGTTGATCCCGCTTTCGAGGCGCCGATCAACCGCGATGATGTGCTGGCGCACTACCATCTCCAGCCCGACCTGCCGGTGATCCTGGTGTCGGCTGGGGCTGCGGGGATTGGTCCGGCGCGTGAGGCGGTGCAGCAGATCATGACGATGAAGACGCCATCACAGGTCATTGTGGTATGCGGCAAAAACGAAGAACTGCGCGAAGAACTTATCGAACTGGTCGCGCCGCAAGCGAAACGCTTCCGCGTGCTGGGATTCACCGACGATATGCCGTCGCTGATGAAGATCGCAACGATCCTGATCGGCAAGCCGGGCGGATTGACTTCTTCTGAAGCCATGGCTGCCGGATTGCCGATGGTCATCATTGCGCCTATTCCCGGTCAGGAAGAGCGCAACAGTGATCACCTCCTCGAAGAAGGGGTGGCGCTGCGCTGCAATCAGATGACCACCCTTGCCTACAAAGTTGATCGTCTGTTGCAGAACCCCGAACGTCTGGCGCGCATGCGCGAAAACACCCGCAATATCGGGCGTCCCGACGCTGCGCGTGTCATTGTCGATACATTGCTCCACGAAGTGAACGAGCCGGTGGTGATCGAAGAGCCGCCGTCGATCAGAATGCTGCCATTTCGTATCAACCTTGCCGACCTGTTTGATCCGCCGTTGGCGGACGATGACCGGTTCACCATTGTCGATGCGCTGAGCGGCGAGCTGATCGACGAAGTGACCGGCAAGGAGATGCGCGTCCTGTTCGACAACCTGGAGATCGAGAGCACCACCGACGCCGACTTCTACATCAACCGCGATACCCTGGCGCTGCTCGCCGATCGCGGCGCGAGTCCGCACCTGATTGACGTGTTGCAGCGCGCCCTCGGCAACCGCGACGAGTGCGACATCCGCTGGCGACGCCAGTAGGGTCGCAGCGCCGCTGCGACCCTACTGGCGCCCCTGGGTACGCGCGCCTCCAGCGCGCACAGGGCATCGTGTCCTCATTCAAAACGCTCGCTGCGCAATACCTCCACATACCACATCCAACATCTCCACACTTCCACCACAGATGACGTGGTTGTGTTTTCTTAACCAACAGTCATGCTCTGCTTCCACTTCACCCTGCGCGCTGTCGGTGGATGCCCTGTATACTTAAGGTCGCGCACTGTCTGCAACCATCGTTCGGCGAGGACGCTATGAAAACGCTCACCTTCATTCTTGGCATGGAGCGGTTCAACGCTCATATCTGGGAAGAGGTCGAACAGAACCTGCGCCAGTCTGGCGTCGAGGTGCGGCTGCTCCGCTTCCACGACGGGCACGTCGAGCGGCGCGATCCGGCGCTTGCGGAGGCGATTGCGCAGGCGGATGTTCTCTTCATCACCCTGATCAACATGCGCGACCAGGCGCAGTGGTTGAAGGAACAGATCGACCGTGCCGGTACGCCGACGGTGTTTGCGTTCGAGAGCATGCCCGAAGTGATGGCGCTCACCCGAGTCGGCGAGTATCGGGTTCAGAATGGCGGGCGGGCGTCGATGCCGAAGCCGATGCAGGCAGTCCTGCGCCTGATGACCCGCGGACGCGAAGAAGACACCCTCTACGCCTACACCAAACTGACCAAACTCACAGCGAAACTGTTGCCGCTCATGCCCCCCAAACTGAAGGACTTCCGCACCTGGCTCAGCGTCAACATCTACTGGAACCAGCCCGATCCCTACAACCTGACGCAGATGGTCCGCCTGATCCTGCGCGACTGTCTGGGGGAGCGCCTCGACGTGGCGCCGGTGCGCATCATCCCGATGATGGGGTGCTTCCATCCCGCAACCGACGAACTCTTCCCCAACCCCGACGCCTACCTGAAGTGGTATCGGAAACAGAAGCGCAGAAGGGGCGCCGCGATCCCTGCCGATGCACCACTGGTGGCGATCCTCACCTTCCGCAAGCATATCGTTCAGCGCCAGCAGTATGTCGCCGACCTGATCGAAGCGCTGGAGGCGCAGGGAATGGCGGTGCTGCCGATTGTGGTCAGCGGCATCGAGACGCACGTCGCAGTGCGCGAGTGGGTGGCGCGGCAGAAGGTCGATCTGATCATCAACACGATGGGCTTCCCGATCATCGGCGGTCCGGCGGGTTCAACCAAACCGGGGCAGCACCGCGAGACGGCGATCAACCTGCTGGCGGGCATCGATGTGCCGTACATGATCATGCAACCGCTGCAAATGCAGGAGATTGAGCACTGGCATACCCATGGCGTCGCGCCGATGCAGGCAGTGATCATGTACGACCTGCCGGAAATGGACGGCAGCACTGCGCCGGTGGCGCTTGGCGCAATCCACGAACAGCGGATCGTCGCCACACCTGATCGCCTGGCGCGCGCGGCGCGCCTGGCGACCGGATGGGTGCGTCTGCGGCGCAAAGCGAATGCCGAAAAGCGCGTGGCGCTGGTGATCTACAACTTTCCGCCCGGTCTGGGGAAACTCGGTACAGCGGCGCTCCTCGACGTACCGGCAACGTTGCACGCGATCCTTCAGCGCCTCGCCGCCGAAGGGTACCGCGTGGAAGGCGTTCCGGCGACGGTTGAAGAACTGGCGCGGCAGATCGCCGCTCTTGATGTCGCCGATGAACCGCAAACCCTCGCGTCCACGCGCACAGTCGTGCCGCTGGCGGAGTATCACGCCATCGTTCCTGCCCCGCACGCAGAACGGATTGATCGCAAATGGGGGTCGCCTCCTGGAGAAATCGCCCCGCATGGGCGTGATGCGATCCGCCTCGATACCCTCTCCTTCGGCAACGTCATCGTTGCGGTTCAGCCGCCGATGGGCGTCCCCGGCGACCCGATGCGCCTGCTGTTCGACCGCGATTTCACGCCGCACCACCAATATGTGGCGTTCTACCGCTGGCTCACGCAACGCTGGCGCGCCGACGCCATCGTGCACGTCGGGATGCATGGCACTGCTGAGTGGATGCCGGGGCTGCAATTAGGGTTAACCGAAAATTGCTGGCCCGATCTGTTGCTCGGCGACGCGCCGCACCTCTACCTGTACCCGCTGAACAATCCGGCGGAAGCGGCAATTGCCCGGCGACGCGGCTACGCGACGATCATCAGCCATCTGACGCCGCCGTATGCGCGCGCGGGGTTGTACCGGCAACTGGCGATCCTCCGCGCCGAAATGGAACAGTACGAAGCGTGCAGCAACGACTATGATGCGCACACCCTCTACGAGCGGCTGCCATTCCTGAGTTCACAGTTTCCCGATCTGGCGCCGCTCCCCGGTGAAGCTGCCGACGCATTCCTGCGGCGTGTCCGCCGGTATCTGGATGATGTCGAGCAGCGGTTGATCCTTGACGGCCTGCACATCTTTGGCAAAGCGCCAGCGCCGGATCGCGCAGCCGCACTGATCGAAGCAGCTCTCGATGTGTCACGCGAGGGTCGCCTGGGGCTTGCCAGCGCATTGCGCGGCGTCGGTGTGCCTGAAACGCAAATCGCTCAGGCGCGCGCCGATTTTGTGCGGCGCTTCATCATCGAACGGCAGACGCTGCATCTCGATGAGTGGCTCTCCACCTTTGGACGACCTGCCGATGTCGGCGTGCTGTTCGATCCGCAGTTCTACATCGATTACGGGCGCGCCATGCTCGATGGTCTCTTGCAGGCGCCCGGCGAACTCGACGCACTCATCCACGCCCTCGACGGCGGGTATGTCCGCCCGGCGCCCGGCGCAGACCCCGTGCGCGCCGGTGTGGCCGCTCTGCCAAGCGGACGCAACATTCACAGTATCGATCCGTGGCGGCTCCCGTCGGACGCTGCGCTGGCGCGCGGTCAGCAGATGGCGGAGCGCCTGCTGGAGCAACACCTCCAGCACTCGCCGAATGGGGCGTACCCGCAGATGATCGCGCTCACGCTGTGGGCGCTCGACACGATCAAGACCGAAGGTGAAAGCATCGGCGCGGCGCTGGCGCTGGTCGGTGCGCGTCCTGAGCGCGACGGGCAGGGCAAAATCTGGCGCTATGACCTTATCCCGCTGGAAGAACTCAGACGTCCGCGGATCGATGTGCTGCTCGATGTCAGCGCCATTTTCCGCGACACCTTCCAGATCAGTCTCGATCTGCTCGACGATCTGTTCCGCCGCGCGGCGGAAGCGGACGAACCGCCGGAGCGGAACTTCGTCCGGGCGCATGCGCTGGAACAGCAGGCGCGCGGCTTGAGTTGGGAACAGGCGACGGCGCGCATCTTCACCCAGGCGCCCGGCAGGTACGGAACCGGCGTGGACGAATTGGTGGAAGAGGGTCAGTGGCAGAACACGCACGACCTGGCGGACATGTATGTCCGTCGCAACGGGTACGCCTATGGCGGCGGGCGCGGCGGGCAGGAAGCCGCCGCAGCGCTGCGCGGTCTGCTCGGAGTCGTCGATCACGTCTTCCAGGCGATCGACAGCGTCGAGTATGGTTTGACCGACATGCAGCACTACTACGGGCACAGCGGCGCGATCCGACTGGCAGCGGGGCGCGAGCGCGGCGGCGAGGTGCCGTTGAGTTATGCGGAAACCCACACCGGCGTCGTGCGCATCGGGTCTGCGGATCAGTTCATTCGGCTGGAGGCGCGCACCAAACTCCTCAACCCGCGCTGGTATGAAGCGATGCTTCAGCACGGATACGCTGGCGCTGCCGAGATCGGCAACCGCTTCACCTATCTGCTGGGATGGAGCGCCACCACCGGCGCCGTCGAGAAATGGGTCTACGACCAGATGGCGGAGACGTTCGTGCTCGACGAAGCCATGCGCGAGCGTCTGGCGCAGGCGAACCCGCGCGCTGCGCGCAACGCCGTCGCCCGTCTGCTCGAAAGCCACGGGAGAGGGTTGTGGCAGGCTGACGACGAGACCATCGAACGCCTGCAGATGATCTACGCCGACCTGGAAGATCGCCTGGAAGGGGTGACACTCCCGTAGGGGCGCTGCGCCGCAGCCCCGACCGCAGCGCCCCGACTGCCGCTGCCGTGCCGCAGCACCCTGACAGGCATCGAGGTGCCTGGGGGCGCAGCAACGCAGCGCCCCTCCTACACCTCGATACTCTCGGCAGCCGTATCGAGCATGCGAAGCAGTTCATCGCGCGAAACGCGCCGACCGCGCGAGCGAATCCAGCGCGCAAACCAGCGCAGGTTGTTGTGGAACGCGATGATCGCTTCTTCTTCCGATAACTCCGGCACCTTCTGACGGAGCAGCGCCAGGATCGCCTCGCGCTCTTCGCTATCGATCTCCGGGATGCTCATAAGAATGCGCTCTGCGCGCAGGAAAAAGATCTCGCGCTCCAGCGGCGGAAATTCATCGCCGATCTGTCGGATATTCCCCAGATAACAAATAGTTCGCTGACGTGGCGAGTCGTTTTCGTCACGATAACTTTCCACCAGATACGCATCGTGGAACGAAACGTTTGCCGCACCGGCGTTTTTGTGTTTACGAACGATCCAGCGTATGTACATGGTTACCCCTGTGATCCTTCTCCAGCACGCGGTTTCCTGAACAGCCTTGCAAATACTCCCTGCTTCAGTAGTATAACATGCTCTTCAGAAAGCACTCCGGCTCTGATATCAAATCGTGATCGATAGGATGCATTCCTGTTCGACCGCCCCGCGAATGCTTACAGGGGCAGGTTTTTGGGAATCCCCTGCGTGTCATCTTCCGTTTCAGGCATCAGGACGCCCAAACTCCCCCTTCTCCCCTTGTGGGAGAAGGGGGTTGGGGGGATGAGGGGCAAAAGCGCACGGGAATGCAGAAAACCGCTGCTAACGACGGCGCTCCACACCGATCCGCGCGCAGAGATGCGCCAGCGGACAAACACTACAGCGCGGCGAGGTCGGGTGGCAGATATTCTGCCCAAGGGTCACCAGCAACCCGTTAATCTCCTTCCAGTATTCCGGCGGCAGAATCTCACGCAGTCTCATTTCCGTCTCTTCAGGCGTTCTGGTTTGCACATAGCCCCAACGATTACAGATGCGGTGAACGTGGGTGTCAACACAGATCCCCGGCAGATCGAAACCGGCGGTAAGCACCAGGTTGGCGGTTTTCCTCCCGACGCCGGGCAGTGCCAGTAACGCATCGAGATCGGCAGGAACCTCGCCGCCATACTGATCGATAAGGATTTGACAGATCGTGCGGATCGTGCGCGCTTTGTTGCGGTAGAAGCCGACCGGATAGATCAGTGCGGCAATCTCGTCTTCGCCAAGCGCCAGCATCTTCTCCGGCGTGTCGGCTGCTGCAAACAGACGTGGCGCGACCACAGCGGTCATGGTATCTTTGGTGCGCAGGCTCAGGATCGTGGCGATCAAAATACGAAACGGGTTACGCGCCTCTTCCTCGCCCATGCCGTCGATCAGCGGCTTGGGGAAACGCGGCATCTCGGCGCGCAGGATCGCCATCGCAGCGTGGATGTCGAATCCGGTCAACGTTCGCCTTCCTGTCTCACCTCAATCGCAAGCAGACCAATGAGCGCCACTTCGATGAGTTTGTCGAGGTACGCGATCAGGGAGCGTTCGCCTACAACCGCCCATCCGACGATGGTTATCGCGGTGTAGCCGATCAGCGCCCATCGCAGGCGGCGACGATATACAGCCAGTTGAGGCAGATAGAGCGCCGCCGTCAATCCGATATACCCCGCGCCGTTGAGGTAAAACATGATCAGGTTCGTCGGCAGCGCCAGAACAATGTGGATGATCGCCGTCGCCAGCGCCAGCAGGACAACCCCGACTTGCACCAGACCGAACGTTGCCTGCTTTTCCACCATACGCCTTTCGTTTCTCATCAACCCCCAACCTTCACCCTTCAACCTTCACCGCCCAACCTTCACCCCCCAATCCCCAACCTTCACCCTTCAACGTTCACTACCCAACACCCAACGTTCAACGTTCAACATTCCCCCCCAACCTTCAACGTTCACCCTTCAACCTTCAACGTTCACCCTTCACCCCCCAACCTCCACTCCCAGCGCCCGCGCAACAGTGAAAATGTCTTTGTCACCGCGCCCCGACAGGTTAATCAGGATGATCTGATCCGGGCGCATGGCAGGCGCGATCTTGATCGCTTCGGCTACCGCGTGAGCGCTCTCCAGCGCCGGGATGATCCCTTCGAGTCGCGCCAGCGTCTGAAAGGCGTCGAGCGCTTCTTCGTCATCGGCTGTGGTGTAGGTGGCGCGCCCCTGATCGTGGAGCAGCGCGTGCTCCGGTCCAACCGCAGCATAGTCGAGACCAGCCGAAATGCTGTGCGTCAATCCGATCTGCCCATCGTCGTTCTGCAACACATACGTGTAGGTTCCCTGCAACACTCCCGGTCGCCCGCCGGAGAAGCGCGCAGCGTGGTCACCAAGGGTCGTACCGCGTCCTCCTGCCTCAACGCCGCGCAGTTCAACCCCCTCATCAGCAATGAACGCACTGAAGATGCCGATGGCATTCGAGCCGCCACCAACGCACGCCAGCACAACATCGGGCAAACGCCCGGTCGCCGCAAGAATCTGTTCGCGCGCCTCCCGTCCGATGATGCTCTGAAAGTCGCGCACCATGGTTGGGTACGGATGCGGACCGAGCGCCGAACCGAGCAGATAATAGGAGTCCGGATTGGTCACCCAGTCGCGCATGGCTTCGTTGATGGCATCCTTAAGGGTACGGGAGCCGCTGGCGACCCCACGCACCTCCGCACCCAGCAGGCGCATGCGGAAAACATTCGGTTGCTGGCGCGCCATGTCATCGACACCCATGTAGACCACACATTCCATCCCCAGCAGGGCGCACACAGTCGCCGTCGCAACACCATGCTGCCCGGCGCCGGTTTCGGCGATGATCCGCCTTTTGCCCATACGTTTTGCCAGCAACCCCTGACCGAGCGCATTGTTGATCTTGTGCGCGCCGGTGTGCGCCAGGTCTTCTCGCTTGAGATAGATCTGCGCTCCGCCAAGGTATTCCGTCAGACGCCGGGCGAAGGTGAGCGGTGTCGGTCTCCCGGTATAACTGCGGTGCAGACGATCCAGTTCCGCCCAGAAGGCGGGGTCCTGACGCGCAGCCGCATACGCCTGCTCGAGCGCCGTAACTGACGTTGCCAGCGTTTCGGGAATGTAGGCGCCGCCGTAGGGACCAAAACGACCGGATCGGACAGTATCAATGGTCGTATCCTGATGCACGCTCGACGTCATATATTCTCCTCAGCAGAAGTTCAGGATGCATCGCCAAGTCGGCGAGTCGCATAGATTAATTCACGGGTGACGATGCTGGCGGCGCGCCCGTTGCGCTCGATGGTCGCCGCCTGTTCACGAGCGGCAGCGGCAAGCGCCGGTTCGCCGAGTTCATCGAAGCGCGCGGCAGCGGCGCGCATCAGACGCGCCGCTTCGATCGAGTCGGATGCGGCGATTGCACGACGCATCAGGCGAGCTGCCATTGCCCGCGCCGCTGCCGCGCGCACATCGTCGCTCAGTGGCGGGGCGCCGTGTGCGATGGTCGCCCTGATGTCCGCTTCCGCCAGACGCACCCCTGCCGACCGCGCCGCAACTCCGGCAATCCATAGCGGCCCGGGGTTTGCTGCCGGTACGAGGAATTCCAGCAGCAGCGTCACCGGCGATCCGGCGGGCAGATCCCCCAGGAGAACGGAAACGACATCAGATGCCCCGGCGCCGGTCGGCTCGGCGAGAATTGCCAGCACCGGTCGCGTGCGGGTGACCCGCCGCAGCATAACGCCACGCATCGGGGCGATAGCGATGTCCACCCCTGGCAGAGCGGCTGCGCGCGCCGACTCGAGTTCGGCGCTGATAGCGCGCGGGATGGCAGAAGCGCGCTTCAAAAAGAGAGCATTTCCCCCGCTCCGGTCGGCAATCCCTGTCAGCAGATCGTCCTGAAACTCGCCACCCAACCCGATGGTCGTAATAGCAATATGTTCGCCAGCCGCCTGGTCTGCCAGTGTCAGACAGGCCGCCGGATCGCGGGTGAAGCCATCGGTCAGCAGCAGAACCCGGTTGGCGCGGCGTACATCGCGGTTGGCGCGAATCTGATTGAGCGCCAGCGCAATCCCGTCTGCCAGATTTGTGCCATCCCCCAGATCAAGACCGGGCAACCGTTCGATGGCGCGTACCAGCGTGACCCGATCCGAACCGACCATCCCCGGTATCAGGAGGAGGGCATGATCGGCAAAGACGACCAGCGACAGCCGATCATTCCGGTCGAGCCGTTCGACCACGGTGTGCAGCGCATGGACGACATGATCGAGGGCGCTCGATGCTGCCTTGCGCACCTCCTGCGGCACCGAACCGCTCAACTGCCATACCGGAACGCCATCAACCAGCGTCTCCTGCGCTGAGCCGTTGCGCAACAATGAGCGAAACTGGGTTTCATCAACGATGGGAATGCGCATTGAGCGGCTCGCGTCTGCGACCAGCGCCCAGTTGACCGGGCGCACGCCAGCGTCGCCGGTTGCCGCAGCACGCACCGTGAGTAACACGTAGCAGACCTGCGGTTCGCAGCGCGCTTCGAGGATCAGTGGTCCTGGGCTGGTGGAAAGTGTCAGGGTTGGCATGCTATCCATTATACTATAGAGACCGCAGACCTCAGTATGATCGGAAAGGGTGCAAGCGTGTCCGAATCTTCGGTTCTCGAACAGGCGACTGAACGCCCTGTCACCCGCCTGGCGCGGGCGCTGCCATATCTGGTGCTCTTCGGCGGGGTGATGGTCGCTGCCGCTGCTGCGATCATGATCCGCTATGCTCAGGCAATGGAGATGCCCTCGATAACGATTGCCGCCGGTCGGTTGGGGCTGGCAGCGATCATCCTGCTGCCCATCGCCTGGTCGCGCGCGGGGAATGAACTGCGCCGCCTTTCACGGCGCGATCTTCTGCTCGGCGTCGCTTCAGGCGTCTTCCTGGCGGTCCACTTCGCCGCCTGGATCTCATCACTGGCATACACCTCGGTCGCGTCGTCGGTTGCGCTCGTATCGACCAACCCGCTGTGGGTGGCGCTGCTGTCGGCGCTGCTGCTGCGCGAACGTCCGTCGCTCCTGACCATGGCGGGGGTTGTCCTGACCATCACGGGCAGCATTCTGATCGGCATCAGCGACAGCGCCGGTCCTGACAGCGGCAATGCGCTGTTGGGGAACCTGCTGGCGCTGCTCGGCGCATTCGGCGGCTCGATCTACTTTCTGGTCGGGCGCAGTCTGCGGCGACACGTCTCGGTGCTGGCGTACATCTGGCTGGTCTACACAAGCGCCGCTGTAGTGTTGCTGCTCATGGCGCTGGCATTTGCCGGAACGGCAAACCCGCTCACCCTGTTTGGCGGCTACCCGCCGCTTGCCTACCTGTTGCTCCTCGGGCTGGCGGTTGGACCACAGTTGCTCGGACACACCGCCTTCAACTGGTCGTTGCGCTACCTCTCCGCCACCTTTGTCACCGTTGCGCTCCTGGGCGAACCGATCGGATCGGCGGTGCTGGCGCTGATCCTCTTTGGCGAATGGTTTGCCCCGCTGCAACTGGCCGGCTTCGTGATCCTGCTGGCGGGCATCGCCGTCGCAGCACGTGGAGAGCGTGGCGATCAGTAAGTGTACTACACAAGAATATCGATGGCGGCGGGAATAAGTTCCGCCGTTACCGAACGGGCACGGACGGAAAGCACCTCGCCGTCGGTGGCAACCGGGATCGGCGCAGAACTGCTGATGGCAACGTGCCGCACACGCGCCATCGTCACCTGGCGCAGTTTCGTGTGCGTCCCTTCGAGCACTTTTGGAATATGGCGAATGATCTCATCGATGCGCAGATTATCGACCAGGCAGGCGTCGAAGTACCCATCATCGATGTGTGCGTCGGGAGTGAGCAAAAACCCGCCCGCCTGGTAGCGACCATTCGCAATGCTGGCGAAGAGCAACCGCCGCTGAACCCGGCGCCCATCGAACTCGACGGTCATCGGATGCGCCTTGTAGTTCGCCATCGCCCGAATGATCGCCAGAAGATAGACGGCAAACCCCTTGACACGGGTGATCTTCAAGGCTTCGGCGGCTGCCTGCGCATCAAAGCCGGTGCCCAGCGCATTGATGAACCACCGCTCCTGTTCGTTGTCCACCCGGACCAGACCCAGATCGACGGTGCGCGTCTGCCCGCGAACGATGCGCTGGACGCTGCCATAGATGTCATTTGGCACAAAACCATCGAGCGCCTTGATGAAATCGCAGCCGGTGCCCAGCGGGATAATCCCCAGCGGCACACGTCGCCCGCCTGCCGCTTCTGCGCTCTTGATGCCGTTGACGGCTTCGTTGAGCGTCCCATCGCCGCCGACAGCGACGACGGAACTGTAGCCGCGTTCGATTGCCTGGCGCGCCATTTCGATCGCACCGCCCCGCGTGTGGGTCATCACCATATCGTAATCGACGCCAGCCCGCTCGAGCGCCAGATCCAGATCGTGTCGTCGTTCGCCAGCAAGACCCCGCCCGGCCCAGGGGTTGAGAATGATCAGCGCCTTGCCCATATGCTCCTGCTCACTGTCCTGACGACGCAGAACACGCCGCCGCAGCGATTATACCGGATGTGAAAAGTTCCCCTATCTTTTTCAGGGGAATTCGTGTATAATCATCCAAACTTCCCCTATCTTTTTTTGACGATTTCGGGTATAATCTGTGAACCCTGGCGCGATGGCGCGTCTGTCAACCGCATGGATAGAAAGGGGGGCACAATGACGAACGAGGATCTTCTGGCGCTCATTGAAGAGGGCGTGGAAAACGGTCGGATCTCACCGGCGCTGGCTGCGTTTATTACTGCAGAATTGCTGGGTGTCGAGGCTGCTGAGACGGAGTATGCTGAAGATCGGTTGATGGAAACGACCAGCGCATAAGTGGCATCAGCCATAGCAGCATGAGGGAGCCGCCCGATCAGGCGGCTCTTGTCGTTGTCGCTCCTGCGACCCGGAATCACCCGGTCAGTTCGCGTCGAACAATGCGCGCTCCGTCCACCATCGCCTTCAGTTTGGCGCGCGCCGCCCAGCGCGCCGTCTGGCTGAACCCGCAGTCGGGCACGATCGTCAACTTTTCCGGCGGGACATACTGTAGTGCGATCCGGATCCGCCCGGCAACATCCTCCGGTGTTTCGATATAATAGTTCTTCACGTCGACCAGTCCCGCAGCCAGTTCCTTCTCACTCGGAAATTCATGCCACAGGTCGATCTCAGCCAGTTCGCGGTTGGCGAATTCCAGCGCATATTGATCGGCGCGCGCCTCGAGAATGTGCGGAAAGAGCGGACGATAGGTGCGCTTCGCCGTGGGACGCCCGACATAGTTGCCGAAACAGAGGTGCAGTCCAATCTTCGCATCGACCCCGGCGACCGTGGCGTTGAAAAGTTCCACGAATGCGCGTGGGTCATCGGGGCGCACCGCGATCGAGGGTTCGTCGATCTGGATGAAGGTGCATCCTGCGGCGACCAGCGCCCTGAGTTCGGCGTTGATGATCGGGACAAGGGCTTCCGCTACATCCCACCGCGTTTTGTAGACCGCGCCGGGTTTGATCCGCCCGGCGAGCGTGAACGGTCCGGGACACGGCATCTTGATCGGGCGTGTCGTGCGCTGCTTGACATAACTAAACTCGGCGAGCAGGCCAAGACCGTTCGGTGCGGTGATCGGCTCAACGGCTTCGTAACTCTCCCGCTGATCGTGACCGGCGACGCCGATCCGGCGCTGCGGCGGCAGTTCGCGCAGTCCTGTCAGAAAACCGTAGAACGCCGCCGTGAAAAAACCGGCGCGCCGCATTTCGCCATCGCTGACGATGTCCACGCCAGCATCTTCCTGATCGCGCAACGCCATATCGACCGCATCGTCCTGAGTTTCGCGCATGTCTTCCGGTCCGAGTTCGCCGCGCTGCGCCGCCCACAGAGCGACGTGCAACCACGCGGGCCAGGCGTAGGAACCAATGACACTGGTTGGGAGAAGGGGGAGATCCATGCGTCACCTCATTGAGCAGTGCGCCTTCACCACGCAGTCCAGCCGCCATCGACCGGCAACACCACGCCGGTGACGAAAGCAGCGTCGTCAGATGCCAGATACACGGCCGCTCCAGCAACATCGTCGGGTGCGCCCATCGCGCCGGTCAGCGGTTGCAGGTGCGCCAATCGCTGCTGAATCCGTTCATCCTCCTGTGCCCGTTGGCTCATCGGCGTTGCAATCAGTCCGGGGGCAATCACATTGACCCGCACCCCGTGCGGCGCGTAGTACACCGCCATTGCGCGCGACAGTCCGATGATCCCTGCTTTTGCAGCGGCATAGGCATGGGTGGCGAAGTCGGCATCGCCGCCGACCATGCCGAGCACAGAACTGAGATTGATGATCGATCCGCCGCCAGCCGCCAGCACATGCGGCAGCGCAGCGCGACACATCAGGAAGACGCTGGTCAGGTTTACGTCCAGCGTCCGTTGCCATCCTTCGAGCGTACAGGCGCCGACGGGTCCATCACCCCAGCGCCGTCCACTTGCGCCGGCGCCGTTGAAGACGACTGTGAGACGTTGCAGGGTCGCCATCGCGCGTGACACGCCCTGATCCACCTGTGAGGGATCGGTCAGGTCGCATACGATTGGCAGGAACGCATCTGCCGCACCGCTCCGCGCGCGCGTCTCATTCAAGCCATCGGCATTGATATCGAAACCGGCCACCTGCGCGCCCTCGGCGAGGAACCGCAGAGCGACCGCGCGCCCGATGCCGCTCGCCGCGCCGGTTACCAGCGCTGTTTTGCCTGCCAGACGCATCGCACACTGGATATTCAACACGACGCCTGATCCTGGTTACGCCTTCCGCCGTACACCTGCGCCACTCGCGCCCGATAATCGTCGTATGTGCGCTCGAATAGTTCCGCCGACGCAGCGTTCCCGATCAGCACGCCACTCGTCAGCACCAGCGGCGGCTGACCGCGTTTCGTCAGTTCGGCGGCAACCAGGCACTTAAGCGCATTGACCACTGCCGCGAACCCGATTGTCGAGCCAGGACCGACCGGGTATGCCAGTCCTTCGACCGTCACCAGCGCATCGCCAGCCGGTGAACAGATATCGATCGTCACATCAGCGCAATCGATCAGGCGCCTGCCGCTGCTGTGACGCGGCGACGATGCCAGACAGTGAGCGACCGACACCACGGCGATCACCGGCATGCCGCGCGCTCTGGCTTCGAGGGCGACATCGATCACGACCTGATTGACTCCACTGTTCGAGAAGATCATGAAACTATCGTGAGGACCAAACACAAAATTGCGCAGGATCACCTGACCAAACCCCTCAACCTTTTCGAGGAACATCGCCTGACGTTGCCCGTTTGCCCCAACCACCGGGTTGTGATAGGTGAGCGACAGTTCGACGATTGGATGAAAGCCGGGGAAACTGCCGTGGCGCGGAAACATTTCCTCCACCGGAATACGCGAGTGCCCGGTGCCGAACAGATGCACCAGTCCACCAGCGGCGATCGAGTCGGCGCAGATCTGTGCTGCTCTGACAATCGCATCGATCTGGGTCTCGCGCACCCGGCGCACGATTGCTTCGGCGCGTTCCAGATAGTCAAGTGCAGGGGCAGGGTCGAGGGTCATGGCATCGCTCATCCGGAAGATCACTGGATATCGATCACCCGTTCGATGATCCGACCGGTCGTTTTATCGGAGAGGATCTGTTTCAATTTGTTGCCGTGCATGCGTTCTTCCTTCACCAGCGCATACCCGTCGATCTCCTGCGCAACGCGGCGCAGCGGCTTCATCGGCTCAGTTGCGCGCCATTCGATATCTACCGCTTCCCACTGCCGCGACTTCGCCGAACGGTAAGCGGCGTCCAGGATGGCGTTGACCACATAGCCATCGTAGAACGTCTCCATCGGCGCGCGGTTGTTGTCCATCGCCTCGAACATGTCGGTGAACATGTGGTTGTACCCCAGTTCGTGCACTTCATCACCGACCGGGAAGAGCCAGCCGGTTTCGGTCTCCGCCTTTTCGGCGACATATCCGCCGCCAGCGGCGGTAAACATCTCGAAGCCGGTGCGCAAAAAGTGGTTGAGCCAGATAGTGCCGTTCGTTCCGGCAACCTCGTCACGCAGGTCCATACCGCCGCGGAAGGTCCAGCTGACTTCAAACTGTCCGATGGCGCCGTTCTCGAATCGGATCAGCGCAATTGCGTTATCTTCGGCAGCGATCGGATGCACCAGCGTGTCCGCCCAGCACATCACCTCTACCGGTCGGTTGTTCTTACCGGCGAAATTGCGAATGATCTCGGCGCAGTGGCATCCCAGGTCGATAATTGCTCCGCCGCCTGCCACGTGCGCATCCCAGAACCAGGCGCTGTGCGGTCCGGGATGCGTCTCGCGCGAACGAACCCAGAGCACGTCGCCCAGCGCACCGGCTTTAACCGACTCCAGCGCTTTGAGCGTTTTGGGGGTATAGACCAGGTCTTCCAGGTATCCGGCGAACACACCCGCCTTCTCGACCGCTTCGAGCATCTGTCGCGCTTCGGCTGCGGTGCGTCCCAGCGGTTTGGTGCAGAGCACTGCTTTACCGGCTGCCGCCGCCATTTCCGTCGCAAGCACATGCTGATCGTTGGGCAAACCGATGATGACCGTATCGGTATCGGGGTCTTCAATCGCTGCTTTGAGGTCGCTGGTGGCTTTTGGAATGCCCCACTGCGCAGCGAACGCCTCAGCGCGCCCGGGCGTGCGTGAGTAGACCGTCGCAATCCGATCACGCCCACGATGCCCGTGGAGCGTCATGGCGTAGAACATGCCGATCAGTCCTGTGCCGAGGAGTGTGATGGTGTGCGATTTCATACGTGCTCCTTTGCTCACCGTTCATCACCGAACGTCCATTGACCATGCAGGGTAGCGTTGCGCTGCCCACACTGCTGCGCCGATCACGCCCGCCTCGCCGCCCAGTTGCGCCAGCATAATCTGAACGCGATCAAGCGGTGTGAGATGGCAACGCGCTGTCACCTCAGCGCGCGCCGGTTCGAGAAGCCACTCACCCAGGCGCGACAGTCCGCCGCCGATCACGACACGTTCGGGGCTGAAGATCGTGATCAGGTTGGCGATGCCGATGCCGAGATAACTCCCGGCGCGCTGAAGGATCTCGCGCGCAACCGTGTCGCCGTTCTCGGCAGCGCGCGCAATGACGCCGGGCGTGATCTTGTTCAGATCATAGTCCACCAGCGCGCCGATCTGAGTTGTCATTCCCTGGGCAACGGCGCGCAACCCCATTGCCGTGATCGAAGGACCGCTGGCGAATGTTTCCAGGCAGCCCCGGTTGCCGCAGCCGCAGCGCGGTCCGTACGGGTCGATCGTCATATGCCCGACCTCGCCGGCAGTGCCATCGATGCCCAGGTGCAGTCGCCCATTGAACGCAATACCGCCGCCAATGCCGGTGCCCAGCGTGATGCCGACGACGCTCGACGCATCGCGCCCGGCGCCAAAGGTCGCCTCCGCCAGGGTAAACGCGCGCGCATCATTGATAATTGCCGTCGGGCGACCGGTAAGATGAGCGATGTTGGCGGCGAGCGGAACATTCCGCCAGCCTGACGGCAGATTGGGCAGCAGCAACGTAACCCCGCGCTCCAGATCGATAACGCCGGGTACGCCAATGCCAATCGCCGGAATATGTTCGAGCGCAACATTGGCTTGAGTGCAGACCTGTGCCGCCAGCGCTGCCATGCGCTCGATGACCGCCGCCGGTCCCTCGTGGGCTTCGGTGGGGACAATCAATTGCAGCAGGCGCTCGCCGGTGCGTACATCAACGGCGGCAGCGGCGATCTTGGTGCCGCCCAGATCGATGCCGAGGTAGACACTCATTTTCTTCTCTATTTTGAAGATTTCAATGCGCCGATACTAGCGCATCGCCAGGAGGCTGTCAAGCGGGACCCCGCACCCGGTCTATGGCAGCGTCATAATCGCCGGAAGATGCACACGATGGTGATCGCGCGGTGTAGGCAACCCCGGTGTGGGAACAGGCGGAAGCGGCGACGGCGTAGGGGCAGGCAAGAGCGGCGCCGCCAGGTTTTCATACAGAATGACGCGATTGTGCGACCACCCGATCGAAATGATGTCGAGATCGCCATCGCGATCGATATCGACCAGAAGCGCGCCGTCGTGGTGCTCATCGCCGGTAAAGACCACCCAGCGCCGCCATCTCGATCCGTGCCCGTCATCGTTCTCGAAGATCAGCAGACGTGCACGTTCCGGTCGGTACGGATCGTGCTCGCCGACCACGATGTCAAGATCGCCATCGCCGTCGATGTCGCCAACATCCAGGCTCATGGGACCGATAACATCGACGGCGATGATATGCTCCGTCCACCGCGCTGCCGGGTCGTCCCCCTGCTCATACCAGGCGAGTTTGCCGGGAACGCCGATCGCTTCGAACCCCACCACAGCGTCCAGCCGTCCATCGCGGTTGATATCCGCCAGACGGTTGCGATCAGGATTGCCGGAACTATCACTCAACACCAGCGATGTCCACGCACTACCATCGTTGCGCAACCAGCGCGTGCCCTGGAGCAGGTCGAGATCGCCGTCCCGGTCGATATCGTCAGCACTGAGGTCCTCGTCTTGCGACAGTGATGAGATCGTCCGTAGTGTCCACACCGTGCGATCCGGGTCATCCGGGACGTGTATCTTCTGAATGCCACGCCCGGCTTCGTGCCAGGAGAGTGCGATTTCGAACGGACCTTCGGGCGTGAAATGCGCGCCAGCCACTCCCTGCAAGAAGTCGCCGTTACCGGCATTCAGGTTTGTCATAGCCGTAAATGCGCCATTATCGTTGCGCGCCCACGCCAGCTGCCCGTTTCGCTCTGAACCGCGACCCTGCGTGCCGAAGATATCCAGGTCACCGTCGCCATCCATGTCCGCCAGAAGCGCGGCATTGCGCAGTGGCTCGCCGATAGCTGAGCGCACCCACACGCCATCGGCGCGTCCCGGATTGCGATACCGCCACGCACCGCTGACCACGTCCGGGAAACCATCGCCGTCAAGATCGCCGTGCAGCACAAAAATCGCGCGATCTGGACGGGCATCGTCGATAACATGCCGCTGCCAGCGCGACAGACTGAGTTTGGTCGGGTTATTTGTTCCGTTTAGCCAGATATCCAGCCTCGGCGTCTCGAAGTTGTACGGCTTGCCAAGAATATCCAGGTCGCCATCACCGTCAATGTCGCCCAATCGCGATTCGTGGTGATCGACCCCCGGCGGTCCTTCAGCGAGATGGAAATTGCCTGCGCCATCGCCGAAAAGCAGGATCATGCGCGAATCGGGGTTGCTGCCATCGAGACGCATTTCCCCGCAAAAAATATCCAGCGCGCCATCATTGTTGAGATCGGCAAGCGCCAGGCTATGGGCATCCTCCACGCGATTGATCAACACCCGACGCTCCCAACCGGCGCCTGTCCAGCGATACAGGGTAATCGTCCCCTGCCCGTGACTGGTGCTCGTGACGACTTCCAGACGACCGCCGGGGATGATCTGACCGGCGACAACACGAATACCGCGCTGTCCGGCGTCGATCGCTTCAGCAACGTACCTGCCGTTCTCGAAACGAAACCAGTACCCGCCGCCGACCAGATCGGTCACGCCATTCCCGTCAATATCGGCGGCGGTCAGACCCTCGGCATAGACGGTGGACGTGAAGATCGCAGTCGATGACCAGAGGGTCGCCTGACGCGGATCGGGCGGGATCGAAGCGATGTACAGAATCGACGGCTGATTCCGATTTCCCTGATTCCAGAACGCCAGTTCCATTCGTCCGTCGCCGTTAAAATCGCCGAACACCTGGTCGTGGTGCCGATTCTGCCCGCCGCTTTTGATCGTTCGCCTGGTCCAGCCGGTGTTTGGGTCGTTGTGCGGGTACGGATTTTCCCACCAGAAAACGCGGTTGCTGCTGTAATCCTCTCCGGCAACAATGTCCAGGTCGCCGTCGCCGTCGATGTCTGCAAATGCACCGCCAGCTTCGATGCTCAGGCGTTCCGGTTCAATCAGGAAACGCTGCCATCCGCTTGCCGTGTAGCGCAACCAGACAAGCGCTGGCGCTCTGCCACGCCCTCCGACGACAATATCATCGCGCCCATCGCGGTCAATATCGAGCGAGAGCATCATCGTTTGCTCAAGAGGACCTGCCATCGGAGGAGCGTCGCTATCCGCCAGATAGGTCCATTGCACCAGTTCACGAGCGGAAGCGGGGGGGAGCGATGGGGAAGTGCTGGCGGGCGCTGAGCAGAAACCGGTGAGCGTTATGAGCATCAGAATGCTGATGATAGCGGAACGCAATAGTTTTCTCCTTACAACACTAATGCCTGAAGAACCCGATCCCATGAAATATCCGCCACGCGCGCCGGTCCGGCGGCGCCGAGGCGCGCTGCGAGCGCAACATTCTCGAACAACGCATCGATATGCGCCGCAAGCGCGTCGGGATCCGGCGGGGCGACCAGCCCTGTGACGCCATGGTCGACAAACTCCAGTACGCCGCCCGCATCACTGGCAGTGATCACCGGACGTGCGGCAGCCAGCGCCTGAACCGCAGTGAACCCGTAGTCTTCATCGAACGGCGCATAATAGACGGCGCGCGCCGAAGCATACAGGTCGATCAATTCGTCATCGGGCACAAAACCGCGAAACTCGACGCGTGAACCCAGGCGCAGGTCGGATGCCAGGCGTTCCAGCCGTGCGCGCTCCTCACCGGCGCCGATGAACACGCAGCGAACAGGCAGCCTGGTGCGGGCAAGCGCCCGGAGGAGCAGATCGAGACGTTTGGCAGCATCGAGGCGCGCATCGGAAAGGAGGTAATCGCCATACGGACCAGAGCGCAGACGCCCGACATACCGGCTCGGCGGGTAGAGCGGTTGCGCGTCCAGACCGACGAACCGTTTAAGGCGCGTTGCGACATTCCGCGAAATGGCGAACAGCCGCTGCGCCTCACTCAGCGTCGTGCGGTCCATTCGCAGCAGTTGATCGCGGATTGCACGGTCTTCCGGAGTATTGGCGAAATCGGAGAGCGGTGTGCCGTACCAGTCGTATGCCTGACGATGCTGATGAACCAGCCAGACGACCTTGCGCGGATGGCGCGCCGCATACGATGGGAATTTGGTGCAGATGATCTGATCGACCGGCACGCCGTTGACATGCTCGAGATCGAGGAGACGCCACGACAGCGCCGATGGGATGAGGCGTTCGTGCGGTTGCCAGGCATAGGGGAGCGCAACCACATCCACCAGATGACCGCGCGCCTGAAGGGCATCCCGCAATCCATCGACCAGCAGTTCAGCGCCGCCACGCGCAAACGGCACCTGCGCCGTGCAGATTACAATGCGCTTGGGCATATGCCCAGTATAACCGAAAAGAGACTACTGGGTGCTGTTCGCATACTCGATGCCGCTCTGAAGGGTTCCGCGTGTGACAATACCCTGCAGACTCACCCCCATGCCGACGAGCGTCTGGGCGACTTCGGGGCGGATACCGGTCAGCACCACTTCCGCTCCCAGCAATCGCACCGCCTGCGCCGCCTGCATCAGCGCGCTTGCCACGTGCGTATCCACAATCGGCACGCCTGTAATATCGAGGATCACCACCGACGCATGGTATTCAGCAACGCCGTGTAGCAGGCGATCAACCGTCAGTTGCGTGCGCTGCGAGTCGAAGGCGCCGATCAGCGGCATCAGCAGGACGCGCTTATTCAGCGGAATAAGCGGCGTCGAAAGTTCAGCCAGCGTGCGCGCCTGCATTGCGATAATCTGCTCCTGAAGCTGCAGGCGCTCTTCATTCGCCTTCTGAAGTTCCAGCGTCTTGGCGGCGATTTCGTCGAGCAGGCGTTGCTGGCGCTCACGCTCGCGCGCCTCGCGCAGGATGGCAATCTCACTCTCAATCGTGCGGTTCGATTCATACACGTGGAACTCAACAGATGTCTCATCCCCGTCGGTCACCATATTCTTCTCGTCAGCCCAGCACGGGACGCCGAAGGCATGCGTGAACAGACCGATGATCTTGCCCTGGAGGAACGGGCATCCCCAGTTCACCGCCTGCCCGCGCTGCATGTCAAGTTCCCATGGGTTGCGAATGCGCACAATCGCTCGCCGTTGCTGCATATCACAGAACGGCAACTCCAGGCGCCCCCATCCAATCGTACTGATGACCTCGCCCCAGGCGAGGAGTCCCTCTTCGAATGTGGCGCCCAGCGCTTTCACCACGTCGTGATAATCTTCGGCAGTGCCGAAACTTCCACTATGCGCCACCAGCAAGCGAAAGAGCGGAATGCCGATCTCATCCGCCAGTGGACGCAGAATGTTCAACAACGAGGGGTTCAACCACAAGAGCGCAGACGGTATGCCAAAAAACCGCAGTCGCCCTTCGTTGACCGACCACTCGAACGGTGCGCGATTGAGCACGACAGCATAGTGATCGGTAAACACTTCGTTCGACATCGGACGCCTCCCGCAACCAAAAATGAACCAGACACGCTCGTATGGTAGCACAACGCAAACGACAAAATGGACTCGAATTTGAAGCGAATCCATAGCGAACCTGTTACGCCAGTCGCCTTTACAATGCTTTGTCGGATGTGGTATGATCCCCGAAGTCATACGTCAGCGCCGCACAGGTTGCCCTATCCCTCGCCTTTTTCAGCAATGGACACTCCAGTTTCACCCCAGCCAGCTACGATGAAGCAGATCGAACAGGAACGCCGCTCCTTCGAGCAGCAGCGTCGGCGCATCTACCGCGTTGCAGGAGTGCTCGGTATGCTGGCGATCCTGTATACGCAGTACATTATCTACATCGGAACCGAAGAGTCCCCGCTGTACGAAATCATCTACACCATCAACCATATTGCGTTTGCTGGCGTTTGCTTTGCAATTGTCTGGATGCTGGGACGTCCACGGGTACCGCTGGAGCGCGTCGAACGGTTCATGCTCTTCTTTTTCATCTTCCAGTCACTTGTCTTCAACGGCATCGTTCCGGCGTTGTTGCGCCAGCATCTCGACAATCTCTTTCTTGACACGATTGGCGACGACATCTGGTTTCTGCTGATCGTCTGCGTGCTGGCGGTTCACCTCTATGATCTGCGGCGTGGCGCATTGATTGCCGGAAGCGTGTATGGTCTGTCCTTTGCGATTGTCGTAGTGCAGATCGTGTCCTGGAACATGCCCGGTATCGACGGCGAGGATAGTGAACATGTCCTCAGAGCCTATCTGATGGGAGGTGCATTGCTGGTGTTTCTGGTCGTCCTGGCAATGTACCGTTCGCATATCGAGCGTCTCCACACCGAATACGAGGTTATGGCGAATCTCGCCTATACCGATACCCTGACCAGCCTGCCCAACCGCCGTCGTCTGTACGAAGATGTGTACCGCTTGATCGCACTGGCGGAACGGTATGGGCAGGAGTTCTGCGTCTGTCTGTTCGATCTGGACCACTTCAAGCGCCTGAATGACACCCATGGTCATCTGGTCGGCGATCAGGTGTTGCAGGAAGTGGCGCAGGTGGCGCGGCTGCATCTGCGCGCTGCTGATCTCTTCGGGCGCTGGGGCGGCGAAGAGTTCGTCGTCCTGCTGCCGCAGACGCGTCTCAGCGATGCGCAGACGGCGCTGGAGCGGGTACGTCTGGCGCTGCACACCATCGCTCTCCCCAATGTGCATGCTGTCACCGCAAGCTTTGGCATCGCAGCGTATCTACCCGGCGACACCCGCGAATCACTCCTGCATCGCGCCGATCAGGCGTTGTATCTGGCGAAAACGACCGGGCGCAATCGAATCGTGGTGGACGGCGAGATGGTGGAGATGTGGAGTGTGTAGTGAGGCGCGGGGCGAGACGCGAGGGGCACGTAGGGGCGCAGCCGCGCTGCGCCCGGGCCGGCATCCGACATTTCCCGCCCCCGGTCTCGCGGCGCTCTTCGCAATTGCGCTGGCGCTGCGCCTCTACCGCATCGATGCCCAGAGTTTCTGGTACGACGAAGGGCTGACGATTGCGCTTGCCGTCCAGCCGCTCGACGCCATCGCGCGCGCCGCCGCCGCTGATGTGCACCCGCCCCTCTATTACTGGTTGCTCCACGGGTGGGTGCTGCTGATGGGGACCGGCGAAGCGGCGGCGCGCGCGTTCAGCGCAGTATGCGGTGCAGCCGCTGTGGTTCTGACGACGATCCTCGGACGGCGCTGGTTCGGCGAGAGCGCCGGATGGCTCGCCGGCATCGCCGCCACAGTCTCCCCTTTCGCCATTCATTACAGCCAGGAAACCCGCATGTACGCGCTGGCAATGCTGCTGGCAATCTGTCTCTGGCTGGCGTTTGACGCTGCAATCCGCGAACAGTCAACGCCGGACACACCGCGCACGCTGCGACAATCACGCTGGATGTGGTGGATACTCTACAGTCTCACGGCACTGGCAGCCCTTGCGACTCATTACTTCATGGTAGCATTTGTGGCAGCGACGGCGCTTGCGGGTGCGCTGGTTCTGCGACGCAATGCGTTGCTGCTGTGGATTGCCCTGCACCTGACTCTCGCCGGGTTCTTCCTTTTGCTTGTCTGGGGAAGTCGGGAGCGTCTGGCAGTCTGGACATTCGCCAAACAACCGACCGACCCGCTCTTCATCCTGTCTGATGCGCTGCGTGTGTTCAGCCTTGGACCGGCGGCGCCGCCAGTGTTCTGGTTCTGGCTCATCGGCTTCGTGGCGCTGCTGGCGCTGGCGTTGACGACGTGGCGCACATCGCCGCGCGCGACCGGCATGGCGCTCGCCTGGCTCGTGGTTCCGCTGGCGGCGATCATCATCCTTTCCCTGAACCAGCCGTACTACAAGCCGCGCTTCCTGCTGCCTGCGCTCCCCGCGTACCACCTGATCCTCGGCGCCGGCGGAGCGACGCTGGCGCGCAGAGCACCGGTGCGTTTCGGCGCGCCGCTGACCGCAATCTGGCTCATTGCCGCCGCTGTGACACCGCTGCGCAACGAGTGGTTCGATCCCGCCTTCCAGCGCGACGACTATCGCAGCCTGACGCGGGCAATCGCAGCGACCGCGCGCCCCGACGACGCCATCCTGCTGATCGGTCCGGGTCAGATCGATGTGTTCGACTATTACTTCCACGGTTCGCAGACCCGCTACCTTCTGCCACGTTTCCGTCCCCTCGATCCGCCTGCCGTCATCGCCGAACTCGAACAGATGGAGCGGCAGCACCGGCGGGTGTACGGCGTCTTCTACGTTCCTTACGAAGCCGATCCGAATGGAGTTGTGAACGCCTGGCTCGCCGACCACGCTTTTCGCGCCGAAAGCCGCTGGTACGGCGGCGTCGAACTGGTTGTCTACGAACTCGGATCGGTCGGCGCTCCGCTACGTGCGATCAACGCGCGTTTCGGCGACGCCTTTCTGCTCGAACGCGCCGCAGTCTCGTCGCTGAATGTTTCGGGCGGCGACGCGGTGCGGATCGAACTGCACTGGCGCGTGGTTGCACCACCCGAACGCGACCTGATGATCTTCGTTCATCTGCTTGATTCGAATAACCGGATCGTCGCGCAACACGACGGTCCCCTGGCGCCAGTTCCCACAACTGCGTGGCAACCCGACGAAACCCATCGCAGTCGGGCAGCGGCGCTCGTCCCGCCCGACGCGCCGCGAGCGACGTACCGCCTGCTCATCGGGGTCTACGACCCGCAGAC
>Ga0197142_1001068_pt1 | contig 25316 bp, 22 predicted proteins | sample GBS60_MetaG_FD_148614 | JGI IMG/M metagenome (GOLD analysis project Ga0197142, IMG submission 148614) | Sediment microbial communities from Great Boiling Springs, Gerlach, Nevada, United States - GBS 60_MetaG | ecosystem: Environmental > Aquatic > Thermal springs > Hot (42-90C) > Sediment... | reverse complement strand
TCAACCAAAACTTTTTATGAACCAGATAGGTATGGACATATTAACCAGTTTAGCGAAAGAAAAGAAGGAAGCGTTAGAGAAAAAGAGGTGATACAGGGAGAAATAAGTAGGAAGGAGGCTGCCCACAGGATTTTTGATATAATGAAGAAGTTGGGTCTACCTTGGCAGAGAAAAACTAAAACCACTTTCTGGATGGTGGGGCAGCCGATGAATATTTTATCCCAAGATTTAAGAAAAATAGAAGCATTTAAAGCGAGATAGTTAGTAAGAGCTCTTTTAGAAAGGAATGGTGGTAATGTTTCTAAGACAACACGTATATTGGGGATACCAAGGAATACTTTTTGGAGTCAAGAGATGGTGATCTTAGTGACTTAAGCAGGTGTCCTAAAAAACATTCCTAAAAAGGCTAAGCATCCCTTTGAGTCAAAAGAATTGGTTTTAGATACAGATGGCTTGCATCGTATTTGATATAGCTACAAGAACAAGATTTGCTGCTTATTCCTATGAATTGACTTCGGTTTTTGGCTTTAATGTTCTATAGTTATGAACACATTATTTAAAGAGTATGATTAAATTCAGAATGAAAATGGAAAGGAGTTTTATAGAAAAGCAGCTAAATATGCTTTGCTCATTGACCAATCCCTTAAAAATAATTTGATGCCTAAATGTGGTAAATATGTCTCTACCAAGTTCCATTCTATAATCCTAGTTGATAAATAACAATTTATAGAATATAATTGTTTTTGGAAGTGCCAGGGCACCTGGTGGGCTCCACGGACTTCAAATCCGATGTTCCCCGAGAGGGGAAGGTGGGTTCGATTCCCATGCACTTCCGCCAACTTAAGATGAATAAACTATTAGAAACATCTTTTAATTTTATCTAATTTAAATCAAAAAAGTTGATTTTTTCCATAAAATATAAGAGAATGTTTTTTAATCTACTATGCGATTTTAGGAGGAAAAAATGTTTGGATTAGGTTTACCAGAACTCATTGTTATATTATTTATAATTGTACTTGTTTTTGGGGTTGGGAAACTGCCTGAAGTGGGCGCTGGAATAGGTAAAGCTATCAAAAACTTCAAAAAATCAGTTAATGAACCTGATGCAATAGATGTAACCAAGAAATCAGAAGAAGAAGCAAAAAAAACAGAAACCAAAAATACACCAATCAACCCATCTTAACTTTTTCTTATTATAATCATTTTGTTCGCTTCATACCTGATTTCTGGATGTAATGTTTCATCTTTTTTGATAGATTCCAACTCCTGTTTTTGCATATAAAATAGCAAAACTAATGCAATACGAAAAGGTGTATAGGGGTTTTTAATAATAGCTTCCTTAACAGCATAATAGTTAATCCACTTATCTGAGCTATAGATTGTTTTTATTACACCATGGGTTGTAGGTCTTATAGAGCTAATTTTTAAAACATCTTTTTCTGTAATTAAAGGGTTTGACAAAAGATGCTTAATCACTATAGGATCTTTTTCAAAAACCATTCTTCTTAATAGCAGTATATCCATTTTTTTCGCAAGACTTCTTTTAACGCCCAATGGTATGTAATCCATTTTGACATCCGTTATCTCAATCTCTCCCTTTTTTAAAAACCGGTGTGAGGGTGGTGGGTTAATCAAATGCTTTAAAGTTATATTAGATGTTTTCACAGAATTTAGTTTTGCCATAACCTTTTGTGAAATTTCTTTGTCAAAAATTCCTTCTAATACATCGACAAGAGAAAATAAAACTCCTATCGTATTTACATCACCTCGAAAACTAAATTTAACTATATCATCAAGCAAACTTAATAGTGATTGTTCCTCTAACTCCAGTATTTTTTCCGCTACAATGAAGCTTCTTAACCGTCTTTCTTTAATAGAAGCTATTTTTTTAACGAAATGTTGTAAATCTACCATTTAATATAGACAATTCTGTCTGCAAAATTAACATTATCTTGAGTCTTTATTTCTGAATAATATATTTTACCACATTGTATGAATTTACAAACACTGTCTCCACCATCATAAGTTAAATAACTTTCTAAACACTCCCTTCTACATTTTTTGTCCCATCCAACACCAGAGAAAGTAAAAGGACAATTTATCGTATATGACTGGATTGAAAAAGGCATATACACAGATATGCTTATATCAACATCCAAATTAAAATTAACACCCCATGGTGGTATATCAATCTCAACTCTTTTAACACCAAGCTTTTTTAAAAAATTTACGTTTTTATCATTCAATATAGGTACATAGGATAATAAGGATTGATCAAATAAACCATATAGCTTTTGGTAACCCCTTTTTTGGTAAGATAAAAGCCTGCCAAGAACTATGTTTATCTTTTCTGATTTATATTCTTGTAGGTAGTTTAAAACACCCCAGTCATTGACAATTACCTCAAAGCCAGCATTAAGTATTTCTGTTGTCTTGGTAAATATTTGAATGAAACGTTTTCTATCACTTTCTAATAAAGGTGGGGTAAGTATCCCTATCTTAAATTCTTTATTACACTTTTTTATTATTTCATAATAATGCGAAGGAAATGCTTTAAGGCAATACTCTGAACCAATGTAAATTACATTAGCATTGTGAGGAACTATCGATAATGAATTTAGATTTTTTACAAAATACGCCTTTTCTACCACTTTTTAAAAATCTCAATAAGAACCGTGTCACCCGGTTCAACCCTCGTTTCATTTTCGGTTAAAATGATATAGCAATTTGCCTTTGCCATTACATTTATGGCTGATGAAGATTGATTATCAATGCTTTCCACATATATCTCACCGTTTTTTACAGAAAATATACCTCTAATAAAATGGATTACGCCTGATTTTTTCTTAATTTTTGAAAGACATTTTGCCCTTATTTTTTCCCTTTCTAATTGTTTATGCTCACACATTTTTAATATTGCAGGTCTTACAAACTGGTCAAATGTTACCATTGCAGAAACAGGATTTCCTGGTAACCCAAAGAAAATTTTATCATTATAAACACCAAATGCCACGGGATGTCCTGGTCTTATTCTTACCTTCCAAAATAACCACTCAACCCCCATTTCTGCAAAGACTTCCTTAACAAGATCATACTCCCCCACTGAAACACCACCTGTAGTAATTATGATGTCATGGTCAATTGCCCTTTCAAAACATTGTCTTATAGCCTCTTTTGTATCCTTTATAATGCCACCTGCATGAGGTATAGCATTCAGTTCTTTTACCATTGCAGAAATGCTATAAGAATTACTATTTACAATACTGAAGTTGTCATATGGGCTATCTATATCTACAAGTTCATTACCTGTTGCAATAATATATACACTCGGTCTTTCATAAACCTTTAACCTACTTTTTCTAAGTGAGGCAAGTAATCCTATAATAGCGGGGGTTATCCTATCACCTGAACTTAATACTTTTTCACCTTCTGGCAAATCGCTACCCCTTGCTCTTATATCTGTTTTAGGTTCTACAAATTTGCTAACTAAAATATATTCACCATCCTTAATTACATCCTCCTGTCTTATTACTGCATCTGCTCCTTCCGGTATAATAGCTCCTGTAAAAATCCTTGCACATTCACCATTCCTGATTGTAATAGAGGGTTTTTTGCCAGCTGTTATTATATCAACCACTTTTAACTTAACAGGATTTTCTGTGTTAGCATCTTTTAAATCTTCAGATTTTACAGCGTATCCATCCATAGCGGAATTATCATTTTGAGGTAAAGGATATGGCGCAATTATATCTTCAGCTAAAAAACGCCCTAAGCTTTCTGTAAGTAAGACTTCTTCAACAGATTTTTTTTTAATGTGGCTAAGTATTATACTTTTTGCATCATAAAGGGAAATGGTTTCTTTTAACGTTTGCAACTTTTCTAAACTCTCTTTTTTTCTGTTTTCTAACATATTTTTTATGTTTTTTCTCTTTCTTTGCAAGTATTTTTTTAATTATCTTTTCATCAGCCTGCTTTAGCATTGCCATATTCTCGATTAAAATTTGAGATGTCCCCTTTGGTACTCTTACAACATAGGGCGTATCAGGTGGCAAAATTCCATATTTTATTGCGGGATTATACTCTCTCAACAGCTCTTCATCAACACCTATAATATCTGCGACAGAACTAAGGGTTGTTTTAGGCGGCAAAACTACCTCTTCAAAATCAAGTGTAGGATGGTAATTGATATCTTCAAAACCATATAATTCAGGTTCTTTTGCAATTAAAGTTGCTGCAACAAATCTCGGAACATACTCTTTTGTTTCTCTTTTAACTTTCTTATGTGCGATAACATCCCAGAAATTATTTGTTCCTTTTAAGTTTATAATTTTTGAAATCTTACCTTCACCTGCATTATAAGCCGCCAACGCCAGATCCCACGAACCAAACATCTCATACAAATCTTTCAAATATTTTGCAGCTGCCTCAGTAGACTTAACTGGATCTTTTCTTTCATCAACAAAGTTATCTACCCTCAAACCATACCTTATAGCCGTACCTTTGATAAACTGCCATATCCCAACAGCTTGAGCCCTTGATGTGGCATAGGGCGAAAAACCACTCTCTATAAGCGGTAAAAAAACCAGCTCATTAGCAATACCATGCTCTTCAAATATTTTATTAATTATCGGTAAATATTTGCTCGATCTTGAAAGCCAGACACTAAACCTATCTCTAATCTTTGTTTTAAAATAATTGATAAATGTTTCTACTTTATCATTTTTTGGAGTTCCCCAAAGTATTGTGCTTAAATAATAATCTTTACTATTTTCTGTGGGATCTTCAGCTACTTTATTTTCCTCGTATAGCTCCCTTTTTTCTAACACTAAATTACTATTCTCACTTTGAATGATATAAACAAGATCTTTTTCTTTATACACTTCTTCTTTGACTTCTTGTGCATATAAAAAAGAAGGAATTATAAGACACGCTAATATTAACTTTAACCTTTTCATAAGTGCGTATAATAACCAAACTTTGAATTTAAGTCAATTCAAAATCTATTAATTTAACAACAAATTTTTTGATTTTATTAATTATTTTGATTCGGCTTGAACAACTTATTTTCTACAATTAACTTATTGATAAAGTATCCAAGACAATTAAATTCTTCTTTAAGAGATTTAAAAACCTCCCTTTTTTCGAAACTCTTATCTATGTCTCTATCTTTTACATTTTTATACTGGTATAAACCTAGTGTTTTTTCATCAGAAATAACAAGAAAATATTCGTTTTTATTATAAACTGCAAAATCACCATAGGCTAAGATTGCTCCTACATTATTACGTTTTCTTAAAACGGAGTTTCCAAAGGATGCATGATAATCAGAACTTTTTAATAAATCGAGAAGTGTTGGAACAATATCTAACTGGCTTGTTGATATATCTATTTGTCCTGGTTTAATGAAATTAGGTGCATAAAAAAGACATGGCACGTGAAACCTTTCAAACATAGAATTCTTTGTTGTTTTACCTTCAGTATGGTCACCAAGAATAACAAAAATTGTATTTTTAAAATAACTACTTTTTTCTGCCCTTTCAAAAAATTTAGACAGTGCATAATCAGAGTAATAAAGAGCATTTAAAAAATCAGCATAGGGTTGTTCTTTTCCAAAAACAAGAAATTTTTTTGATGGAACCTTATATGGGGTATGACTTGAAAGAGAAAAGATTAAAGCAAAAAACGGTTTCTTTTCTTTTTCAAAAATATCATTCGCAATTAAAAAAGTATCTTCATCATAGACACCCCACACTCCATCATCTTTCCCACCTTTTTTTATGAGTTCTTCTTTAGATATATATTTGTTAAAACCAACATGTTTAGCAAAACTACTAAGCCCCAATGAACCATATTTGGCACCATGAATAAATATTGTTTCATAACCATGCTTTTTTAAAATAGCTGGCAAAAAATTGATTGGTAACTGTGATAATAAAGGGTTTTCACTTACTATTAAACCACACCAGGGTGGAATTGAAGTAACTATAGCCGATATCCCCTCAATGGAACGCTGTCCATTAGCAAAAAACCTTTTTAATAACAACCCTTTCTTCGAAAGTTTTGTAAAAAAAGGCGTTGCATCGATATCACCATCTGTTGCTTTAGAAAATTTACCAGACCAACTTTCCATAACAAAAACAACGATATTCAACTTTTCAAAATCTTTCTCTTTATAGTTAAACCTTCTTAAAATGGGATATTCAACACTTAATCCTACCTCACCATCAACAAAAAACATATTCTTTATTTTAGTTACGTCATCTTTTCTACAGTTAAATTTCTCATATCTAAGTTTATTTTTTTTGATTTTTATCTCATAAACTGTCTTTAACGTTGTATAAACCCCATTTAAACAAAGATGTCCCAAGGAAGGATTTTCAAAAACAAATGCATCACTGAGCTTAATTGGCTTCATCTGAATTCCACCTCTCGAAAACAAGACAAGGAGCCCTGCTAAAATGATAAAAGAAGCAATATTTAAAACTACACCAGAGATTTTACTTTTTGCGTAATCCTTTTTAAAAACAGTAACATAATGAACGGTTAAAAGAACAAGAAAAAACATCAAGATAAAAAGCTCTATTTTGTACTTACTTATCGCAATCTTTAAGAGAGGGCTTATTTCTCCTACTGCATTTAAGATTTCGAAACTTAGGTGTCTTAAAGAAAATTGGTAATAAATCAGATCAATAAATAAATAAACCACAAAAAATAATAACCAAAAATAAGCAATGAAAAAGACAGTTCTAAAATAAAACAAATTTTTATGACTAATCGGAATAAAAACCAACAAAAGAATTGGTATTGAGAAATAAGCTACTGTAGCTAAATCAAATCTTAATGTTATAAAAGCTACTTGCTTAAACAATAAAACATTTAAATCTTTAAACTCAAAATACTTTATGAAAAAAGCAATATGATAAAAAAACAAAGCTACAAGAGCATAAATAAAAAACCTTAAGAAAAACCTTAATCTCATCAATAAACAACTTATTTAAGATAAGGTAGCATGCATTTAAACTCTTCTGTACCAGCCCTTCCAAGCCATCTAAATATTAATACTTCTGTGGTTAATATAGTTGCTCCCATTTGTTCCATAATCCTTAGGCCAACCTCCCAATCCACCTTATAACGGCTCCCAACTGCATCAGCAGGAACATACACTTTATAACCTGCAAGTAAAAGGTCATAACATGTTTGTAATACACATATGTGAGCTTCAATACCTATTAAAATGACATGTTTTTTATTTATTTTATCAAAAGCATCTTTGAACCCTTCTGCAAATACTCCAGAAAAACAATTTTTTGTTATAGGTTTGTAATCATCTTCAAGTGCCTCTTTTATTCTCTCATTAGTTGGACCAATACCTTTCGGATACTGTTCAAACATAAGTATTGGCAATTTTTGTTGTCTGAAATACTTTATAATTGAAACACTTTTAGTAATAATGCGTTCCTTTACATCATCCTTAAACACCTTCAAAAGATTATCCTGAATATCTACAACTATTAACAAACTATCTTCTTTTGGTGGAAAAAACTCTTTCATACTACCCTCCATTACTCCTTTTTATTTCAAGACCTCCCTCGGTTTACTACCATCTGGTGGTCCCACTATTCCTTCCTTTTCCATTCTTTCTATAAGTCTTGCAGCTCTATTATATCCTATTCTTAAACGTCTTTGTATAAGGGAAATTGAAGCCTGTTTTGTTTCTCTTACAATCCTTACCGCTTCTTCATATTTTTCATCATCATAAATATCACTTTCATCAATAAATTGCTCTAAAAGCTCATCAGCAATTTCTATATACTCAGGCTTATACTGTTTTTTCCAGAAGTTTACCACAGCAAGTATCTCTTCCTCTGTCACAAGGGGACCATGTAACCTTATAAGCTGGCTTGTAGCAGGTGGTAAATATAACATATCACCCTGCCCAAGTAATGAGTCAGCTCCATTGGCATCGAGTATTGTTCTTGAATCTATCTTTGATGCTACTTTAAAAGCAATTCGGGCTGGAAAATTTGCTTTAATTAATCCTGTAATTACATCTACTGAAGGTCTTTGAGTAGCTACTATCATATGGATACCCGCTGCTCTCGCCATCTGAGCTAATCTTGTTATTGAAGTTTCAACCTCTTTTGGCGAAATCATCATTAAATCTGCGAGTTCATCTATAATTATAACAATATAAGGTAATTTTTGAGGAACTTCGGTATCATCAAAAAGAGTTGGATTTTCTTTAGCCATTTTTGCGTTGTATTGATCGATATTTCTTACAGATGCATTAGCCATTAACTCATATCTTCTCTCCATTTCTTTTATAGCCCATCTTAATACCTTAGATGCCTCCTCAGGGTTTGTCACAACGGGGTAGATTAGATGAGGAATTTCTTTGTATAAGCTTAATTCAAGCATTTTCGGGTCAATCATTATAAATTTTGCATCTTTAGGAGTCATTTTATAAAGAATACTTACTATCATTGCATTAACAGAAACACTTTTACCAGAACCTGTAGAACCTGCAATAAGGAGATGGGGCATTCTTGTTAAATCAGAAACATAAGGTTCTCCTGTAGTGTCTTTTCCAAGGGCAAGGGGTAGCTTAAAATGTCTATTATTGAATGTATCACTGCCTATAATCTCTCTTAGATACACTGTTGCTATTTTCTTATTAGCCACTTCTATACCTACAGATGATTTGCCAGGAATTGGAGCTATGATTCTTATAGATGTAGCTTTTAAAGCCATAGAAATTTCATGTTCTAAAGATAATATCCTGCTAATTTTTGTTCCTGGTTCTGGGACAAACTCATACATTGTTATTACTGGACCTGGATGAACCTCAGTAATCTTTCCTTTTATATCAAAATACTTAAAACACTCTTCTATCAATGTACAATTTTCTCTCAACTCTGCTTCACTTGGACCTAAACTTTTTTCTTTATTTATCGACAGTAAAGAAAGCGGTGGTAAAACAGGCTCTTTTACCTTTTTAGTCTCTTCATACTTAGTTAAATCCTCAAGATCTTCCTTTACATTCTCTTTTTTTAATGTTTTAGTGACTCTTGCTGGTTTTGATTCAACTTTTGGTGAAATATGTTTTATATCTTTTGTTCTTCTTAGAAATTTTATTATGGCTTCGATTTTTTCAAAAATCTTTACAAATATATTTTTTTCAAAAGCAAGTATTGAAAAAACCATAAATGTTATTAAAAAAATAAATAACGTTCCCGACAAATTGAATACTTCATTCATATATGAAACAGTAACAAACCCAACAACACCCCCTAAGGGTATCTTCATGCCAAAGAAGTTTACCTGTGGGAAGACGCTAGAAAGTATCCCTGAAAAAGAAACAAGAGACAACAAGAAAAATAGAAGTTTATACCATTTAAAAGAAAAAGCCTTTAAAAAATGCGAAGTAAAAAAGAAAACAATTAGATAAAAAGGTATTAAGTAAGCCCCTGCCCCAAAAAGCTGAATTAGAAATCCTGCAATATAAGCACCAAACTTGCCAAAAAAATTATTAATCTTTGAGCCAGGAAAGGCTGGCACAGCAAAATAAGAAGGATCGGAAGGACTAAAAGTAATCAATATAAGAGAAAAAAACAATATAAAGGCTATAAATAAAATCAGTGCTATATCACGCCTTATTTTAGATACCTTCTCATCATTGTTGGGGTGTGTCAAAGGCTTTTCCATAAACTGTAGCCAATTATAAAAGCAGCCAGCCCAAACCGGTAATAGGCAAAACTGCTAAATTTAAACTTTTTAATAAATTTTACAAGAAATACTAAGGCAAGTAAACTAAAAATAAGTGAACTTGACATCCCAACAAATATAGTTGTGTAATCTATAAAAGCCTTGGTAATAATCGCCTTTCTAAATTCATAAGCAAAAGCAGTAAAAATAACAGGTAAACCTATTAGAAAAGATACACTTAGTGCATCATCCTTTTTTAAATTTAATAATAATGCCGTTGAGATAGTAATTCCTGATCTGCTTGTACCAGGAATTAATGCAAGAGATTGCATAAAACCAAGAATAAGATATTCTTTCATGTTCAGTTCTTCAATATTTTTTATTTCTTTGCTTTTCTTTTCTGCATATATCATATAAAAACCCCATATGACAAGGGATATAACACTAATCCATATATCTCTAAAGAAAACATCCTTAAATGGTTCAATAATAAAACCAAAAACAAAAGTTGGCAAAGTACTTATGAATAAACCTTTCAATATGCTTACATTTCTTAAGGTTTTTACAATATCTTTATAAAAAAAGAGAATTATTGCTATAATTGAACCACCATGAAGTATAGCATCAAACATGTTTGAATTAATAACTCCTTCAGAAAAATTAAAAAAATATGAAGCTAATAGTAAATGAGCAGAACTGCTAACAGGTAAGAACTCAAAAACACCTTGAATCATCCCTAAAAAAATTGCTTCAAACACTATCTTTCCTCCACATCTAAAATAACAAAAGGCTTTCTATTGTAATGTTTTTTGATAATATTTTTTACAATTTCTTTAAACTTTTCTAAATTACTACTTTTATGTTCACTATTTGCTAATGCATAATAATGTCTTATCTCTTCTAATATCTTACTTTCTACATCCTTATCAATTCTAAAACCTATAGCTTCAAAGGTAGCATCTAAAAAAGGTCTTAAAGTCAGGCTTATATGTATTAATCCCTCTTCACCTAATTTCTTTCTTTCTTTTGCTACCTCTTCTGTCATTACAGAATTGTCATGGTAATCTAAAAAAAGCCTCTTTATGTTATCATGTTTTAAGATTGTAAAATTACCTTTATTTAATTGGAATTTATAACCTTTCTCAAGCATAATAACATTTTCTGGTAGAAAGCCAAGTTCAACTGCTAAATGCTTTAATGCTTTTAGGTGTCTCATTTCTCCATGAATAGGGATGATATATGATGGTTTTATACTTTGTAAAAGACATTTCAATTCCTTTGCAGTCCCATGTCCTGAACAGTGCGTTTTTGCAATTTCTGCATAATAAACATCTACCCCTACACTAAGAAATTTATTAATCATGGTGTATATATTTTTTTCGTTACCCGGTATTATTCTCGAAGATATTACAACACTATCACCTTCTCCCAACTTAAATCCTTTAAAAATGCCCTGTGACATCAATTTTAAAGATGAAAACCTTTCACCTTGTGTTCCTGTTGTAATAATAGCTACTTCATTGCGGGGTATCTTATTTATTTTATCCCATGGAGTAATTTCTATGTCTTTTATTATTTGAAGTTTTTTAGCTATATCTATTGTGGATATAACACTCTTACCTGTAACAAAAAGTTTTCTACCATTTTTTATTATTAGGTTTATCAAAGACTTTATTCTGTTAAGATTACTGGAAAATGTTGAAGCTACAAAAACACCTTTTGTGTTTTTTATTATTTTATCAATAGTTTTTCTTACCTCACTCTCAGTTACATCTTCTGCAACTTCTGCGTTGGTTGCATCCACAAAAAGCACCAAAGGCTTAAAGGGTAAAACAGTAAAATCAAAATGCTTAAAATCTGAAGTAAAAACTACTTCTCCAGACTCACAAGGTACGTAAAAACCATAACTTTCTGGTATGCTATGGTATGTTTTAAAAAACACAAACTTTTTACTTCCAATCACGATTTCTAATTTTTTCCCTTTCAAAATATTTAAATTGTCTGTCTTTTTAATGCCCATTTCCAATAGTTTATTTTTAAGAAGCTCACTTGCAAAAGCGGAAAGGTAAACAGGTGCATCTAATACATCAATAAAATAAGGTAAAGCTCCAAGATGGTCATCATGACCATGTGTTATAATAATGCCCTTAAGATTGTTTTTTAACTCCTTTACAGATGAAAGGTCAGGAATTGATGCAAATACTCCAGGATAGAGATTTTCACAAAAGGCAAGACCACAATCAACTAAAAAATACTCTCCTTCTAACTCAAGGACGTAACAATTTGCTCCAATCTCACCAATACCACCTAATACATAAAAGGAAAAATCATTTTTCACTGTTTGAGAATCCGTAAAAGCTCAGTTTTTTTCTGGTCACATCGATTGATAACATCACTGTAGGGCTGATAAAAGCTTTTTGTAGCATAAAGGGCACTTCTTAAATTTTCATAGACATCAAGGGCATATTCATACTTGCCTTCTTGCTCATAAATTGATGCTATCTCAAACATCCTTTGTATTGCTTTCTCTATATTTGAACTCAAAGGTGTATAAAACTGTATACTTGTCTCGTAATAAACTACAGCATCTTTAAAATTTTTTTTAGAATATGCTTCTTCACCTCTATTAAACTCTTTGTATTGGTTTATAAAAAGCTTCAAATAAACCATAGCTATGATAATCGAAACTAAAACAACTATTTTAAGTATTTGCTTTACCATACAGTTTCCTTAAAAAAATCTGGTAATACAGTCAATATTACTCCAACAATCGCAATCAGAAGCCCTAAAGGCATTAGTAAAGCAAGTATGTTTTTGACAATGTTTTGATTTTTATAGATGAAAGCGCCGTAAAAACCAGCACCAACCATTAATAAACCAACAATAACTAATAGTAAATATCCCCAAGCCATAATGTTTATTCTAAACTAAATGATTAAAAATTAAAAGTAATTGTAAAAAAACACGATTAAAAACATTAATATCTGTTTTTTGATAATTCATAGATGAGTAGTAAGTCCCGAGCATTAAATTCCTCGGGACTTTATTATCATTGCTTGATTATAAAAGAAAATGATACTGTTTTACCTTTTTTAGTAGTTACTTTTAGTTTTGCATTATATGTTCCCTTTTGTTTCATAGACACATCAGCCCCAAAATGTCCATGCATGGACATAAGAGTATAATCTTTTGTGATGTCTTTATAAGTTAAAGACAATGTTACACTATCAACATCACCTTCGGCACTTACAGAAACATGGTGCGTAAGATTTGGGTCCATCTTACTCTTATCAATCTTAATATTGGAATCCTTCATCATAGCTTTCATCGCACTTTCAATATCATTTAAATATACCTTAACACTTACACCTGACTTTTCTCCTTTGTAAACTAAATGACCTAACCCTGACATATTATCGTGCTTCATTTCTCCATGAATCTTACTGTTGTGAATATCATGTTGGGCAAAAGTAACACCAAACAAAAACATTAGTGCAAATAAAACACCTGTTAACTTTTTCATTTTAACCTCCTTATTTTAGTTTTATTTGTTTAACTCTTTCTCTTTCCAAACTAAATAAATTGCTGGATATACAAGTAGTTCCATTATGAAAGAGGTTGCAAGCCCACCTATCATTGGTGCTGTAATTCTTTTCATAACATCAGCACCAGTTCCCATTGACCACATAATTGGCATAAGTCCCATCCCTGTTGCTATGACCGTCATTATTTTAGGTCTTATCCTTTTGACTGCACCATGGATTATTGCTTCTTTCAAATCTGTGATATTATTTAAAAGCCCCTTTGTCTTATATTCATTATAAGAAAGGTCCAAAAAAAGTAGCATAAAAACGCCTGTTTCAGCATCAAGTCCCATAAGAGCAATCATACCCACCCATGTTGCAATTGAGACATTATAATCCAATAAGTACAGAATCCATACCGCACCAACAGCAGAAAAGGGAACAGCAAGCATAACCAACATAGCTTTAAACGCAGATTTTGTATTCATATAAAGCAAACCAAATATAAGCATAATTGTGATGGGAATAACAATCTTTAGCCTTTCTTTAACTCTTAACATACTCTCATACTGCCCACTCCAAAGTATTGTATAACCTTTTGGCAGTTTCAGTGATTTATCTATTGCATCTTTAGCCTTTTTTACATATGTTCCAATATCTGTGCCTGTTATATCAACATAAACATAGCCAGAAAGCCTACCATTTTCATCTCTAATCATCGAAGGTCCATAGCTTAGTTTGATTTCAGCCACCTCTTTTATTGGTAACTGAATACCATCCATTGTAGTTATAAAAATCCTTTCAAGATATTCTATATCACTTCTTAAATCTCGAGGATACCGAACATTTATAGTATACCGTTCCCTACCCTCAATAGTTGTGGTTACTGTCTCTCCACCTACAGCACTCATTATCACACTGTGTAAATCTTCAATATTTAATTTGTAACGTGCAAGTGCTTCTCTTTTTGGTATTATATCAACATAGTATCCTCCTCCAACCCGTTCTGCATATACGCTTCTTGTACCTGGTATATTACGTAAAATGTTTTCAATGTTTTCACCCACTTTTTGAATCTCCATTAAATCTGCTCCGAATATCTTAATGCCAATAGGCGTTCTCACACCTGTTGTCAACATATCAATTCTACCTTTTATAGGCATTGTCCATGCATTCGTATTTCCTGGAATCTGTATTGCCTCATCCATTAAATTTACAAGTTCTTCAAAGGAAATCCTATCAGGCCAGATTGGTCTTAAAAGTTTTTTCAAAAATTCGGGGGCCCATGATGAATACCATCTTTTCTTTTCTCTCCACTGGTCTTGAGGTTTCAAAACAACCGTTGTTTCCATCATTGAAAATGGTGCAGGATCTGTAGATGTTTCTGCCCTTCCAGCTTTACCAAAAACAGTCTCAACTTCTGGAAAAGATTTTAATATCCTATCTTGTATCATTAAAAGGTTTTTTGCTTCTGTAACAGAAATTCCTGGCAGGGTTGTTGGCATATAAAGTATTGTACCTTCATTGAGAGGTGGCATAAACTCAGAACCAAGTTTCATATAAACAGGTATAGCGGAAAGGGTTATCAAAATTGAACCTGCTATAACTTTTTTCGGATTTTCCAAGACCCATCTACAGGGTTTTTCATATAAACGGAATAGAATTTTACTTACAGGATGTTTCTCCTCGGGGTAATATTTTCCAACAAAAAATATGTTTAAAACATTGGAGAAAAACTTTTGCTTAAACTGAAAGGGTTCTATTCTTGAGAAAAGCATCCTCACAGCTGGATCAAGTGTTATTGCAAGAATTGATGCAAGTGCTAATGTTAAAGTTTTAGTCCATGCAAGAGGCGTAAATAATCTACCTTCCTGCTCTACAAGAGTAAAAACGGGTAAAAAGGATACAGTTATAACTAAAAGAGAGAAAAAAACAGATGGACCAACCTCCATAAGTGCTTCTAATCTCACATGATGAAAGTCTCCTTTTTTTCCTCCTTCAATCCAGACTTCTATTTTTTTATAGGCATTTTCTACTTCAACTATAGCACCATCAACAAGAACACCGATTGAAATTGCGATACCAGCCAAGCTCATAATATTTGAGCTTATACCAGCTAAGTACATTGGTATAAAGGCAAGTATTACAGAAATTGGTATAGTAATAATGGGCACAAAAGCAGAAGGGAAGTGCCATAGAAATAAAAGAATAACTATACTTACCACTATCATCTCTTCAATAAGCTTTTCTTTTAAATGTTCTATCGATTTTTTAATTAGTTCTGACCTGTCATAAGTTGTAACGAGTTCTACACCTTCTGGAAAGGAGCTTTTTATCTCATTTAACCTTTCTTTTACCCTCTCTATAACATTTAAAGCATTTTCCCCATGTCTCATTATAACAATACCACCAACAGTTTCACCTAAACCATTGAAATCTGCCAAACCTCTTCTTATCTGAGGACCTATAGAAATTGTTGCAACATTTTCTAATAAAACGGGTGTACCCCCTTTTGCTTTTATTACAATTTTTTTTAATTCATCAATATTTTTGATGTACCCCTTTGCCCTTACCATATATTCTTTACCAGTCCATTCAATTAACCTACCACCTACTTCATTATTATTTTTCTTTATTGCATCAATAATCTCCATTATTGAAATACCATAAGACTTCAACTTTTCAGGATAAACTGTTACCTGGTATTGTTTTTCAAAACCACCAATCGTTGCAACTTCAGCAACTCCAGGGACACTTAACAAAGCATATTTCAAATACCAATCTTGAAAGGTTCGCAACTCAGCTAAACTATACCTATTCTGCTTATCTACTAAAGCATACATAAAAATCCATCCAACACCTGTAGCATCAGGACCTATCTCAATTTTTACACCTGTGGGTAGTGCACCCTGTATTTTTGACAAATATTCCACTACTCTGCTTCTTGCCCAGTAGATATCCGTTTTATCCTCAAAAATTACATACACATAGGAAAAACCAAAATCACTGAATCCTCTTATCGCCTTTACTTTCGGAGCTCCTAAAAGTGCCGAAATGATAGGATAGGTAATCTGGTCTTCAATAATATCAGGGCTTCTATCCCATTTAGTATAAATAATTACCTGTGTATCAGATAAATCGGGGATTGCATCAAGGGGTATACGTTTCATTGCGTAAACAGCCAAACCAATCAATGCAGAAATTAACATAATTACAACTAATTTATTATTTGCAGAAAAGGCGATAATCTTCTTTATCATAATAATGTCTCACTACCTTGCATGTCCTTCATGTTCAGCAGGTGTTTTAGAAGAACCTGTACCAGTTACAGACTGTAATGCAGATTTTAATGAAGATTCAGAATCTATGAGAAAATTTGCCGATGTAACGACTAAATCACCCTTTTCCAAACCTGATAATACCTCATAATAATTATCACCACTTCTTAAACCAATTTTTACTTCTTTAGGTATGATATGCTCATCCTCTCCCTTCACAAAAACATAATCTTTAATACCGCTTCTTATAACGGCAGTATCCGGTACTGAAAGTTTTTTGCCAATGCTATATTTTAGTATAGCCTCTGCATACATCTCTGGTTTTAAAAGTAATCCAGAATTTGGTATCTCCAATCTTACTTTTAACGTTCTTGTTTCTGGATTTAATGATGGATATATAAAGTTTACTCTACCTTTAAACTCCTTTCCTGGCAAATATGAAAGATAAAGCTTTGCAGGCATCCCAATTTTCACAAAAGGTATATCAGGCTCATAAATATCTATCTCAGCCCATAGATTACTCAAATCAGCAACAACCATCAAGGGTTCATTCATCATAACTCTTTGCCCTTGCACAACCATTTTTTCTGTAACGTAACCAGAAACTGGTGAATATAATGTAAAATTCTTTTCAACTTTACCGGTTGTTCTTATCTTTTCTATTTGCTCCTCTGATACATCAAGGAGAAGAAGCTTTTGTTTAGCTATCTCAACCAAATCTCTGAGAATATTCGATAGTTTAGAATCACTAATGTTTGTTGATTTTTCATAAGCCTTTACTGCTGAAAGATACTCTTCTCCTGCTGCAAGAAGTTCAGGACTGTAAATAGTAAGTATGGGATCTCCTTTTTTTACATATTGTCCTGTTTGGTTTATATATAGTTTTTCTACCCACCCACTTATTTTTGTTGTAATTTTATGAATTCTTCTTTCATCAGGAACTATCTTTGCTGTGGTTCTAATTTCCCTAAATATTTCTCTTAGCTTTACCTCATCAAAAGTCAAACCTATAATTGTTGCCTTTTCTTTTGGGATTGAGATAGCAGTTAGCCCTTCTGGATACTTCTCTTCTTTTACAGTTTGCCCATTTTTTTTCAAAGGCACAAGCCTCATCCCACATATAGGACAATCTCCTGGCCTATCAGAAATAATCTGGGGATGCATTGGACAGGTATACAATTGTTTTTCCTCAAAATTTGAAGTTTTGGCCACTTGATGTCTATATGTGTTAAAGTAATAAATACCTAAACCACTTAAAATAGCCAAAATTACTATAATTGTAAAGGCTATACGCTTTTTCATAATTGCCTCACCAAATGCTTTATCAAAATCATTTTGGAGTATCTTCCCCCATTAAACTAAACAATTCAGATATATTTATGAAAAACTCCTTTTTCATCATAACTGCTTCTTTCTTGTATTTCAGTAACATTCTTATTGTATCTATCACTGGCATAAACTCAACATCACCTACTTTATATCTCGAAATAATTGTATCCAGTGCAAGCTCATTTTGAGGAATAATGTTTTTTACATAAAGATTATATAAGTTTTGCCATTTTTCAATGAAACTAAAAATAGTTTCAACTTTCCTTTCCAACTCATTTTTCTTATCTTCAATAAGTGTATTTATCATGCTTCTTTTTTTTTCCATTTCTTCTATCATAGGAATATTTTTGTCCTTTGCCCAGATAGGTATATTTATTGATGCCATCGCACTTATCATATCTGGCCTTTTCATCCCAGCTTTTGATTTATCTCTTTGCATATAAGAAAAGCTTATCTCTAAATCAGGATAAAACTCCTTTTTTTTCAAAACAACCTCAAGTTCACTTTTCTCTTTCTCTATCTGAAACATCTTCAATTCAGGATTTTGATCCAGTACTTTTTCTTTAATCTCATTCAAAAAAGGTTTTTCCATGTTACAATCAAAATTTATATTCAAATTTACATTTTCAGTTGCCAATAAATAAGCTATTTTTTTTCTAAACTCTTCTTCTTTTTGTTTTAAATTAATCTTTTCTTCCTGCAACATAGTAAGTTCAATATTTACCTTCACAACATTAGTAAGCTTTCCCATACCAGATTTTGCAGATGCCGCCTCGCTATCAACTAAAATTTGTAAATAATTTTCTATCTCATCAATTATCTTTAAGGATTCCCTGATATAATAAATTTCATAGACATTCATTCTTAACATGTGAAGCATTTCGGCTTTCTCTTTCCTTAGCTTTTCTATCAAAGATTTATATTCTTTCAGCGCTATTTCTTCTTTAATGCTTAACTTACCACCTAAAGGAACCATTTGCGATATACCAATCTCTTTTGTCGTCATATCTTCATCTTTAAAAGACCAAGTATCCACAGGTAAACTATTAATCGCAATCTTTAGTTTAGGATCGTCTAAAGAACTACTTATGGGAATTCTCTTTTTAGCCATCTCAACTTCTAACATCATGGATTTTAACTTCGGATTTTCCTTCAATAACATAATTTGCAAATCATTAAGGGTATAATTTTGAGCCTTTGCATAAAAAGGAAGCTCAAGAAAAATAAAAAAGATTATAAATAATATTATGGATTTCATGGTTTACTTTCCTAAACTAAATACCTTTAAGTAGAAAAACCGCTTTCTCTGCAAAAAAATTTGGGTAAAATTTAATCAATCTATTTTCAGTAAAAGCCTTGTAATACACTATTTTAATTTTTTCTCTTTCGCAAAACTCTATAAAATCCTTTATAGTAAAGTAATGTAAATTAGGCGTTTCATCCCAGTGGTATGGCAAAGCTTTTGTTCTTGGTGTTTTCCCTAAAATACCAAGATAGAATCTTACAGGATAATAGGCAAAATTGGGAAAAGAGACAATTACCTTTTCACCAACTCTTAACGCTTCATGGATAACCTTCTTTGGTTTTTTTGTCTCCTGAAGGGTAAAATTTAATATGACATAATCAAAAAATTTATCAGGAAAATCTGGTAATCCTTCATCTATATCACCATGCTCGACTGTTACCCCCTTTGATACGCAGGCATAAATCATTTTCTCATCATTTTCTATACCAACACCTCTAATATTTTTATGTTCTGTCAAAATCCTAAGTAGCTCACCATCACCACAACCTAAATCAAGAACCTTTGAACCTTTCTCTATTATGTCAAGAATTATTTTAAAATCAAATCTTTCAAAATGTAGCACTTAATTTTTATCCTTTCAACTTTGCATAGGCATTGTTGAGAAAATGAGCAACAAGATGTTCCTGTTCCGCATTTTTTATTAAAAAGGCATCATGACCGTAAGTAGAAGATATCTCACAATAGGTTACATCTACCCATGCATATTTCAAAACTTTTACTAATTCTCTTGACTGGTAGGGTGGGTATAACCAGTCATGTGAATAAGAAATCACGAGAAATTTAGTAGGAAGGTTATAAAACCTTTTTATTAAATCTTTGTTATCACCTAAGTCAAAGTAATCAATAGCCTTAGTTATGTATAAATAGGAATTAGCATCAAACCTTTGAACGAATGTTTCTCCTCTGTATTTCAGATACTGTTCAACTTCAAACTCAGCTTCAAAATCATACCCATATTTTTCTTTATTTCTTAATTTCCTTCCAAATTTTTCCTTCATTGAAAGATCACTCATATAAGTAATATGCCCTATCATTCTTGCAACAGCAAGGCCATTAGCAGGAAAAGATTGACCATAATAATCTCCCCCCATCCACTCAGGATCACTCATTATCGCCCTTCTCCCAACTTCATTAAAGGCAATTTGCTGGGCCGTATGCCTTAATGTGGTTGCTATTGGTATTGCTGTTATAACTCTATCCGGATAAGAATATACCCACTGCAAAACTTGCATACCACCCATAGAGCCACCAGCCACACAAAAAAGCTTTTCAATTCCTAAGTGATCTATAAGTTTTGCCTGCGCATTAACCATATCATTTATGGTCACTACAGGAAAGCTCATGCCATAGGGTTTACCTGTTTTTGGATTAATTGAACTTGGACCCGTAGAACCCTTACAACCACCAATTACATTAGAACATATCACGAAGTATTTATCAGTATCAAAAGCCTTACCAGGCCCAATCATTATTTCCCACCAACCAAGCTTTCCCGTTTCCTTAGAAACACCTGCAGCATGAGCATCACCAGTTAAAGCGTGGCAAATCAAAATAGCATTATCTTTCCTTTCATTTAAAGTACCATAAGTTTCATAAGCTATAGTTACTGGAGACAAAACCTCCCCACTCTCGAGCTCGAGAGCGTCAAAAGTAAAAAATTTTGTTTCCGTATATCCTAATGGGCTTTTCTCACCAAATACTTCCTCTTTAACAAGTTCGATAACCATAAAGTATAATTATACCTTATCTAATAGCTTCTTCAATCATTTATTTCTTAATACTATATTTTTGAAAGTGCCTGTTCTAAATCTTCAATTATATCTTCAACATTTTCAAGTCCTATTGATAATCTAACATAATCATCTGTTACTCCTGTTAATAATCTTTCTTCTGGTGTTAGTTGTTGATGTGTTGTACTTGCTGGATGTATCACTAAGCTTTTTGCATCACCTATATTTGCAAGATGGGAAAAAAGCTTCAAATTATCAATAAACCTAATACCAGCTTCATAACCACCTTTCAAACCGAAACCTATAAGTGCACCAAACAAGCCTCTTTTAAAATATTTCTTCGCTAATTCATAGTTTTTATGTGTTTTAAGTCCTGGATAATTAACCCAGCTCACTTTTTTGTGATTGCTTAAGTATTCTGCTACTTTCAATGCATTTTGGCTATGTCTTTCCATTCTTAAATGTAATGTTTCTAATCCTTGTAAAAAAAGAAATGCATTAAAAGGACTCATACACGCACCTATATCCCTTAAAAGCTGTAGCCTAACTTTAAAAGCAAAAGCAACATTGCCCATCCCTGGAAAGTTCTTAAATGTATCCCAATATCTAAGACCATGATAACTTGGATCTGGCTCTGTAAATGATGGGAATTTGCCTGTATCCCAGTTAAAATTACCTGAATCTACTATAATGCCACCAATAGAAGTCCCATGCCCACCAATAAATTTCGTAGTTGAATGCACAACAATATCAGCCCCAAAATCAATAGGCCTTAATAAATAGGGGGTTGTAACGGTATTATCAATAATAAAAGGTATACCATTTTCATGGGCAATATTGGCTATAGCCTCATAGTCAATAATATCAAGCTTTGGATTTCCTACTGATTCTGCATATAACGCTTTTGTTTTATTTGTGATTGCTTTTCTAAAATTTTCTGGATCTGAAGGATCAACAAATATTGTTTTAATACCGAGTTTAGGTAAAGTATAATGAAATAAGTTATAAGTACCTCCATAAAGACTAGTAGCAGAAACAATTTCATCTCCCGCATTAGCAATATTCAATATCGCATAAGTAATTGCAGCCTGACCCGAAGATGTAGCAACTGCTGCAGTTCCGCCTTCTAAAGCAGCAACCCTTTTTTCAAGTACATCTATAGTGGGATTCATAATCCTTGTATAGATATTACCGAGTTCTTTTAAACTGAATAGGTTCGCTGCATGTTCGGAACTCTTAAATACATAAGACGTTGTTTGATAAATGGGAACAGCACGTGAAAGAGTAGCCGGATCAGGTGCCTGCCCACCATGTAAACATAGTGTTTCCTGTCTATATGTTTTATCTGCCATAATATACCTCGCTTTTTATCTCATAAACTCTTGGAAAAGCCATGTAGATAGATATCTTTCGCCTGTATCTGGTAAAACTACAACTATCATCTTACCTTTATTTTCCTCCCTTTTAGCAATTTGCAAAGCTGCCCAAAGTGCTGCACCTGATGAAATGCCAGCAAGTATACCCTCCTCCCTTGCAAGTTTTCTTGCAGTATCACCTGCATCTTCATTGGATACCTGCACTATTTCATCTATAATGTCTCTATTAAGAATGTCAGGGATGAACCCTGCACCTATACCTTGTATTTTATGCATACCTGGCTTCCCACCAGAAAGTACTGGTGAATCTTTAGGCTCAACAGCCACTACTTTAAATTCTGGCTTCCTCTTTTTTATCACTTCACCAACACCAGTGATTGTACCACCAGTACCCACTCCTCCTACCAAAATATCAACTTTACCATTTGTATCATTCCATATTTCTTCTGCAGTGGTCTTTCTATGAATTTCTGGATTTGCAAGATTTTTAAATTGCTGTGGTATAAAACTTTTTGGGTACATTTTAGCAAGTTCCTCTGCCTTTTCTACGGCACCTCTCATCCCTTTACTACCTTCAGTCAACACAAGTTCTGCACCGAATATCCTTAAAAGTGCTCTTCTTTCCATACTCATCGTTTCTGGCATTGTAAGTATCAACTTATAACCCTTTGCTGCACATACAAATGCTAAAGCTATACCAGTATTTCCACTTGTAGGCTCTATTATAACTGTCTCTTTATCAATTAACCCCATATTTTCAGCTGCCTCTATCATAGCAACACCAATCCTATCCTTTACACTTGATAAAGGATTAAAACTTTCAATCTTTGCAATAACTTCTGCATAGCAACCATTAGTAAGTTTATTAATCCGAACAAGTGGAGTATTTCCAATGGTTTTAGTAATATCATCATAAATTCTAGCCATAACTACCTCATCTTTACTTTTTTTTAGTAAAATATATCATTATACTTTACTTGTCAACTAAAATTTATTTTTTTTCTATTTTATAATAAATTATATAGATGAAAAAACAAGTAGATAAATGTTTATTGTTATATAGAGGCCCTCAAAAGGAAAGTAAAGAGTATTTTACAGACTTTGTTCCCATTGGACTTTTTAATATACTCAACTCACTTTTAAAAGAAGGTTTTGATGCAACATTAATTAACTTGTCTCACTATAAAACTGAAGATATTATACATTTTTTTAAAAACTATCAATACAATGTCGTTTTTATATCTACTTTTTTTGGGAACCACTATGAATCTTTTAAAATAGCAAAACTAGCAAAAAAATATGCGCCAAAAAGTATTACTATTTTAGGAGGGCCCTTTTCTATTTTAGGGAAAGAAATTTTGAAAAATATCCCTGAAATTGATTTTGTAATAAAAGGTGAAGGCGAAGAAGCATCTATAAAACTGCTTAAAGCCATAAAAGGTAAGGGAACATTTGAGAATATCAACAATCTTGTATACAGAGTAGGGGATAAGTTCATTGAAAATCCTGTTAAACTCATAGAAAATATTGATGATTACTTCTTTCTTCCTTCTCAGATTATACCTTATTGTGTGAACATTAAACCAGAAAATTTCTCCATATTAATAAGTTCAAGAGGATGCCCTTATCAATGCATTTTTTGCTCCTCACCAACAATATGGCAGAGAAAGATAAGGACGCATTCCATAAATTTATTGATTGATTATATAAAAGATTTAAGAAAAACTTTTGGCAGTTTATACTTTAGCATTAGAGATGATAATTTTCTTGCAAATCCAAAAAGAGTTATTAATTTTTCTGAATCTCTAACCAAAGAAAATCTCTTTTTTTTATGGAATACCCAGGGATCTGCAAAATATGTTACCAAAGAGCTTGCCTTTTACTTATCAAATGCTGGATGCGACCAAATTCAGATGGGCATAGAATCAGGATCAGAAAAACTTCTTCATTTCTTGAATAAACATATAGACCTTAAAGATGTATTGAAAGCAATAAAAGCGTTAAGAAATAACCTTATTAGACCTTTTGGTTACTTTATATGTGGCATGAAGGAAAGTATAGAAGATACCCAAAAGACCCTCAATTTTATTAGAAAATCTGGTCTAATAGATGCAGTACTTTCACCACTTGTCATATATCCTGGAACAGCATTAAGCAAAAATTATCCCATAAATGAATTTTTTAAGAACAGGGAAATAATATATTATGACAGAAAATCTTATGATAAATATAAAGAACTATACCTCCTCCTATTTGAAGAAATTTATCATAAAGGTTTTTCTGAGGAAGAAATTAAAAAAAATAATGCATATTATTTTAAAAACAACATCGTAAAATATTACCACTACAGGACAAAAAATGAAGATAAGGCACTAAGATATTTAAAGGGAATTATTGAAAAAGAACCCAATAATCCTTGGCCATACTTATTATTTGGTGAACATTTTTATTTTAAAGATAAAAAATTGTCAAAGCACTATCTATCAATAGCAGACAAAATGCTTGGAAGTAAAAATCTTGATATTAGAAATAAACTTCAAAAATTGAAATAGATGAAAGAACATTTAAGCAAAATTATCACCTTATATGTAAGCACAGTTTTTATCATCTCAGATATCTATGTTGCTCAACCAATACTACCAACGATAGTTCTTGAATTCAATGTAACGCCTGAAAAGGCAAGTCTTGCAGTATCACTAACCATTCTCTTTTTATCTCTAACACTTCTATTTTATGGACCAATCTCTGACTACTATGGTAGAAAAAAGATAATGGTTTCAACAGGACTATTTTTGTGTATCCCTTCCTTACTAATCGCCTTTTCTAATAATTATAACTTCTTTTTAATAATGCGTTCTCTTCAGGGATGTTTTGTATCAGGTATAGCTGCAATAGCTATGGCATACATTGCTGAAGAGTTTCCAAGTACAATGTTAGGCAGGGTAATGGGCATTTATATAGTAGCTATGATAACAGCAGGACTTGCAGGAAGAATACTAAGTGGTATTATAACAGGACTATTCAACTGGAGAATTATGTTTATTTTTTTTGCTTTTTTAAACATCATA
>Ga0197142_1001067_pt1 | contig 25323 bp, 22 predicted proteins | sample GBS60_MetaG_FD_148614 | JGI IMG/M metagenome (GOLD analysis project Ga0197142, IMG submission 148614) | Sediment microbial communities from Great Boiling Springs, Gerlach, Nevada, United States - GBS 60_MetaG | ecosystem: Environmental > Aquatic > Thermal springs > Hot (42-90C) > Sediment... | reverse complement strand
TTTATACGTTTTCTAGATCTTGTTACGTTATAACCAATCACATGGTATATATTATATATATCTCCGAGAAAACCAAAATTCAAAACTCATTGATTTTTAAAGAAAAAACCCACTTTCGTGTCGGCACTTTGTCCGAATTTTTTTCCCAGAATGACGCACTTTTTGGGTCGGGAAATTTATAACTATTTGATTTTAAACGAAAAAGTGTAAGAAATTTTTCCCAGAATGACGCACCCTGGACAAAAAGGTCAAAATAGGGATCAGACTTGGCAGGTTTTTGTGTAGAAAGTTATATAGCTAGTTCTACGATAAAGTCGTCTTGAATTGGGTAGATATTAAAGCCTTTTATGATGCCTTTTGCTACAAGGGAGTTTAAAGCATGATCGAGTTGTTTCTTGACCAAAGAGAGTGTGGTTTCTTGTTTGAACTGAAGTCTTTTCTGGAGAGTTGAGTAGTTGATTTTTACTGTCTGGCCTTTAAAGTTCAAAAGTGGAGTAATCACACGATACAGTCCTCGGGTTATTCCTCCTGGAAGAGACTTGTAGACGTTAAAGTCAACCAAAACGGAGTAAGCAGAGTTTACGTTGTTCAGGATCAAAGGATTAACCCAAACGAAGGTTTGTTCTGCTACGTTTCCATCTGGGAGCTTTTCTCCTGTAAAAACTACCATGTCAAAGACGTGAAAGGTTCCTTCAATATACTTTTGTTTTGCATTATCATACACGATTTGTTTCGAATTAATGCCTGTAAGAACCAGTCTACAGAGAGATTCCTTGATTTTGCTAATGATAGATCCACCAGTAGGAAGGTCAAGACTTTCTGCTATTTTTCTTAGACTGCCAAGACCAACGGGATTTTTTACAGGCTTTGGTAATTCAGCAATAATCTTAGAGATTAACAAAAATACAAATTCATCAAACTGTCCTGGTAGTCCATACTGAATAGAAGGATGAATCGAGACTTCTGAGTTATCGTCGTCTGTTATCCTAACAACCTTTGCTTTGTGAACCAGGTCGTTGTTATAAACAAAGAGAGGTATCTTGAACATTAGGTTCTTTTCAAAGGATGCGAAAACCTTAGAAGGTCTGTTCTTACGATGTCTGTTATAGATGCTCTTGACTGTTCGTTTTACTTCCTCAAGTTCCATAGGAGGAGTGTTTTGTTGGTTCCACAGGATAGCCATCTCGAGACATTCCTGGTAGCTCAGATTATCGTTAAGCCAGCTTCCTACAAGTCTAGCCAAAGAGTCGTTTCTTTGACCTTGAGGAACGCCTTTATAAAGGGGTCTTAATTCTACTGTTGTTGTGTTTTTTGAGTTATCTAAAAATACGTCAGGCAGAGGAGCAAAGGGAAGGGCACCAATCTCTCTGTCTTTAACCCATCTGTAGATGTGTCCTGAAGGGTGAACTGAAGGGGGAGCTACTACGTATCCACCATCCGCCCTAATGTCGATTTTCATGTCGAGGATTTTCACTGAATTATTGACGGTTTTGCCTTCAGGATATAGATAGTAAGCATGGATTCCTCGTGCAGTCTTTACAAGAGGGGTATTAAGAATTCCCTTTTCTTGAGCAAATTTTATTGCTTCCTCAGAGTCAAAATCTACTACGACTATTTTACTAACCCTGCCTGTAACGATTCCAACACAAGCATCAGGAAACCTTCTCCACCACGAGCAGACCTCTTCAGTAGTAGGAAGTCTCTTCTGGTATTCTGACCATTTAACAAGAGGGGTTTTGTTTGCCCTCGCTACAGGGATTACACTAAGTCCGAGGGAGAGATATTTTAAAGCAGAATTAAGTTCTTTTAGAGTTTGGGAATCTCTTTTCATTGTTTGAAGAAGATTTTATTGAGTTAGAAAGCCTGTGGATATCACATTTACACAATGCACATATTCCTTTGGGGTCGTGGGTTTTAAGTCCACATTTGCAGATCTTGACTTTTGGTGCTTGCATGATATTGTATTATTCAGAAAATCAAAAGCCGGTGGGGGTATAATTACCAGGTAAAAGAGGAGTTTTCGAAGTTAAAATATATTTTCTCTTTCAGGAGTGACCTCAAATCCAAGCTCTTTAAGTCTTAAGGCTGCACAGGTTTTTGACACACGAAAGAACTCGCATATCTCCTGGAGGGTTAACTTTTCTTTGACTGCTTCATAAACCTCATTTCTCGGCATCAGAAGTTCCACAGCAAACCAGTCAGCAAGTTTCTCGTAGGTGGAGTTTTGCTGAGTGGAAAAGTTATTGTTTTTTTCAAGAGACCACAAGACAAGATGACCTATCTCATGAGCAATTGTGAATCTGTTTCTATATTCTGGTTCTTCACCATTTATCACTATTGTCCACGACCCATCAGGATTTTGGACTGTGCCTCCTGACACATTAATGCCATCAGTATAGACTATCTCTGCATTAAAGATCCGTGCAAGCTCATCAAGATTCAGCCTTAGATGGCTGTAGCGTCTTGCTATAGCCTGTATGGTAGATTTTGAGATCACTAGTTATTTTAACATAACTATTCTCCTTCAAACTACCTTTCTTCTGGAGGAGACTTCTGTGGAGGTTTTGAAAGAACAGTTACTACATCAACGATTTTTTGGAGAGTATCATCTGGAAGTTTTCCTAAAAGCCTGAAGAAGGCTGCAAGTTTTCTGTCTGTGATATCTATCTTTTCAGGAACATACTGGGCAAGAGCAAGATACTCCTCTACAGACTGGTTAAGCATTCTTGCAAGGACTACGACAGAATCCCTGTTTAACACGTATTTACCCTCGATAACAGCCTTAAGTATCTCTTCAGGTATCCCTGACTTGTATGCAGCTCTAGTTAAGCCTGAAGGATATTCTATGTCCTCCTTAAGCCTTTCTATAAAAGCTTGAGGCATACTATTGGTAAACTCCATGGCTGGAAGCTCTTTAAGTTCTAGCTGAATCTCTTTAGGATATCGCTGGATATATCTTGCCTGAAGAAGTTCTTTAAAAACCTTCTTTTCAAGCTCTTTGTCATTTTGAGCAACAAGTCTAGCAATCTTTTTGAGAAGCTCTACAGAGGGCAGAGCCCGGCCTATGTGAAAGGGCTGTTCAAGCCTTATGTAGTAGGCATACGTAACATGTAGTTTTCTCGCCATCTCGGTTTTTGATAAACCGAGCTTTTTTCGGTATTTTGCCAGATACTCATGTAATGCCATTTTAACCTCCTTTTTTTCCGGTCTACATTATATGAGCTTTAGGTAATATTTTATTACTTTGTAAACTGTTTACAGTTAACCTAATCTCTTATGTTAATTATACTATAAAGTGCAGAGTTTGAGTAAGGAGGTGTGTAATGGACCTACACAAAAAGATACTTGAGCTTTTAGACCACAGAGGTTATAGTTGGACAAAGATGTTTTATCCTGAGGAGCTTATACTTGACGTAGCTGCAAAAGAAGTTACGAAGCTTTTGCAAGGCAGGCTTAGTAAAGTTAGACAGAAAGTTGACTTTTCTGATGGAGTTGTAGATCCTGAGGATATTGAGCAGGCAGTAAGGATAGGGGTAGCAAAAGCTCTTGAGAATTACGACGTTCAACATAGTGTTTGTGCAAAACGGACTAAATTTACGTCGTATGCTTACATATGGGTAAGGAAATATTTAGGGCTATTGGACCGCGACCTTGATTATGTGTTTATAGACGAGAAGGGGGAAGTTTATACATCTCTTGAAGGGTTAAAGAAAAGTAACAGGAAGAATTGTAAGATAACGACCACCAAAGTAAAAACCTACCTTTCCGGGTTTGAAGATGAAGAAGGGGAGGTATATCTGAAGGATGATCGATATGCTATCTACAGAAGGAAAGGAAAAAGGTGAACAAGGTTTAATTTTGAGCTTTTCCACTTTACTATTCCCTCCTTGTGTAAACAAAAGCCCTTCTACAGGTGTAGATAAGAGCCGTTTTTGGGGACATTTCCCCAAAATGCAGTTGGGGAATTTTCCCCAAAATGCAATTGGGGAATTTTCCCCAAGATGCAGTTGGGGAATTTTCCCCAAAATGCAATTGGGGAATTTTCCCCAAAATGCAAAAAGGGACATGTCCCCTAATGTATTAGTGGACATTTATGTCCGTTAACTCATTAGCGGACATAACATCCCACTGGGGGTATTAAAAGTTCCTTCATTCATTGTTAGTTAATTTTTCAGTCTACATTTTATGACTCCTTAGTACTATTAGTAATATAAGTAAACAAGTAAGAATAAAAAATCACGCACCAGATAACACCATTGACAAGTGTGTTAAACCTTAGATATACTAACAAAATAGTGTATAGGAGACAAAAACAGTGGAGCTGACCGAAAACGTAAAACTAGAAGAAATCTCAGCTCTTTCTGAAACCTCTGAAACTGAGGAAGGTTTAAACACGGACTCTCCAACACTCGAAGGCTACACTTTGACTTACGAGCAGTCAATTGAAGAGATTCGTAAAGTCGCTACAGAGGAACTCAAATACTACCTGCCTATCATGACGTATGCAAATTTATTAAAACTGATTTCAAAATTCCAATCAATGGAAATTGCAAAAAACATTAACCCTCGAACGATCTTCTCGTTAATTACGTCCATAAGTAGACAGAAAGACGTAGTATTCAGAACTGAGATTAACACAGTGTTAACGAAAAAGCGACACGAAGCAGTAAAAAAACGAGCTGGTAAAAGGTTCGGCGTCCTTCACAAAATCCTTTCAGTAGAAAACATCCGACCACAGGTAAATTACTCCCTGTTTCTGGAAAACGCCGAATACTTAGAAGTTCTGAGGCAAAGAGACACTCTTTCGGCTAACCAGCTGTGGAGCATGAAGGAGAAAGCTCTGAAGCTAAAAATCCTCACAGAAGAAAAACTCGTGCTGATCGAAGCAGTCTTGAGAAACTGTTCACTGTGGTTAAAGCCGCCAGTGGGAAAATTCCTTCTCACCAACGAAGAAGTAATACGTATCATGAATAATAAAGAGCTGTCTCCCATAGCTAAATTCGAAGAAATTGTTAAACGAATTGAACAATTCATTAAGTCACGAAACCCACTCGAAGAGTTGATTCTCAATGGCACGATATCAGACGTCTACAACTCTCAAGATGAAGAAAAGATAAAAACAATAGAAGACGTGTTTAAACACCGTAAAATACTGCCATACCTCGAAGAGCTTAAGTACAGAATCGCTTTAACAACTTGCTATCCAAGCCTACTGAAAACCATACAGAGAATAAAGTCAGCTGGGTAATATCATAAAAACCAGCGGATTCAAAAAAACACAACCTCAGTTGTGTAATCACACAAATTAAGAAGGAGGTCAGTTAAAAATGGTAGTGCTTTTGCCTCTAAGTAAGTTAAGAGTCGAAAGCTTCCCTACTGGCAACATGACTGCACAAGAATTTAACAAGCTAAAACAAAGCATCCAGAATAATGGTGTCCTCTACCCTATCAAGGTCGTCCCTGACGGTGAATACTACAAAGTCATAGACGGTAGGCATAGATTTAAAGCTGCTAAAGAATTACACATGGAGCTCATTCCGTGTCTTCTCGTCGAAAACGTCCCGGAACAAATAGCCGCTAACACCTACGATGTAGAAATCTATCGAAAAAACCACCCAGACGACATAACAGAACTCGAAAAGAAAAAAGAAGAAGAACTCGAAAAACTCAAAGAACAAGAAGTCGCCAGACTCGCAAATACAGCCGTCTCTAAAGAACTCCTCAGAGAACTAGCAGGTAGTGTCCACATTAAAGACGGAAAGACTTTCAACAGGTTCGTAAACTCCCTGCTGGACAGAATAAACAAAGCAAGTGCAGAAAAAATCCAGACCCTTGAAGAAGAACGCGACACCCTGATCGACGAAAAAGAAAGACTCCTGGAACAGATCAAAAAACTGAGTGAACAAAACCGTGAACTAATGGAACAAAACAAGGTCAAGTTAAGCAATCTGAAGGAAAAACTCGAAGAAGAAATAAACAACAGAGTCGAATCCGAAGTCCAAAAAAGAATAAAACTCTTAAAACTTACAGATGAAAAACAGTCTGAAGCGCAAATAAATAAACTCAAAGCAGAAATCGAAAAACAGATCCGTCAAGAAGTCGAAAAAGCTTATAAGGACGAAATAGATAAACTCGAAGTTGAACTTGAGGAACAAAGGGCTCTTGCTCAGAAATTTTCAAAAGAGACAGACAACCTTAGACGGCAGATTGAAAACCTGAAACAACAGCTTAGTGTCACAGAAAGCTTCCAAAACCAGATCAATGCCCTCGAAAAAGAGCTCGAACAGCGCCAGGCCTTCATTACGTCAATAGTCTCCCTCGATAAGGCTAGCAAAGAACTTGACATCATAGCAAAACAGGTTGAAACGTTCCTCGAAACATTCCCAATCCTGATAAGCATCATAAACAATACAGACAGAGTGAACCTATACAACAGATGCTGTAGCATCCAAAAAAGCTTTGCAAGATGCTGTGACATCTTGAAACCATAACCCCTTTGGGGTCTTAAATCCAAAACCCAATGAGGTGAAACAATGTTCGAAATAAGAAAAGCAACAAGAAAAAAGGCAAAAGCAAGGATAGGTATTTCAGGAGCAAGTGGTAGTGGAAAAACCTACTCCTCACTTCTGATAGCCTTCGGTCTCTGTGCAAATAAAGAAAACCCAAAGGTAGGAATCATAGACACAGAGAACTCCTCTGCTGAACTGTATGCTCCTGACTTTGAACACCTTGGTGGATACTATGTCATACAGCTCTTTCCTCCTTATGACCCTCAAAAATATATAGACGCTATTAAAGCTTTTGAAAATGAAAATTTTGACGTGATAATCATAGACTCCCTCAGCCACGCCTGGGCAGGAACAGGAGGGCTTCTTGACCAACACAGCAAACTTATAGATACGGGAAGTAACTCCTTTTCCGCCTGGAGAGACGTTTCTCCTCTTCATAACAGACTCGTCGAGGCAATCCTAACGTCTAGTGCTCACATAATTGCAACATTCCGTGCAAAAACTGCATACGTCGTCACTAATGAAAACGACAGAACCCGTATAATCAAAGCAGGTCTTGAGCCTGTCCAAAGGCCGGGCATTGAGTACGAGTTTACAACGTTTTTTGAACTGTCTCAGGATCACAACTGTAGAGCAACCAAAGACAGAACAGGTATCTTCGACCAGCAGGTCTTTATACCTACAATAGAAACAGGTAAAAAGATAGCAGAATATCTCGAGTCTGGTATAGATCCTGTAGCAGAGCTTATTACGGAAGTCAAAAAGGCTACATCTCTTGAGCACCTTAAATCTATCTGGGACACAATAGTAGACCGTGTCATAAGACTTAACCAGAAAGACAGAGAAAAGGTAGTAGCGATAAAGAACGAACTAAAAGAACTCTTCTCTAAAAAGAATACCTTTACACCTACTACTGACACAACCAGAAAAACAGCTTCTCCCATTACATCCCCAAGATGGCATAAGCCTAAAAACACTGATACTGTAACAGTCTCAGATAGTGAGACAACAGTAGAGACCAATGACATTCCTAATGAGGACCCATTCTGATGGCGATTGTAGGATTTATTTGTCCTGATGGACAGAAAGTAACCTTAGAAGACTGCTTTAGAGACTGCCGCCTAAAGAACGAGTTCCCCACTGGGCGGTGTAAGGCCTTGCCCTTTCTTAAAAGGGCAGGGAAAGACCGCCAGTGGGATGGAAAGCTGAGCTCAACACAGGTGACGACTGGAACGAGGGAGATATTTCTTAAAATCACCAAGCCATACTTTATTAGTCCTGCTAGAAAGGTTGCAGCTATAATCGGAACCAATGTCCACAATATCATGTATCGGTTAACAAACTCCAAATATGCAGAAGAAACCCTTTATAACGAGCTAATTCAGGGCACTTATGATATCTATGACCCTGAGACACAGACTCTTTATGATTACAAAACCTGGGGAGCCTGGAAGATAGTCAAAGCCATCTCATCCGATCCAGCAGAAAGAGCAGATGCCTTATTTGAAGTAACGGTACAGCTCAACCAATACAGAGTTCTCCTTAAAGAGAAATATCCTGACCTTAAAATAAGCACTATGGCTGTCCAGATCATAAGTAGAGAAGCTGGTCTCAAATATACAAAACAGAAAGGCATATTTGACAGTGCCCCTGTGATTTCAGTGCCTGAGATAGAAGACAGACTTATAGAGAGGTTCCAGACGATTAAAGTTTTGTCTCTCCAGAGGGCCCTTTCAGAGGAGTGGGCGCCCCTTTGCAGACCTCGTGAGACTTGGAATGGTAAGAAGTGTAGTGAATATTGTGACGTAAGTGATATCTGTGTTTCTCTCAAGACTGAAGGAGACCTTGCCTGGTGGGCTGAACTGGAAACAGAACTTATGGAAACTGAGAAAAAGATACTTGAGGTTATAAAAGATTATAACAAATAAAAAAAGGCGGGATTACTCCCGCCTTCTGGAGCGCTGAAGCGCCCAGCGCTCCATAATCTCCATGTATTTATCGGTGGAAACCCATCCGTTCCCCTCGACGAAATCAAAATAGTTAACTTCTTCTTCGTCGAGAAGTTTCTCAATATCAACAACTGCACCATAAATCGTCTTAATCTTAATGTTCTTAACATTCATCTTTTCTTTTACCTCCTTCTTTCTTTTTAAAGGGGAGGAAGCCTCCCCTTTTTTTTTCAAGAGCCCCCTTTTCTGAGACCGGGTAGGGGCTCAAATCTCTTTCTAGTGAGGAGCCCGGCTCTCACTAGAAAGAAAAATGCACCCTGCTGCAGCGCTCTCAACGAGCCTTAGGCCTTTTTCTACCCCGCCTGGTGGCAGCACCCTCTAGCTAGGGTGGGAAACGCAGGGTTTCATCAGTAGGAAAAAGGCTGAGGTCGTCCTGCCGTAGGCAGCACCAAGCATGGTGGGAGTTTCGATGCAGCATCCCAGCCACTGGTTAACCACTGGCTGAAGAGGAAACTTCCCCCGGTGCATTTCAAATTTCTTACTTCAAAATTAACTATCTACATATTACCTCCCGCCCGTCTGCTTCATACCGTAATACTCCTACGTGACGTGGTACAGCCACAAACTCGTAACCTTCTCAATAGTCCTAGCAACCTCAGGTGACCTAATCTTAGGTTTCCTAAGCAGTGCCTTCTCCGTAATCCCAGATAGCCTCGAAGGATTCGACTACGAATCAGAAAGATGGAAGAAAAACCACAGACGTATATCACACTGGCCAGTCCTCTACCTGGTACTCTTAATAGCAGGAACAATAAGCCTTCTTTCAATACAGGTTAAGTTCTGGAAAGTCTCGCTTTACAAAATAATCCCTAACCTGATAAATGATCTAGACAAGCTCCCTTATGGAATCGTAGGATACCTTCTTCTTGCCATTGGGTTAGGCGGACTTTTACACGTCTTCGAAGACGCCCTCTCAGCCAAAGTGCCTTTGTTACACCCTACAAGACGCACCTTTGGAATCCACTTAATTAAAACAGGCTCCACCCTGGAATATCTCATTAGCACAACTTTTCTGATGGCAACACTTTACTTTATCTACCTGAAATAGCACGATGCCCATCGTATATTCCATAGGGGCTGTAAACCTCGACGTTATTGCTGACGTATTCTCTTCTGAAGAAGGCACAGATAGACGGGGAAACTTCACAATCTCTGTCGGTGGAACAGCCTTTAACGTGGCGGCTAACCTTGCATTAATGGACGTAAACGTCGTGCTTATTACAGCTCTTAAGAAGGACAGCCTTTTGAGTTCCGTGATACTAGAAAAACTTAAAGACACAGGTATAACGGTCGAAAAGGTCTATCCTGCCAAAGGGGATTCCGTGTTTCTGGCATTTAGAAAGGACAAAAACCTCAAGTTCGCCGTAAACTCTACACCAATAGAACGCGTCGTAATTAAAAGCCCGCTTCTAACGCCAGACACTAAAGCAGTATTCATCGACTTTAACAACTCCGTAGAAACAATCCGTAACGTCGTCTTTAACGCCTATAAACGTAACGTACCAGTTTTCACAAACCTCGTGTCTGAAACAAAGACCCCTAAGTTACTTAGGTGCCCAGTAAACTTTTTTAACACTATATCCTGTAACGTAAAAGAGCTAAAATGTCTTCTTAAATGTATCAACCACGAAGGCTACACGAAAAACCCCTCAATTAGTACTCTCAGTAAAAAGTTCCCACAGCCTTACTGGCTTATCACCTCAGACTGTGATGGTGCAACTCTATGGCAGAAAGGACAGTGCCTTGGTGCAGTTACGTCTCCTGAAACTAAAGTCATTAATTACTCAGGGGCTGGAGATGCCTTAATAGCAGGGTTTCTTTACGGAAGGGTTTTTTATTGCCTTACACCTGAAGAAGCTCTCCGTTTCGCCACCAATACCTTAAGCCTTACACTAAAACAGAGGCATACAAATCCTGTAGGCTCAACAAGCGGGTTTGATGCCTCAATCCTCTACAAAGACAGACTCACAGGACTGCCTACAAGAGCAATCCTTGATACGGTTGACCTGAAAGATTATGCTATCCTGGTCCTCGATATCGACCACTTCAAGAAAATCAACGATACCTACGGACACAAAGCAGGAGACGACGTCCTCAAAACTTTCGCTCTGATCTTGAAAAAGGCTATAAGACAGTCCGACCTTGCCATTCGCTGGGGCGGTGAAGAGTTCGTGGTGATACTCCACAGGTCTTCCTTTACAGATGCCGTTAAGGTAGCTGAAAGAATCCGTAAAGAGGTTGAACAGACAGAATTCCACGTCGAACACCCAGTAAAAAAAATTCACGTCACTTGCTCTATAGGGCTTTCTGCCTCGTTAAACGGACAACAGAGAAGTTTTCACGACGTCTTTAAAGAGGCAGACGAAAACCTCTACAAAGCTAAAAACTCAGGAAGAAACAGGGTTATTGCAACCTTAAGGCAGATTCAATAAAAGCCTTCAGTTTCTCAGGGTCCTTGTAACCGTCCTTTCCCTTTACCCCTGAGTTAACATCTACACCGTAAGGTCTCACGGTCTTAATTGCAGTAACAACGTTTTCAGGTCTGAGCCCCCCTGCTAGAATGAATGGAGTCTTGGGATGAGTCTCAATAAGACGCTTTGTTATATTCCAGTCGTGCGTTATGCCTGTCCCACCTACCCTGTCATGGGTCTTTGTGTCGATAAGTATCATATCAGTAGCCCTGGTTTCAACAAGTAAATCAACCCTAATAAATACATCATCAGAATTCCCATGAGCTACACCTATAAGAAGTCCACGAAAAACCTCCCTCAAATGCAATATATGATGAAATAACATATCTGAATGAATCTGAATTGCATTTGCCTCGATTCTCCTTGCAATTTTATAAACCTCATTTGGGTTTGTAAGGTGAGTCACAAGAACCCTGTAAATCCCTTTGTCATCGTACATCTCTTTAATAGACCCAAATATCTCATAGGCCTGTTCTGGAGAGATCTCGTCCTCTGTCTTATGCCTTGCCCCAACAATAACACCTATTGCATTAGCCCCAAGAGAGACACTTAACAGAGCATCTTCAACCCTCTTTATACCACAAATCTTTATATACTTGACCATTCAGAAGCCCTTTAATTTCTTAATCCCAAAAATCCAGTACCCCCTTGCATTTGCCATCTGAGGGTCCCTGATTATCTGTCTACTAAGGTTCTGCCCTTTGTCTATATTAAGAAGTATATCCGCCCCCCCTCCACAAAGTAAACACGCCTCAATAGGTGTGTTTACCTTGGTCTCATAGACCTGTAAATAGTTTATTAGCCGTTTTTTGTACTGCTCAAGAATATCCTTTACAGATACAGAATACACCCTCCCAAAATGAGTAAACCCTTCCTCACCTGAACGCAACATCCTCTCTATAACTTCATCAGACACGTTAATACTGTACTGCCTTAGTATCCTGTTTCTGATCTCGTCGTAAAAAGCCTTTACACCTAAAAACGTGCTCCCTGATTCGTGGTAAGCATATTTGTAGTCCTTAATTATAACAACATCAAGAGTGTGATACCCAAGATCAAACACCGCAACGGCTCTCTTTGTGCTGATATCAGTATCATTCATAGCTGCAATATACCCCCCAACTCCCTGCGGAACAAAAAGCACATCCTTGATAGCTACTGCGTACTTCCTCGTGTCCTTCGTCACTATTGGTATCTGCTCCTTAAGAGCCTTTTTCAACTGGTAAATGTTTTCCTGTGAAAACATGGCCGGCGGTAATCCCGTAACTACAATAACGTCATCAGTAGGTGCAAAATCAGCTATAGCCTTTCCAAGAAGGGCAATATAATAGTTCGACCCAACAAATTCAGTTGTCACCGTCTCAACAGGACTGTATCCAGCCTGTGTGACAGCCTCACCAACAAGATACCGCTGACCACCAAGACTGACACAGTCAAACTGTTCAAATCCACTCTCCTCAGTAAGTTCTGCTACGTGGGAAGGAAATACAGTCTTTTGTTCAATATGCCCAACTTTAGTGTAAGCCTTCGTATAGCCATAACCAACATCAATGCCAATAATCATAGAGCCCTCCACGGTTTTTTAGTCTACCTTTTGTGACATTTCGTAATAAATATTACATCAGCTAGGAGGTCTTAATGGTCTTAATCGGTCTTACAGGTAAAGCAGGAAGTGGCAAGTCTACTGTGGCAGACTTCCTCGTTAAAAACTACGACTTCCAAAGACTCGGCTTTGCTGACCCCCTTAAAAAGATGATCCTACAAGCAGGAATATGTTCGGAAGCTGAACTCTCAGGTAAAAAAAGTGCCTTTGCAAGATGGATAATGCAAAAAATCGGCACTGACATCTTCCGTAACCAGATTGACAAAGACTTCTGGATAAAACAGATGGCCAGAAAACTCCAGGAGTCTAATCACTCAAAGATCGTAATCGACGACGTCAGATTTCTTAATGAGGCAGATTTTATAAAACGCCAGGGAGGAATAATCATAAAAATTATAAGAGATAACCCAGAATGTTATAACTTCAGCCACGTCAGTGAAACAGAGATGGATCTTATCAGGACAGACTTCGTAATAGTAAACACAGGTGGCATTAATGACCTGTATATGCATGTCGTTTATGTAATTAATAAGGTGTTTACTGTCTGTCAAGCATGAGTTCAGAAAAATTTCAGTCAGTCGTGACCCTTGCAAAAGAACTGCAGTTACTTGACTATACCCGAAAGAGACAGTTCATAAAGGCTTTTTTTACTTATCTCCCAGATAAACAAAAACTCCAGTGTCTTGAAGAGGCTTTTAAAACTGTTTACAAACAAGATGTCTATAAACTCAAAAACTATCTCGATGGCATATTCGAAAAGTCTAAAGATACAACTCCAGTAGCAGCAGCCCGTTTTGCAAAATACTATTTTAAATTCAAACCCGCTATGATGCCCTATCTTATCAAGCAAGCCCAGCGTGCAAAAGACAGAGTTTCTAAAAGACTGAAACGCAAAACAAAACAAGGAGTAATTAAAACTGGCAGAATATAAAGTATACATAGTCATCTGTAAGCCGTCTCAAAGAAAAACGGTCATCCAGTTCCTTAAAGAACATGGATTTGAAGTCGAACCTACAATCCTAAATGATTACATTATTGTTTTTGACAAAAACCCAGAAGAACTGCTTAAAAAAGCCTTTTCAGGTGTTAAAACCCAGGAGATTGACCCGGACTACGAATACTACGTCGATATCCTTGCCACAGTCCAAAAACACCGTTCGATCGTAGGACTGTTTAAACAAGGAGATCCTGTAAGAGTTATCGATAAAGACTTACCATACTACGGCTCAACAGGTATCGTAGAAGAAATACAAGGAGACGTCGTAAAAGTAGTCCTTTCTCTATGGGGAATCCCTCATAAGGTTGAACTTCCTAAAAAAGCACTGATGCGGATCAGTCATAAGTTCTAATCTTACCAGATTTTCTGGTCTTCCTTTTATGCCTTTGTAATATCAACAGAAGGAGTGTAAAAATCCTATGCATCCACTTTTCAACTATAACTACAGAAAACCTTTATGTCCTCCTGATTGTCCTCTCTACGAGAGGCCTATTGTCGAAACAGAGATCCATGGAGAACCCTCTGTCTGGATCGTCGGTGAAGCCCCCGGATACGAAGAAGTAAGACAAGGTAGACCCTTTGTCGGAAAGGCAGGAAAACTGTTAAGAAAGACACTACAAGACATGAATTTCAACTTTCCCTTTCTCATTACAAATGCCTGTCTCTGCCACCCTGATAAAAATAAAATGCCCCCAGTAAAAGCCATTGAATCGTGTAAATGGCATTTTAAAGAACTTCCAAAACCGAATCTAATCATAGCCCTTGGAGCATCGGCTGCAAAGGCCCTAGGAATAAGTGGTAAAAAACTCGAAGACCTCCGTGGTAGAGTTTTTACGACCACATACGGCCCAGCTATTGTTACATACCACCCTGCAAGGATCCTTAGAAGTCAGTATAAACTCAAACACGTCTTTACGTTTGACTTAAAGAAGGCCGTCGCTATTCTAAGAGGCAATCTTAATATCAAAAGCCTTCTTAAACCAGAAGACGAAATACAAAAGCTCCTCAACTCTGTAACTATCCTCTATCAAGAAAAGGAGATACTCGATCTTCTAAAAACAGTGCCACAAAACTCGCCAGTAGCAATAGATATAGAAACAGCCTTCCCTGACGAAAACGGAGAATGGCCAGAATGGGGACTTAATAAGTTCCATCCTAACTTCGGCATATACACTGTGGGAATAGCTTTTAATAACAATGCCTGGAGCTTTCCTGTAGAGATAAAGTATCCTGAAGATAAAAAAAGCCTCCTCCAGGGAAGCCCTACAGTAATAAAACAGGCCCTTACTGATTTCTTCAGAACTCATAAAACCCTCGTAGCCCATAATGCAAAGTTCGAATATTCTGTCATTAAACAGGAACTCGGCATTACACCTACATTCTTTGCAGATACCCAGCTGATGACCTACGTGGCAAGAGAAAATATGCAGGGGTTTTATAACCTCGAGACTTTAAGTGGATTTTATAATATACCCTTTGACTTTAAAAACCTCAAAAAACAGAACCTGTTTCTCTATAATGCCGTCGATGCCCTAGTGACATTAAAGTTATATAACATCCTAAAACAGGAACTCGCAGGTCTTCCAGAAAGAGCCTACCTTGTAAAAGCACATAACTTTCTGCTCCACGTGGTTACACCCCTTCTTGTAGAGCTAGAACACAGAGGAGTCCTGATAGACCAAAAAGAGCTTCACACTACGTCCCAAAGGCTTAAAGATGCCCTCAATACACTCCAGACACTCCTTGCCCGTAAAACAGGAATTTCAAACCCAAAAAGTAAAAAGTTCAGGGATTACCTTAAGGCTGTCTGTCTTAACGAAGGTATCGAACTTGAACAGACTGATTCTGGTATGCCGTCAATTAAAGGTGCTGTGTTACAGTCAATCCTTGAAAGAACAAAAGACGTAAACCTTAAAAAGACAATCCTCTACATCTTTACGTATAATAAACTCAGTAAACTTTACGATTCCTACGTAAAAGCCTACCCTGAACTTATTAACCCAGTAACAGGCCGAATCCACCCTAACTATAAACACACAGGCACAGAGACAGGACGCCTAAGTTGTGAAAACCCGAACTTCCAGCAAATCCCAAAAGGTGCCCTTAACGTCTGTCCTAAATGCTACGTCTTCGTGAATCAACCTGAATGTGAGTTCTGTAATAGCAAACCCGTCGAGATAGCTAGTATCTCAAAGCTGTTTACAGCGCCTGAAGGATACTGTATTATCAGTGCTGATTATAGCCAGATGGAGATCAGAGTGCTCGCCCACGTAAGCGGCGACAAAAACCTTATCAAAACTATCCGTAAAGGATTAGACCTCCACTCATATACCGTCTCACAGGTCTATGGAATACCCTACGAGGAAGTCCTTAGTAAAAAAGACTCGGATCCTTACATTAAATCCCTGAGAAACAACATCAAAAGGGTCGTCTTCGGAATTATCTATGGCATTACACCCCAGGGACTTGCAAGACAACTCAAAACTGATACACAAGAGGCAAGTAGAATGATAAATGAATTTTACAAACTCTACCCCGGTGTAAAAGAATTCTTCGATGAGGTAGACAATTTTGTGAAAAAACATCATTACTACCCAACCATTACCAACAGAGTCAGACACTTCGACCTCTTCGATGAAAAAGAACTCCGAGAGGCACGGAATTTCCCAATCCAGAGTGCAGCAAGTGATTTAGCCCTACATGGAGCATACCTCCTTATGGAGGCCCTCAAAAAATACAGACTGGATGCATATCTTGTCGGACATATCCACGACGCCGTAAAAATAGAAGCAAATGAAACATGCCTTAAAGAGATCATTAACCTCATACATAAGACAATGACAGAAGACGTAGAAAAACTCTACAAACTCCTGGTCCCCCTCGAAATAGACTGTAAGATCGAAACACAAGACTCCTCAACTGTTATTTTTCCCCCCACGGGTAATACAGAAAAAATCGGTGAAATGGAGGAGATTTTAACTCCAGACTTACAAGAGGCTATGTTTTAAACTGCTAGAAAGGAGGACAACTTGTTTAACCGTATCATCCTAATAGGGAACTTAGTTGATAACTCAACAGTAAGAGGCCAAGATACAAAGGTAACACGATTCCGTCTTGCCTGCACTACAAAGACGGGCGGTAGAGAAAATACTCTATTTGTCGATGTTTTCGTCCCAAACAGAGAGCTCGAATTCAAAAAAGGAGACCGTGTTCTCGTAGAAGGCTCACTACAGCATAAAAGAGGTAATGAAACTGGTAACAGCTATGAAGTGATGGCTCTTAGGTGTCTGCCACTTAGAAAACAAAAGCCTGTAGAAGTGGCAGAGGCAAAAACTACTGCTGACATTGAAGAGGAGCCTTTTTAAATTTAAAATAGATCTGCTTATGTGTTACAACTATAGGCATAGAATGACTTACGTCTTTAAGTGCTTGGGTCCTGTTATTCTGCCATATGTGGGAGGCAAAAACTATGAAGAAGTCTCGAAGATGATGGAAAATAGGGATTTCTTTGTAGTTAGATATCAAGATAACACAAAGACTGTCATCTTCCCGCTTACTGGAACACATAAAGTTTATAGCTCTAGCACATTCTCCTACCTCGAGTTTTTTAATCTCCTTGCAGCTCTCCTTGCTATTAGTGTAGCTATAGTCCTTATAGGACCCCAAGAGTTCAGGTTCTTTGCAATAAACTACGGAGTGCCTATCCTCTGGTCCACAGAATTTCTGGTTTTTACGGTCCGCAAGGTCATTACGTCCTTCTTGCTTAAAAAAGACTTTGGAATGTTCTGGATCATCAGAAAACCTGACATTAAGGCAGTAAAACTTAAGTCTTTACTAAGATTCTGGGTTAACAAATATGCCAGAGCATCATATATGGTGTTTCTTAAAGATCCCCAAACAAGTGTTTTTGGTTCATTTAAGGACGTTCAAGAAAAAACAGGAAAAACTTTTTGGACAAAGTAGGAACAATGAACCTTCTGCAGAACTAAGTTGCCGTCAAAGGCCACCCTCGGTGGTCTCTAAAACCCTCTGGTGGAGGGTTTTAAATGATGGAGGTAAAAATGCCTGTAACTTTAAAAAGGCCGTTTGTAATTCTACGGGAATTTTTCAAGACTCAGAGGCAAACCGAAAAAAATGGACAAACCAAAAAGAAACCCTACAGTGTTACAGTTGTAGACCTGCCAAATTTTGCTGACTATGATGGATTCAGTCTTATAAAAAGTCTGCAGGAGTATGCTGATAGGGTTATCTTTGTCTGTGATCTCAGAAACCCCTACGTGGACGTCAAACTTAAGAGAATGCAGCCCACACTTGCCAGGTTTTCTGTCCTTGTGGCACCAACAGACTCTGTGGATACAAGTGTAATAAGCCTAGTCCAGGAGTTATCAACAAACGGAAAGGTCCTTGTAGCAACAAACGACGCTGGAGTTGTGAAGGCTATTACAGCGAGCCTTAACGGACAAAAAGTGGGCTTTTTTATGTCTGACGACATGAATGTGTTTTTGCCTGTAAAAGGATATGAAATTATAAAACGGGCACTCATTACATTTCACGAAGGCCTGGTAAAACGAGTCTTAAGAATTCAGGCCGATTCAGTAGTCAAACAAGCCCGAGGAACTCAACCAAAAGACGAATTTAAAGCTAAAATCCACGAATTGGCTCCTATAACACTTGGAGAATTGTATGCCTTGGCTATAAAATCCGGCTTTGTTAAGGATAAAGACCATTTCATCAAGTGCATCGCCAATATGGCAATCACAGGACAGATATGGCTTAAAAATCACGATGACATAAACCTCATAACTATATATCTACAAAAAGGCGACCAGGAAAACAACAACGGTTATGGAGATTGACCTTTCGGTAATACATCAACAGTCATCTGTTTCCTCCTCCTTCACCTCCCCTTTCCCCACCCCCTAACCTTATAGGTTAGGGGGATCCTTTCTGGGAAATCACACCTGAAATAACGTCCGTGTAATATATGAAAAGACTTGTAATTTATTGTGTTCTGTGGAAAAGGAGAAATCATTTACGCAATGTTTCAGGGTAAGATATCAGAACTAAAATTATTGAAACACGTTATATCCTTGAAAATTACCTGTTTTCCAAAAATTGAAGACAGAGAGCCGTTGATAAACACTCTTAAGGAAATAAGACTTAACTCTGAAAAAAGGTTTGTCAGAATCAACATGACGTCTGAAAATCGAGAGTTAAAGTTTTCAGGAGTGTTTACCATCAGGTCACTTAATATCCAGAAAAACATTATTATTGTAGTCCACATAGCAAAAAAAACGCTTAGAGGTCCTTATTTACACAGTGCCATAAATACTCTAGCAAGACTTGCAGTCGAAAGACGCATACATATGGAAATACAGCCTGCTGTTATAAGAAACGGGCAATCTGACAGTTATCAAGTAAAAGTAGATAAAACAGAATTAGAACCCTTGGTTCAGAAAGCATCTATACTGACAGGTAAATCCCCAGAACAGATAATTCAAGAGGCAACCTCCTTCACAGGAAAAGATGGTGAGTTTGTCCAAGGTAAAACGAGTATCGAGGCTCTTACAGAGAAGCAAAAGGTGGTCTTAAGAGATAAGTTAATACGGATTACATCAAAAACTTCTCAAAAATCCTAACAGAATTAGAGACCTTCATAAAAACCCCTGGCAAGTACTCTGAGTAATATTTCTCAAAAATATTTCGGTCTATCTTTTATGCCTTTTTAGCATCTTTCTTAAATCCAGGAGGTAGTCATGAATAAAGAAAAACCAAAAACCCAGCAACAAGACAGTCCAAATCTACATCCCTTGTTTGAACAGCTCCTCCAGCCAGTAAAACCAGGCTGGCTTTTGGAGAAAATTGACCACTCCGAGGAGCAAAGCCATGACAATCAATAAGGTCATCTGGTCTAAAAAATACAAAGCCCCTAACGAAAACTCTCCAGAAGAAACATTTCTCAGAGTCGCAGAAGCTATTTCAAAAGGAGATCAGTCCCTTAAAAAAGCCTTTTACGAAGAAATGATTAACCTTAGGTTCCTCCCAGGAGGCAGAATTCTCGCTTATGCAGGCACCGGAAACCCAAAAGCAACCCTAGCAAATTGTTACGTCATGGGAGAGATAGAAGACAGTATGGAAGGTATTATGAAATCTCTCGAAGAATCCGCCCTAACCCTTAAAGCAGGTGGCGGTATCGGCCTTAACTTCTCTGCCATAAGACCAAAAGGAGATCCCGTCAGAGGAACTAATTCCATCGCCTCAGGCCCTGTCTCATTCATGGAGATGTGGAACTCCATGAGTAGAACAATCAGTGGTGTTGGACACCGTAAAGGTGCAATGATAGCTGTGCTTAATGTAGATCACCCAGATATCGAGATATTTATAAGTGCTAAAGCTGAAAACACGTCAGACCATCCTGTGCTGGAAAAATTTAACATCTCAGTAGGCATCACTGATGAGTTCATGAAAGCTGTAGAGAAAGACTCAGAATGGGAACTCAGGTTCGATAATGTCAGAAGAACAGTCAGAGCAAGAGAGCTCTGGGAACTTATAGTCAAAAACGCCTGGGCAAAGGCTGAACCTGGAGTACTGTTTCTGGATAATATAAACAGCCTTAATAACCTGTGGTATTGCGAGAAGATTACAGCGTGTAATCCCTGTGGAGAACAGCCTCTTCCACCCTACGGAGCCTGCACCCTCGGGTCAATAAACCTCACACAGTTTATCATCAGCCCCTTCGGAAAAGACCCACAAGTGGACATAGAAAAGCTTAAAAATACCGTAAAACTCGCAGTGCAGTTCCTCGACAACACAATAGACGTCAACTACTACCCCGTGCCAGCCCAAAAAACCTCTGCAATAGAAAAACGGCGTATCGGCCTAGGTATCATGGGTCTTGGGAGCGCTTTAGCAATGCTTAAGGTTAGATACGGTAGCAATAAATCCCTCTCTGTAATCGACCTCATTATGAGAACCATCAGAGACGAGGCTTATCTAACATCTATAAAGCTTGCAGAAGAAAAAGGAGCCTTCCCACTTTTTGATAAAGAAAAGTTCCTCGAAGGGAAATTTATAAAAAGGCTCCCTGATAATATAAGAGAGGCTATCAAAGAAAAAGGTATCAGAAATTCCCATTTACTTACAATCGCTCCTACAGGCTCTATTGCCCAGTTGGCCGGAAACGTCTCCTCAGGTGTGGAACCTATATTCGCACTCCAGTATACCCGTAGAAATTACAACGAAGAGATCTCCATCGAAGACTATGCCTGGAGACTCTACAAAGAAGTTGGACTACCTGATGGAGAAAAGCCCGACTACTTTGTTACAGCTCATGAGCTTACGTGGCAGGAACATCTTAAAGTAATGGCACGCTGTCAGTACTATGTTGACAGCTCTATCTCAAAAACCATTAACGTCCCTAAAGAGACAACTGTTGAGGATCTCTACGAGGTGTACAGATATGCCTGGAGGACGGGCCTTAAAGGATGCACAATATACCGCGAAGGATCCCTTGACGTCGAAATCCTAAGTAAGACTACCCCAAAAAAGCAACATCCAAAACTTCAGGAAGAACGGCCTTATAGACTCGAAGGCAGAACTTATAAGGTAAAACCCCCTGAAAGTAAACATGCTTACTACCTCACGTTTACACATATGACTGATGGTAAAACTATAAGACCCTTCGAACTCTTTATAAACACCAAAAATCCCTTTGTTGAAGAATGGACAAAAGCCCTTGGTAGACTCGTGTCAGCAGTCTTTAGAAACGTTGAGGACCCTACATTCCTCGTAGAAGAGCTTAAGGAAATAATGGGTAAAAGTGGCTTTTGGTCCGTCAGTAGAAGAAAATACGTCCCCTCTCTCATAGCTGAATTTGGTGAGGTTATGAAAGACTACTTTGGAGAAATAGGTCTTCTTGACCCTGAACCGCCCATAGAGGCTTACGAAGAGGAGGTAAAAAATGTCCGTGAATCAACGAATACAGGACATCCCTGTCCTGTGTGTGGAACACCAGCCCTCGTATTTGAAGAGGGGTGTACAAAATGTCTTGCATGTGATTATAACAGGTGTGGATAGATGATACCGTTAAAACTTTATCTAAGAGGTTTTAAAGGCATAAAAACAGGCCTCGGCCGTGATGAGCTCGACCTTGACCTAACCAATAAACACGGCAGAATCCTCATCTACGGCCCAAACGGCATAGGTAAATCAACAATCCTGCAAAATCTACATCCATACATACTCATGCCCGATAGGGTTAAATCTTACAGCCAGCGTGGGTTTTCGTACTACGACGAGTGTTACCTCGAAGACAGTAAAAAGGTCCTGCTGTGGCAATACGAAGGCACAGTCTACAAAACGCTTATCGAAATAAACCCCGTAAAAAGACGCACAAAAGCATACCTTTACCAGATCCTTGACGGCACTGAAACACCCGTTAAAGAAACCATAGACGGCTCTGTTGAATCCTACGTAGAAGTAGTCGAGTCCATTATTGGCTCACCAGAACTGTTCTTTACGTCCGTCTTCAGAAGTCAGGATTCCAGAAAACTGTCAGGTTACACAAAGTCAGAACTCGAGGCTATTTTTACCGAGCTCCTTGGAATAGAAAAACTAAAACTTTACATCCAAAATGCTACTCTCTACCAAAAAACCGTTATACAGACAGGCCAGCACGTAAAAGAGGAAATTGCAAGGATAGATTCTCTGCTTAACGAAGAAAAATCCGTCAGGGACGAAATAGACGTCATCGAGAAAAAAAGAACAGCTTTTACAGATAAACTTTCAGAACTAAAAACTCAGCTCAAAAACCTCGAAAATGAACTCGAAACCCTGAGAACTAAACTCCTTGAGTTTGAAGGTCTAAAAAACAGACGGAATAGCCTTGAGTCTCAGTTAAGTAAACTTAAAGAAGAGATCCGCACAATTGAATCCACAATCTCCGAAAAAAGAGCCTACTATAACCAAAGATACCATACAGTACAACAAAAGATCAACGCTACACTCCAGCTCACAGAACAGAAGGAATCACTTCTTAAGCAGATACAGGACCTTGAAGAATCCTTGAAGAGAAAACCCGACTTCAAAACCCTTAAGACTGTAGATGACGAACTTAATAACCTCCAGAAAGTTAAGGTAGAACTAACAGGCATTAAAGCAAAAGCCCTTGCCTACAAAAAACAGGCATCCCTTCTGGAAGACGTACCGTGTAAAGAAACACAACTACCTGAAGTTTGTCCACTACTTAAAGAAGCAGTAAACGCAAAAGTCAGCCTTAAAAACCTCGAACAGAGTCTTGAAGACCTTGAAACAGTAGACAGAAAAATTACAGAACTGCTCAGAATAAAATCCAACGTTCAACAAGAAATCCAGAGTTTTGAACAGATCAGGGATAAATATACCCACCTTAAAGAACTGCTTACAAAAGCCGAAGAAGCAATAAAAACTCTGGAAATCCTGAAAGAAGAACAGAAAAACATCCTCATAGAAGGCAAGGCTACTATAAACGAGCTTGAACTAACACTTAAGAATCGCATCCAGGAGTCTGAACTTATACAAAAGGAACTTAAAACCCTGGTCTTACCCGAAGGATTACAGGAGAATTACGACCAGAAAAAGAAACTCAGAGACACTGTATACGAAGAGATTTCAAAAACAGAAAAAGAACTCTCAAAACTCGAATACACCCTTGGAGCCTTGAACGAGAGGCTAAAAAACCTCGAAAAAGAAAAAACGAGAAAAGCAGACCTTTTAGAAAACATCCAGAAAATAGAACAGGACATTACAGAATGGAACTACTTGATAAAAATCCTCTCAGAACTTATCCCGCTTGAGATAGAAGACGCAGGCCCTGAGATAAGTGACATAGCTAACAAGCTTCTCGAGGTTACCTATGGCTCGCAGTTCTCCATTACAATTGTGACAAAAGTTACAGGCAGGAGTGGACAGGAAAAATCCGTCTTCGAAATACAGGTTTATGACGGAAGAGACGGCTCAAAGAAACCTTTACAGGTCCTTAGTGGTGGAGAACGGGTCTGGATAGAAGAAGCAATCACAAGGGCGCTGTGTTTGTACAATACGTTCAGAAGTGGCTACAGCTACAAGACTCTCTTCAGTGACGAACGGGACGGAGCCCTTGACAATGTAAACAGAAAGAAATACTTCTCAATGAAAGAAAAAGTCTTCGAACTCGGAAACTTCGAGGTCGAATACATTATCTCCCACAGCCCTGAAGCTATTAACTACGCTGATAACGTCATTGACCTCGAGTCCCTTAAAAACTTTTCCTGAGGAGGTGCTATGAAAACTACACTCCCTTTAGAAAACACAGTAACGACCATTGGCCTAGACACATTACAGAAACTGACTGATCTCCTCCACCAGAGAGATACAAACCGTGTCTCTATAAACCACACGATTGGTAAAGAGCTTTATAAAGTCACAAAACAAAGCTCAAAACCTGTTGCGGCGGTTATTACACTTAGCGACAAACTGAGAAGTAAAAACATCTATGTATCGCCACTGTATCTTCTTGAATGTCTTTCTGGTTTTTTGGTATTTCAACACCAGAACCCTGAAACTATCAGCCCCCAAGCCTGGCAAAATGCTGTAAAAGCTAATCTATACAAAGTCGTTTCTCAAGATGAAATACAAGACCTTATAGAACTTGAGATGGCTTATCTGGAGCATACAGGTCTTACGTTAGAAGACCGCATCCAGCGGATACGGCACTATCTTACAAAAACAAACGGTCTTCCTAAAACAGGCTTGATTGTTCATACAGGAGACCTACACTTCGACGATGATGCATTCCTCGCTGAGACAGTAAAAAGCGCAGAATTTATCTTAAAGAAAGTCGAAGACACAGACCCTATTCTCGTAGTAATAGCTGGAGACATAGTTCATACAAGACAGCTCCACGATTCAACAGGGCTTCTCAAAGCCCTGGAGTTTATTACAAAGCTTGCTAACGTGTGTCCTGTGTTTGTACTCCACGGCACAAAAAGCCACGACGGACGTAACCTCAACGTTTTCGGTAACATAAAAGCAATACATCCAGTCTACGTCAGTAACTCTCCCGAAGTTGTCTACTTTAACGGTTATGAGTTCTTAAAATCTCCTGACGAAAGTTCCATACAAATACTCTCGCTGCCCCTTATGGAGGTTACAAAAACTGAAGAACTTCAAAAGACCTTTGAGCTATTTAGAAAGTCTCCCAAAACAAAGCACCGCATCTTTGTCAGCCACGGCACTGTAAAAGGAGCCTCAAACAGTTCAGGATATTTGCCAGATGCGGACTATACTGTAGAAGAATTGCTTAAACTCGAGGCAGAAATGTATCTCCTGGGACACATCCACAAGGCCCAGAAAATGGCTGAAAAAATCTTTTATTCAGGCTCAATAGTGAGAAGAAGTACTGACGAAACAGAAGACAAAGGTTTCTGGATCCACGATATCAGTAACAGCCATTCTGAATTTATCATTATCCCTACCAGAAGAATTCTCAAGATCGAAGTCTCAGACATGGATGACTTAAAAAGAGCCCTTGACGAGCTTAAACCTTCTCCTGATGATCTCGTAAAGGTTACGCTTAAAATACCTGAAGAGAAACTCAAGTCGCTCGTGGAGTTTGAGACAGAAGTAACAGCTGAATTGAAAACTGCAGGTATAACTAACGTCAAGCTTGAAAAGTCTATAATACCTTCACACGTAGTTCGTGTTAAAGGCATAAGTA
>Ga0197142_1001066_pt1 | contig 25337 bp, 24 predicted proteins | sample GBS60_MetaG_FD_148614 | JGI IMG/M metagenome (GOLD analysis project Ga0197142, IMG submission 148614) | Sediment microbial communities from Great Boiling Springs, Gerlach, Nevada, United States - GBS 60_MetaG | ecosystem: Environmental > Aquatic > Thermal springs > Hot (42-90C) > Sediment... | reverse complement strand
ATACCTGTTGGTTTTACTTAAAGCCCAATCACAATGTATAAAAGAAAAAAATCATTTACAAGGGTAAAAAAGTAACATGTTAATTTTGGAACAGCCTCAAAAATGCTTGACATCACTGTTTGCGTTCTTATTATTCGGCTGATTCCGAAGGGAAGAAAAGTTAAAAGTTGGTAGGAGGTTTTAAAAAGATGATATGCCAAACAGTTCGAGCCGGAGCAGAATGTGCTTTTATGACCCCTAATGGATGTGGATACAATGGAGGAACCTGTTATCCTGTAGTGGATCAGTGCGAAGGATGCCAGCGGATTGTGGAAGTGTCTGGAGGACGGTTCTGCATAGTGTATCCTAACCCGTCAATTAAGTGGAAAACTGGCCCTTGTAACATGGCCACTCATGTAAAAATTGAAACTTCCAAGCAACAGCAAGAAAAAATTAATCCGCTCAAGGCATCCAAGCGATCTGCAAAAGGCAAGAAATAAGTATTGCCTAGTGGGTAAATTTGTATGTAAGGCACCCAAAGGTTAAAAAAGGGTGCCTTTTTGCTTTCGAGTTTCTGCGCATATCCCACTTTCGATTTATCACCTGTTAAAGCAAACAAAGTTGAAGTTGCGATTTACATTACTAAGCGCTAAAGATGTTGTAAAGAATCTTGTCTTGGGTTATAAGGGTAACCTCAACAATTATGGTTTATCTTAACAGTGAGAGGGGATAAGGTGGAAGAATATCAGATTATTACAGGCAATCAGGCTGCAGCTATTGGAGCGAAACTTTGCCGGGTTCAGGTAATTGCAGCTTATCCCATCACTCCCCAGTCTAAGATACCAGAGATACTTGCAGAATATGTTGAGCGGGGAGAATTAAAGGCAGAGTTTGTAAGAGTTGAGAGTGAACACTCGGCTTTGACGGTTTGTATTTCGGCTTCAATCGTTGGAGCACGTGCCTTTACTGCGACAGCAGCTAACGGGCTTGCTTACATGCACGAGCAGCTTCACTGGGCAGCTGGCGCTCGCGTTCCCATTGTAATGCCGGTTACTAACCGGGGACTTGGCGCTCCTTGGACTATCCTTAATGATATGCAGGACTCCCTTAGCCAGCGGGATACAGGATGGATACAACTCTACTGCATGAATAATCAGGAAGTGCTGGATAATGTAATTATGGGTTATCGAATCGCTGAGGAAGTGCTCCTTCCTGTTATGGTATGCTTCGACGGCTTTAGGCTTTCCCATACGGTAATGCCCGTGAGTGTTCCGTCTCAAGAACTTGTGGATCAGTATTTGCCGCCTAGAAAGCCTGCTTTTATGCTTGATCCGGAAAATCCTGTTAATATTAATCCCGTTGTTATGGGTGAACTGATACCCGGCGTTGATGGTAAACTTTGGCCTGACTATATGGGTATAAGGCGTAGAATGCAAAAAGCTCATGAGGAAGCTCTTGAAGTTATTATCCAGGTAGGGAAATCTTTTGGGCAGATTTTTGGAAGAACCTATGATTCTCCTGTTACGCAGTACAGAGTTGATGATGCTTCTACGGTCTTTCTTACTATGGGATCCCTTACCAGTGAGGCTATGGAAGCTGTGGACGTTCTTAGGAAGGAAGGCGTTAGAGTTGGGGTTGTAGGGCTTCGAGTGTTCAGACCTTTTCCTGCAAAAGAACTTGCTGAAATACTTGGATCGTTGGAAAAAATCATTGTTGTAGAGAAAGCCATAAGTTATGGGCATGAAACCCCGCTTGCTACTGAAACTAAAGCAGCAATATTCAGTTTTAGCAGTGCACCTTATCCGTTAGTATGGTCCTGGGTTGTTGGACTCGGGGGGAAGGACGTTAAACCTAGAGATCTCGTTGGGATTTATCATGCCGTATCACGCAATGTTCCTCGGGAGCATCCGCTGTGGTGGCATGAGGAGGAATGCACCTATGAGCATGCCGTTTGTTGAGATTCCCGATCGGGAGTATATTCTTCCTGGCACAAGGACATGTGCAGGATGTGGGCTTACATTAGCTTACCGCTATATCTTGAAGGCTCTTGGTCCCAAGACTATAGTAACTCTTCCAGCTTGCTGCCTTACGATACTACACGGAATCTACCCTAAAACTCCTGTAGCAATAAACGCTTTGAATACTACCTTTGCAAGCACTGCAGCTTCGGCTTCGGGACTTGTTGCTGGACTGAAAGCAATAGGGCAAGATGATTACGTGGTTGTTGGTATGGCTGGCGACGGCGGCACCTTCGACATGGGGATTCAGGCTTTGAGTGGAGCTGCAGAGCGGCAGACTGATTTTATTTACATTTGTTACGACAACGAAGCTTACATGAATACCGGTGTTCAAAGATCCAGCGCAACGCCTGAGGGAGCTCTAACTACAACAACGCCTGTAAAACCTAAACAACAACCAAAAAAAGATTTCCTGGCCATTATGGAGGCTCACAACTTAGCATATCTTGCTACCTGTTGCTCGGCTTATCCTCGAGATATTTACGAAAAACTTTCCAAAGCTAAGCATATTAAAGGCACACGTTTTATTCACCTTTATGTTCCTTGCCCGCCTGGTTGGGGATTTCCAACTAATAAAACCGTGGAAATAGGTCGTATGGCGGTAGAAACGGCCGTTATTGTTTTGTTTGAAATAGAAGATGGCAAATTGCGTCTCTCTGGTCGAAGCCTTACGATGGCTCGTTCTGGACGTAAAAGGCCCGTGAATGAATATATAAACCTGCAAGGACGGTTTAAAAAAATGACCCCCGAACAGATCGAATCCTTCCAGAGGGCTGTAGATGAAAAATGGGAAGAGTATCTTAGACGAGCAGAGCTTTAGTTAATGGAGGAGTTTTAGAGTGGGAGAGGATATCAATATTGAAAAAATAAAGAAATTTATTGTTGAAGTGCTTCATGAAGCAGGGCGTATCGCTCTTGAAGGTTACGGTAAAGGAAGACTGGATAAGAAATTCGATGCCGAAATGGTGATCTCTTTCGAAATGAAACTCGAATCTTTTGTTAAATCAAAAATTGAGGAAACCTTTCCAGGACATTTACTTTTTGGTGATAGCGTAGCAGACAACGATTACCGACACGATGCAGGGAAGCACTTATGGGTTTTTGATGCTCTTGATGGAGTGGCCAATTACCAGGCGGGTATCCCGATGTGGGGCATGTCCTTTGCATTGTTGGAAAATTTCTGGCCTGTGGTAGGGGCATATTTCATGCCGTCTACAAACGATATGTGGCTCGCTGTTGGTGGTGGTTCAATGTATTTTAATGGAGAAGAAAGGAAAATCATAGAAACAGAGCCTACCAACAATGAAAGTTTGCTTTTTACCTATTCCCGTTTTCACGACCATTTTCAGACCACATTTCCTGGCAAAATCAGGAATCTTGGCTGCACGGGAGCGCATATATGCTATTTGGCTCAAGGGAGAGCCGATGGAGCTGTAATACATAATGTAGCTTTCAAAGATATGGTGGCCCCGTTACTTATTCTCGAATCGGCTGGTGGGGCTGTTGAATATTTTGAAGGTGGGAAGTTCTACATAAATGAATATTCCGACGGACGACGTGTGAAGGATTTCTTGCTGGTTGCACCAAAGGGATTTCATACACAGCTTCGGGGATACCTTAAAAGAACGAATGTGATTGAGTAGTTTTTAAATAAAACAAACTTATAGGAGGTTTATAATGACTAGCTGGAAATGCAACAAATGTGGTTATGTTTTGCAAGCTGTGCAACCCCCTGATGTGTGTCCATCATGCAACGAGAAGTGCGAATTCATAGATGTAACTTGTTATATACCGGAATGTGGCGGACCTGAATCTGGTAATATAAACCCACAGGTTTTCGTAACCAGCGGGGAGAAAGACAGAAAGTAGTATAGGGTTGTATTTTTGTCACAATGGATTAAACCAGAGGGTTGGTGAAAAAGTCGAACTGTGAACCAAGGTGGGGAGTGCAATGAAAGAAGATCTGGCAAAAGTGAGAAATTTTGCGCTTGGAGCTCACACAGGAGCAGGAAAAACATCGCTCGGAGAAGCTATGCTCTTTATGGCTGGAGCTACCACAAGACTTAACAAGGTCGATCAAGGCAATTCCGTGCTGGATTTTGAACCTGAAGAAGTAAAACGAAAAATTACCATCAGTGCCGCTTTTTACACATTTGATTGGAACAAATACACCTTCCACCTTATAGATACTCCTGGTGATTTCAACTTTATAGCGGAAACTCAGACGGTTCTTCACGGAGCTGATGGCGTCGTGATCGTAGTAGACGCTGTAGATGGAGTTAAAGTTCAAACCGAAAAAGTTTGGGAACTCGCAGAGACTTTGGAACATCCGAGAGTAATTTTTATAAGCAAGGTGGATAAAGATCGTGCTGATTTTAAGCGGGTTGTCGAGGATATTCGCAATAACTTCGGTGATAAATGCGTTCCGGTCACCATGCCTATTGGTTTAGGGGAACAATTCAAAGGTGTTGTGGATGTCTTGCATGGAAAAGCCTTTATTTACCCAGAACCTGAATCTAAACAGTTTAACACTCAAGACGTCCCCCCCGAATTCGCTTCAGATGTTGAAACGTACCGAGATCAGCTAGTGGAACGTATAGCCGAGGCTGATGATGGGCTTCTGGAGAAATATCTAGAGCAAGGTGCTCTTGACCCCGAGGAAATAGAAAAAGGTTTAAGGATGGCCATTACTTCTCGCAAACTTGTGCCTATTCTTTGTGGATCTGGAGTGACCGGTATAGGAGTAGTTCAGTTTATGGATTTCATGGCTCGCTACTTCCCGAGTCCTATAGATAGAGGAGAAAGAACTGGAAAAACGCCCGATGGACAACCTGCATCACGGAAACCGTTAACGGAAGAGCCTTTCAGCGCTCTTGTTATTAAAACCCTTAACGATCCTTATGCGGGTCGTCTCACCATAATGAGAGTGTTTTCAGGGACGGTTAGTTCTGATTCCACGGTTTATAATGCAACCAAGAAATCTAAGGAACGATTTGGCAGTCTATTACTGCTACAGGGGAAAACTCAAAAGCAGATTTCTGAAGCAGGGCCTGGTTCGGTCGTTGCCGTGGCTAAGCTTAAAGATACCATGACAGGAGATACGCTTTGCGACGAGAAGCAACCCATTCTGTATGAACTTCTTCCGCTTCCTCCTGTGGTTTATTCGCTTGCTGTGGAACCGAAGAGCCGAGGCGATGAGGAGAAGATATTCTCATCATTGGCTCGCCTTATGGAAGAAGATGTAGCCCTGAAACTTGAGCGCAACGATGAAACCAAGGAAATGATTCTCTCTGGTATGGGAGAAATTCATATTGAAGCCACAGTTGACAAGCTTCAGCGTAAGTTTGGCGTTGAAGTTAATCTGCGGCTTCCCAAGGTTCCTTATAAGGAGACAATTCGCGGTAAAGCAAGAGTTCAGGGCAAATACAAAAAACAGACAGGCGGTCGCGGGCAATACGGCGATTGTTGGATTGAAATTGAGCCTCTACCCCGAGGTGAAGGGTTCAAGTTCGTGGATAAGATTGTTGGAGGTGTCATTCCCAAGCAGTTTATTCCCGCAGTGGAAAAAGGCATTGTTGAAGCAGCCAAAGAGGGTGTGCTTGCTGGTTATCCGACTATTGACTTTAAAGTGGATCTTGTTGATGGATCATATCACCCTGTTGATTCTTCGGAACTTGCCTTTAAGATAGCCGGTTCAATGGCTTTCAAGAAAGCTGCAATGGAAGCCAAACCGGTTCTTTTGGAACCAATCATGTATATGGAAATAACTGTGCCGGATGACTGCATGGGTGATATTATCGGTGACCTGAACGGGCGTAGAGGAAGAGTCCTGGGCATGGAGTCTAGAGGTAAGAAGCAAATCATTAAAGCTCTGGTGCCTATGGTGGAAGTGCTTAGATATGCGCCTGATCTTCGTTCTATGACCGCCGGGCGCGGCATGTTTGTAATGAGATTTGACCATTACGAAGAAGTTCCGCTTCAACTCCAGGAAAAGATTATAGAGCAAGCGAAGGCTGAAAAAGAAAAGGAAAGCAAATAAAACGGTAAAGGGGGCGAATTTTTCGCCCTCCCCAATTAGTACTTGTGATCGTTGTAAATTTTTCGCCTACTTGGAGAATGACCCAGTGTGGAGAGCGGCTATTGTAACGGTAAGTGATCGGTGTTCTGCTGGAACGAGAGAAGATCTTACAGGATCTAAGCTCCGCGAAGTTTTAGTTCAAGAAGGGTATGATGTGGTTGATGTAAGAGTTGTGCCTGATGAAATGGATAAAATCGCTGAAGCCCTGAGATTTTTGTGTGATGTTTTACGTTGCGATCTCGTAGTAACCAATGGAGGGACTGGTGTAAGTCCTAGAGATGTCACTCCCGAGGCAACAAAACAAGTTATCGAGCGTGAAATTCCTGGCATGGCAGAGGTTATGAGACATGAAAGCCTCAAGAAAACCCCTCACGCTATGCTTTCTCGCGCAGTTGTAGGAATAAGAGGATCCACCCTTATAGTTAACCTACCTGGAAGTCCAAAAGGGGCTTTGGAAAATTTTATGGCCATTAGAACCGCTATTCCTCATGCTTTAGAAAAGATTCATGGTGATCCATCTGACTGTGCTTCTGTTATAGCTACAGAATGATCCACCAGAAAATAGTCATGATGAAAAGGTGGGCACGATTAGCCGTCGTTTTTCCCACCCTTTAACAATTTTTTAGCAACAACCGTGTTTTAAACTTACGTGGTTTTTAAGATGTTTCTTCCTGAGATTTATCTGGTAAGGCTTTTATGAAAGCCTCGGTTTGCTTTCTAATTTGGATTTTCTGAAGTTCAAAATGTTTTTCCAGATCCTGCCGCAACCTGTCAAAATGATTCACATTAGCTTCGGTAAGGCGAAGCATTTCGATTTTTTCTTTGATTGAAGGTAATTCCATCCAATCGGTTTTTCCTTCCTTCACTGAAGTAGTGTAGACTTCACTACCAAACTCCTTCAGCATCTTATCCAGTTTTCGCTTGGCAAGACATTTTTGAATGGCATAACGGCGGCTTTTTATGATTTTCCATATCCATTTTGAAAATATCTGGGTATATTCTTTTGCGTAGATGACGAACTTTTTTGCAAATCTCTGAAAAGTGCTAGGAATCTGCACCTTGTCTATCATGGTTATTTCCTCCTTTTTTGGTTACATCTATGTTTAACCAATCTTTGATGTGCTCATGCATTCTGGATACGTGGGTCCCCCGCCAATAAATCTTTCCACATGACGGACACTTGAAAAATTCTTGCATCGTGTTCCAAACATAGTCCGGAACTTTTCCATATGCCTGTTCTCTTGGACATTCTTCAAGTTCTTTATTACAGTAAGAGCACCTGGCCAGGAAAAGTTCGGGATCGTATTTCAAATCTAGCACAGAAAAAAGCTCCTTTAGTTGTTCCCGTGTGTTATTAGCTGAAAGACATACCACTCCATTCATCCGACACCATTTTCTGGCTCGAGTTACCACTATGCGTCCATCTTTAACGTAACTCTTTATCTGGTCAGGGGTTTTCAGAAATGTCACAATAGTATCCCTCCCCATAATCCGCAGCCATTTTGCCATCTTGCCCAGCATGGCGTCCACAACAAAACGTTGCCTAGTTTCTTGTGGTTCCATTTTTTCCATTATAGTTCAATAACCGATGTTCCATTCGGATATGAAATTTCAAACTTATTACTGGACATTACATCCTGTTTGGTTGCCCTCCGCAATTCGAGATTGATATCAGAGTCTAACGAGTGAATACGAATTATTTTGGGTAGCTTTTCAACAACAGCCAGAGATAGGGGAGGGGAATAGACAATCTCCCAGATGCGATCGTTTTGCTTTAGTTTAAGACTTACAAGATCAAGCCCCTCGCTTTTGGTAGATAAAACTTGTACAGATTGTCCCATCTGACTTGATATGCAACCTGTAACCATAGGTAAAATGTCTGTAACATGTCCTTCAATACCAGCAAGTCTACTTAGCAAATTATTGGCATTAGATGTTATATAGACTGTTTTTCTAGCAGGAAGCCATAAAGTGACCTTCTGGGGTTTGATGATAAGAACAGCAATAGTGTTTCCCCAAAGTGATATCAAATCAATTCTTAAACGATCGTGATCTTGATAATACGACAGAAGATAGCGATTGGGGTCATAAGGAGCATTAAACTTAAGGGAAAACTGAGCTTCGAATTTTTGCCAGTAAGCGCACCTTTTTTCTATAAGATCACCTGCTCTGTAGAGAAAATCATCAGTTTTTTCCTTATCTTCCTTAGGACGTAACGCCGCGCATCCTATTTCCAAGATGATGCATAGACTTAATATAATTACTTTCCAAGTTCTAATTTTTTTCGCCATTGCTTATAAGCTCTTTTATCTTGTTTTCAATTTCTGCCGATTTATCGTAACCTAAATCAATAGCTCGTTGATATAATTCAAGGGCTTTTTTCTTCATTCCTAAAGCTCTATAAATATCTCCGGCATGTTCTGAAATAATGGGATCATCGGGAACGAATTTGAGGGCTTTTTCAATATACTCCAGGGCCTTTCGATACTTTCCCATTTTGTAATAAACCCACGCCATACTGTCCAGTATATAGCCGTCCTGGGGAGACTTTTCCAACGCTTTCTTTATGTATCTCTCTGCTTCATCAAGCATTATGCCCTGTTCGGCATAAGTGTAGCCTACATAATTCAACGCTTCAGGGCTCTCCGGATCAAGAATCAGAATATTTTTCATGACTTGAAGAGCTTCTTCTTTTTTGCCCATTTTATCGAGCACTATCCCTTTTCTGTACAGAAGCTCAGTTTCCCTGGGAAATTTAGCTATTCCCTCTTCGAATGTTTGTAAAGCCTCATCCAGTTGGCCTTTGTCTTCATAAACCATCCCTAAGTATAGATAAAATTCGGGAATATCGGGATAAGTTTTTATGGCTTCTCTGAGAATGCTTACCGCTGAAGGGTGATCCTTTTTCTTTACGAATAGTAAGGCAAGTCTGAGCTGAGCAAGTTTCCAGAGGGAGCTTTCTTTAGAAATCAATCGGTAGTTAACAATAGCTTGATCCGTGTTGCCTTCTTCTTCATAAGTAGTGGCTAGATAAAAGAGGGCTTGGTCGTATTTAGGTTCCTCTTTAAGAAGCTGGGTGAAATCCTCTATCGCCTGTTGGTAACTCTTCTGCTTTAAATGGATTATTCCTATCTTAAGCCTGTTTTGGAGATCTTTCTTGTTGAGAGATGAAAGCTTTTCGAAGAGCTTAAGCGCTTCATTCAGTTTACCCTGGCGCATGTAAAAATTACCAGCTCGTTCAATTACTTCCGGATTTTCCGGATCAACGATGATCATTTTTTTATACATTTCTTCAGCTTTTTTGTACGAATTCCTGAGTTCGTAAAGGTAAGCTAAGTCGCTCATGGCCTCTAGGAAAAACGGATCTATTTGTAAAGCTTTCTTGTAGGTGAGTTCTGCGTAGTCGTAGTATTTCATTTCGAGGAAAATTCTAGCTTTGTAGTAATGGGCTAGGGCATTGTCAGGAAGAAGTTCTGTAAGGCGATCAAGAGTGGTAACGGCTTTAGTGAAATTTCCGACTTGAGCATAAAGGGTGCTCAGAAGAAGATAGATTTCTGGAGCATCGGGACGATATTTTAGAGCTTCTTCAAAAACTCCAATTGCCTGGTCTTTTTTCCCTGTGCTGGCATATAATCTTCCAAGGAAAACAAGGATCTCCTCATTTGTTGGGTCAATTTGATGTGCCTTTTCTATGTAAGTAAGTGCCTTGTCATATTGACCCTGTCGCACATAGAGAAAGGCAAGATCAGTTAGGATGGCAATTGATCGGGGATTTCCTTTAAGGGCTTCTTCATAAGCTACGATTGCTTCGGCTATTTTTTCTTCTTTGAGAAGTTTTTGAGCCTTTAGATAAGCATAGTAAAAAGGAGCTGACGTAAGGACGGGCAATTGTTTGGATTTTTCTTCTCTAGAAGACATTACCTGAAGGGTGGAACAAGACCACATAAGCAAGCAAAGAATGATTGCAGCAAAAGGCTTTTTCATTTTCTAACCATCCTCCGACGATTTGTTAACTTTATCCCCTGAACGGAGATACTTTACCTCTAATATAATACTCCTTTTTTGCAGTTGGACATAGTTGTATAAGGGTATTCGAAAATTGCTGGTATTTTGCAGTACGCATGGCCGTGCGTCCTTACCAATCCTGTTCCCGATTTAAAGCTACCCTGTAGTTTTTTCGAACATCTCCCATAGTTGCACTGATTCGGTTTACCCGCAGGACACGGGAGCAGGAAGATAAGACCTTGATTGAATTTGGAAAAACTCCAATACCCCGCTTTTTTTCACTCCTCGTCAAGTTTCTTTATACCATTTGAACTCGTAAGATCAATGACTTAGATCCGATATTTAGTTTAGAAGCATTAATCCTTTCCAAAAGAGTCTAGCATGTAGGCGATTCTTAATGGAGGATTTAAATAAGCGAAAATTTCCTGAGGGAGAGATGATGGGTTAATGGTTTGTTCAATATCCAGGGATGGATCTTCTTCCAATGAGATTACAGGGGCTTTGGATGGAGGAACATTTGGGTCATAAAGCATAACGGAGGGTTTATGGGGTAGGGTTGAAGATTTTGAAACCACAATACCTATAGCGCCGTTAGAAAGTTTCACAATGGTTCCAGGAGGATAGACACCAAGTAGCTTAATAAAGATTTCCATTAACCTTCGGTCAAGTTTTTCTCCAAGTTTCTTATACATAAAAGCTAAAGCCTGATAAGGTGTCATCGCTTTTTCTAATACAGGTGGGTTGCACAAGTTATCGTAAATGTTAACAATGCTTACGATTCTGGTTCTAATCCCTATTTCATCACCTTTTAAGCCTTTCGGATATCCTTTGCCGTCGAGTGTTTCGTGGTGCTCGCCTATAATTTTCTTCGGTTCTTCCGGAAAAGACGCAATTTTTGAAACGATTTCTAACCCGAATTGAGGATGTAACTGAAGAAGAGCTTTCTCAGATTTTGTAAAAGGTTGAGTCTTAAGAAGAAGAGATTTGGGGATCCGAAGTTTTCCTATGTCGTGAAACAAAGCACCTAATCCTATTGTAAAAATGTCCTCTGGTGGTAGGTTATCGGCTCTGGCAAGGATTAGACTTAAAATGCAGGTGTTCAGAGCATGATGGAAAACTTCTTCCTGCTTTTTCTTTGCGTTTATTAGAAAAATCATCGTCTCTGGGTCGTTTATCAAAGTGTCCACCATGTTTTTCATCATATTCTGAGCATCATGGAGAGACTCTTCGGAGAAGAAGAGTAACCCGTTAAGGAGCGTCTTAACCTCGTTAATGGTTTTTTCATAGGCCTTCTGGCATTTTTGGTATTTTATGAAATACAGCTTAGCAGATGAGGGCATCTCCCCTTTTTCCGGGTAATGTGGAGTGGAGCTAGATGGTGAAGTATCTACTGTGAATAACTCTTCGGACTGAAACTCCTGTTCCTTCTGGTCTTCTTTTTCTGAGGGTACTTCCTGGTCTTTTGTTACTTTCTCTTCTTCGTGTGGTTCCGGAATTAATACAAAAACAAAGGGGACGTCGAGCTGTCTGATTTTTTCTATCTGGCTGTCTTTTTTAATCACGAAACGAGAACGCCAGAAAGGATGACGGAACCATGATAGGGGAATTTCTACCAGCATTCCTTTTCTTATCCTATCAGGTGGTATTCGAAACCGCCTTAAATTTGATTGTCTGTTGCGTTGAAATATCATTTTTCCATCATGGCTTTTTCTATTTCTCGAATAATTTCTACAACTACTTTCTTTGGATCTGCAGCCTTTAATATGGGTCTTCCCACAACAATATAATCGGCTCCATTTCTAATTGCATCAAAAGCTGTGATGACTCTTTTTTGATCTTGTTTATCTGCACCATGAGGTCTAATTCCTGGCGAGATTATTAAAAGTTCTTCGCCGCAGTGATTCCGAATAAGAGAAGCTTCTTTACCCGAAGCTATCACACCGGCACAACCAGTATCTCTGGCCATTTGGGCTCGTTCTACCACCACCCTTTCGACGCTTTTACCGTATTCAGCCTCAAAGTCCATTGGATCCATACTGGTAAGCACGGTGACTGCTAGAATGCCGGGTTTCCCTCGAGTGGCTTCTACTCCAGCTTTGAGAATGGAACGCTCAGCATGAAGAGTTGTAAAAGTTACTGAATGTTTTGACATGATCGATAAAGCTTGCACCACCGTATTAGGAATGTCGTAAAGCTTAAGATCCAGGAATACCTTGAATCCTTGGTCGCCCAGATAATCGACTATCTCAAAGTGGCTTGCCATGAACAGTTGGAGTCCTATTTTGAAGAATTCTATATGTCCACCGAGTTGAGCTATTATGTTTAAAGCATCTTCCCGTGTGGGAACATCTAGGGCTAATATCAGCCTTTCTTCCGGTAATGTTGGCTTCATTATGAGTTCTCCTCAACAGTTTAAATTTTAACCTCTTTTAAAAACGCTTCAATATGTTGGACGATACGAAGCATAACTGGTGGCTTCCCAAGCTTACCCCTAATCTTGCGAAAAGCCTCTTTCTGATGGCTCCATGCGGGATGTTTGTTATCTTCGTGTATTCCATCAATTAGATCTCTCATAGCATTGACAAGGTCTTCCACTTCAAAATACTGGATGAACTCCGGCACCACAGCTTTACCCGCTATGAGATTAGGCAGGGATACGAATGGAGTCTTAATAAGTTTTTTCCCGATTAGTGCAGTTATAGATGAAACCTTATAAAACACGACCATCGGCACTTCCATAAGGGCTACCTCGAGAGTTGCAGTGCCTGAAGCAACAAGAGCGCAATGGCATTGGTTTAGCACTATTTGAGTAGCACTCTGACATTCTGAACCGCTAACCAGTTGTATCGGGGAAGCAATCTCAAAATTGGAGAACTTTCTTTCTATTCCAGGAGCTATTGGGAGTAGAAAGCGTGCTTGAGGATATATTAATCTGAGCCGTTTCACAACTTCGTTGATTATTGGTATGTGGTGTTGAAGTTCAGAAGACCTACTTCCGGGAAAAACTCCGACGGTAAGTGGGTGGTCTTTTCCAGGTGAGAGTTGTTTTTCCTGGAATTTGTCCAGGATCGGGTGGCCAAAGTAGAATACTTTATGTAAGCCATGGGTTTTATAAAAGGTTTCTTCAAAAGGGAGTATGACTATCATTTCATCAATTAGTTTTTTCAGAAGCTTTACACGAGAGGATCGCCATGCCCAGGCCTGTGGCGGTATAAAATAAAGCACTCGAGATCCATTTCGTTTTGCTAGGCGAGCGACGATATGTAGATTTATATCTGGAAAATCGATGAGGATTACGGCTTGGGGAGGAGTATTACTGAAAAACCGAAAAATAGCCTCCGTAAGCTTGGACAGTTTTCTGAGCTCGTTCAGAACTTCTGTGGCTCCTACTACTCCTGCGTTTGAGACAGAACTTATAGGAGTAGCACCGGCTTTTGATATGAGTCCCTTTGTAAGGGAGAAAAAATCGGCTGTTGGAAATGAATTTTTGAGCCCCTTTAAAATTTCGGCTCCGTAGATTTCCCCGGAGAGATCACCTGCAGAAATAAGAATTCTCATTGTCTTACAATCCAAACTGTTTAGTTACTAACAAGTTTGGAGATTTCCAATGCTATGGCCAGAGTTTTTCTAGCTGTCCGACCGTCCACCAAAGGTTTAGCACCGGATCTAACCGATTCCACAAAGCTCTGGAGCTCTTCTTGAAGTGCATCAACGGTTTTTGCATCAGTTGATATCATGATTTTGGAATTTTCTTGCTGGCTTTCACAGGCTTTTATGGGTATTTCATAAACCTCGCGTCTTTTGTAATCCGCCACTACACAGCGGCCGTTATCTACTACATCCATTCTGCGAATATCTTCGGTGAAGACACGACATGCTTCCAGATGAGCCACAACTCCGTTAGAGAAAGTTATACGAGCAAAGGCAATGTCAGGCAGATTTGTTACAACCGATTTTCCTACTGCCCATAGCCCTGAAATTTCATGAGGGACCATAGCAAGTAAAATATCTATGTCGTGAATCATTAGATCCATCACGACGTCAATATCCGTACCACGTTCTTTGAAACGACTAAGTCGTCTTGCATGTATAAACGAAGGCGATCTGACCTGTTCCTGCAATGCTTTAAACGCCGGGTTGAATCGTTCTATATGTCCAACCTGAATGATGCAACCCTTTCGGTCGGCAAGATCAATTAGTTGGTCAGCCTCATCCAAGCTCAGTGTCATGGGTTTTTCTATAAACACATGAATACCAGCATCGAGGAAGTCTTTAGCTATGACGAAATGTGAAAGAGTGGGTGTTGCTATCACAACGGCATCTAACTTTGATGAAACAAGGATTTCTTTATGAGACAAAAAGTATGGTACTTTAAACCGCTCGGCTATAAGCTTAGCTCTATCTTTGCTGATCTCCACTACACCTTTAAATTCTATATTGGACAATTGAAGAAGTTTTTCTACATGAAACTGTCCTAGATATCCTGCTCCCACTACTGCTACATTTAATGGCTTTGTCCTGTTCTTAATCATTGATGGAGCAAGACTTGAAATGATATTCCTAATTGGATTGCACTTTGAAGCTTTGAAATTTTCCAGAGTCTCAGGTCCTTTTATTCCCACAATTGCAATACCCGCTCGATTGGCTTCTTCGATCATGAGATCGCGGTCAAACATAATGGTTTTTCCTGCTTCCACAGCAAGCACAGAAGCTCCAACCTTTTTCATAGCTTCAATAGTGTTCAATCCCACGGCTGGCACATCGAAGCGCAGATCCTGACCCGGTTTGCTTATTTTAACAACGACCGCTCCTTTACCGCCACAGAGCATCCCACCTCTTGTTATGGTGGCATCTGTGCCGTCTATTGCTTCTATGGCAAGCACCACTCTGTGCTTTACAACAACACATTGCCCGACATCCAGTGATCCGATGGCTTTAGCTATTTTCCACCCAAAAGCGATGTCTTTACATTCTCGATGTCCGGGAGTTCGTCTTGAGAGCACTCCTTCAGGAGCTAGCAGGTGATCTAGAAAGAGAGTTGAAGGTTCAACAGTCATGTTTTCGCTTTCCAGTTCTTCAGCAAAAGCCCTAAGTACCGCATCGTCGTGTGCGCTATCAGTAAGGAGCTTCATGGCTAGACGAGCGCCGCGCCAATCCAGTTTAATTCGTGAATAAATCCGCTTTTTATCAATATTCCCAGCAAAGGCTACTCGTCGAACCCCCGAATTCTTCAGTATGTTTATGATCTTTCCGACTTCTCCAAGCTTTACCCAATAAAACTGATCGACGTAATGCGATAACTCATTGGAGGTTTCTCCTTCAATGCCAATTGCAACGACATCAAAGCCCCTTTCTACGGCGGCTTTCGAGAAAAGTATAGGAAACTGTCCACCTCCGGCTATCAGCCCGATACGGGTAAGTTCCTGGAAGTCGGAAGATACTTTTTTCTCCATGTCCTGGTTTTTGCTACCTTGTGATTCCTCTTTTAGATGGGGTCTCCAGAAACGCTATTATCTCTTCGACTTCTTTGCACATGATTCCCTCACCTTGTATTCTTTGAATAGCCGCTTTTAGTGTAAGTCCGGAGCGAAACAGGATCTTGTAAGCTCGCTTAATGGCAAGAATGGTTTCTGCAGAAAAACCAGCTCGTTTTAGTCCCACAATATTTGGACCGTATAGTTTTGCGCGATCACCGGCAGCGATCATAAACGGAGGAATGTCCATGGAAATTCCACTTACACCCCCGATGAAAGCGTATTTTCCTATACGTACGAATTGATGCACTCCTGTAAGCCCTCCAAGAACGGCATAATCGTCAACCACAACATGGCCTGCAAGGGATGCACTGTTTGCCATAATGACGTGGTTTCCTATAATGCAATCGTGGGCTACGTGAGAGTAAGCCATCAAGTAATTGTCGTCTCCAAGCTGGGTGATGCCAGTTCCTCTGGCCGTACCTCTGTGAATGGTCACCCCTTCTCGGATAACATTTCTATTCCCGATAACAACTTTGGTAGGTTCGCCTTTGTATGTTAAATCCTGAGGAGGCAGCCCTATGGAAGCGAATGGGTAGATAATATTATTATCGCCGATGGTTGTTTTGCCATCAATGATCGCATGAGCCCCCACTCGGTTTTCTCTCCCTATGGTGACCTCAGGGCCTATAATAGCATAGGGTTCAATAATCGTTCCTTCTCCTATTTTTGCGCCTTCGTGGATAATTGCCGTCGGATGAATTTGAATCACCGTTTCTTTTGCTCCTTAACTGTTGTTAAGAGTCATGGGCATGATGTTCCCCCTATCATTCCGAGGCACGAAGTACCAAGGAATCTCTTGAGGAGATCCCTCATGAGCGTCATGGGGATTTTCGGAGAGCGATCATTAATTCCCCTTCTGCTGCCACTTCTCCATCAACTGTTGCCACGCCTTTAATTTTGAAAATGTCGCCTCGATATTTCAAGAGGAATACTTTGAGAACGATCTGGTCACCTGGTCGCACAGGTCTTCTAAATCTGGCATTGTCAATGCCTGCAAAATAACCCTTCTGTTCCTTTTCTTCTCCTTTGATAAAGCTGATTAAAATTCCTCCAAGTTGAGCTAAAGCCTCAAGTATGAGCACTCCTGGCATTATGGGTTCGTCCGGAAAATGCCCCTGAAAATATATTTCATTTATGGTTACATTTTTTATTCCCACAGCTTCTTCAGTGGATATTTCAGTTACTCGATCCACCATTAAAAAGGGATATCTGTGCGGTAAAATTGACTGGATCCATTTAGTGTCTTTAACCATTTTCTTCCCAGTCCTTTAGAATCCTTTTAACGGTTGATTCCAGATCTTTTACGGTCATTCTCAAGCGTTCAAGGCGTCTTATATTGATTTGAGTTTTGAAAGCTTCTTCTTTTGGTAGGGCCGGAATGCCCACAATTTCCATACCTGGTTTTATATCGGAAGCTACACCGCTTTTAGCTCCTATTATTACGTCATCACCGACGGTCACGTGGTCTGCTATGCCCACCTGTCCCGCCATAATAACTCTGTTGCCTATTTTTGAACTGCCAGCCATACCTGATTGTCCCGCAATGATACAACTTTCCCCGATAGTCACATTATGGGCAATTGTCACCAGGTTGTCGATCTTGGAACCACGCTTTATCCTCGTTTCCCCAAAGGTCGCTCGATCTATAGTGCAGTTGGCTCCTATTTCCACGTCGTCTTCAATTACAACGATTCCTGTTTGAGGAATTTTTACATGTTCGCCGGTTTCGTCCTGAGCGTAACCGAAGCCGTCACTCCCTATCACTGTGCCACTATGGATAATGACCCTATCCCCGATTTTGCATTCATCTAGGATAATAACTCCAGGGTATATGAGACATTCCGAACCTATAGCCACATTTCGTCCAATATAACAATGAGCCATGATGCGAGTTCCGTTTCCAATAACGGTACCGCTGGCTATACACACAAAAGGACCTATTCCTACGTTTTCACCAATCTTTGTTTCTGGTTCTATCCATGCTGCTGGATGGATGCCTGGAGGGATGGATAGTCCTGTTCCGTGAAAAATCTGGGCTATTCTAGCAAAGGTCGCTTTCGGGCGGTTGGATATAAGGAGTGGGAACATCTGGAGTTCATCAAGGAGTGACGGGGGAACCACGATAGCCCCTGCTTTTATAAGAGATGGATCTACAAGGCGTTTCTTGCTTTCTACGAAGGTAATATGTTCCTTATCGGCGCTGTCTATAGGGGCAACACCTCGTATGATAACTGAACCGTCTCCGTGGAGGGTTGCTCCACAGAGACGGACGATTTCAGAAAGAGGATATTCTCGTGCTGGAGCCTTCATGGATCCGCGCTTATTTTTTCTTTCCTATTCCTGCGCCGGAAGGAGTTGAAGATGGAGCAGGAGCTACGGTTTGGGGCTGTTTGTCAAGTTCTTGAATGATCTTTTGGGTTAAATCGTATTTATCATCGCCGTAAATTATCCCGCCCCTTCGAGCCTCAATTACTATATCGTATTTTTCCTTCTTTGCAATGTCTTTGACTATTTCTAGGATTTTGTCGATAAGTGGTTTCATAAGTTGTTCGGACATGTCTTGAAGCTTCTTGTTGGATTCGAAAAGGAACTTCTCTCCTTCCTGGCGCTTTTCTTCAAACTCTTTCATTTTTTGTTTTTTAGCTTCTTCGGACATTTTCCCTTTTGACTGTGACTGAATCTCGTCTCTCATTTTAGAAAGCTCTTCCTGTTTTGCCTGAAGCTGGGATCTGATCTGGCTTTCCTCTTTTTTAAGCTTTTCCTGGACAGACTTTCCCCACTGTGATGTGGATAAAACTTTCTCCAGATCGAAAAAGGCGATCTTTTGCTCTGCTTGAGAAAGTGAGACATCCAGTACAAAAACAGCTGCAATTGTTAAAGCTAAAGTTGAAAACCATCTAACACGTTTCATAAAAACCTCCAGATAGTGTTTGTTTGATTAACGCTCGTAACCGAGCGAAAAAGGGGTGGATCAAATAATCTACCCCTTGCTTCCGTTAGAAAAACGCTCCCATTGAGAACTGCCACCGACTTCTTGGGTCTCCAGGGCCCGGGTCAGGGTTATAAGCCCATTCGATTCTAAGAGGTCCTAACGGTGATGCCCATCGCAAGCCTCCACCTACGCCCATCTTGAATTTATAGATGTCTATAGATTCTCCCTCAGGAAAGGCATTTCCTGCATCGAAGAAGACAACCCCTTTCAGATTTATCTCTTCCAAAATTGGAAAAATAAGCTCGGTATTAAAGAGCCCATACTTAGTGCCGCCTATTTTGTCTCCTGTCGCAGGATCCTTAGGACTGAGATCGCCCCAATCGTATGATCTCACCGAATTTATACCGCCAAGAAAGAATCGATCAGAGATTAGAATGTCTTTATCTCCGGTTTTAATTATCCATCCCATTTCTCCCTTGACCAACCAAACAAGTTTCCAGAAAAGCGGAAAATACTTGCCAACGGCTATCTCGTATTTGGTGAAATCTGTTTCACTTTCCAAATAACTGGTGGATTCTTCCACTGAAGCCCTTATGATAGAGCCTTTAGTCGGGAGAAATGGATGATCTGTAGAGTCTCTCTCTGCTGCTAGGATAATACTGCTTTTTATATGTCGCCCTTCCTGTCTCTTTATAATAGACGAGGCATCTTCAGAAACGTCTTTTATATCCGTGTTTTCAAATATATATCCCACTGTGAATTTGCTCCAGTTTCCAAAGGATCTTCCCGTTCTTAACTGGAATCCCTGTGCGTTTTTTGTGAAATCGTTATATTCTCGGAGCCAATCATAAATGTCGGTGGCGAAGAAGTAGTATGAATCAAAAACGCTCGGTTCGACAAAACTCAGCATATATCGATGGACTGATCCTCCTAAATGAGCTCTTAAAGAAAGCATTTCACCTCGACCAAAGAGATTTCTCTGAGTAATTTCGCCGCCTACGAAGGGACCCTCGTCCGATGAATAGCCACCACCAGCTCCTATGTGTCCCGTCAGCTTCTCCTTGACACTAACGTTTATGTTCATCACATCAGGTGATTCGGTATCTACTGTATTGACTTTGATCTCCTCAAAGTAGTCGAGCCTTTTCAATCTTGCTTCGCTATCTTCAATCTTTGTAGCACTGAAGGTTTCCCCTTCAGTGATCAAGAATTGACGTCTTATAACCTTTTCTTTGGTTTTCGTATTTCCCGATACTTCAATACGTCCAATAGTGACTCTGGGGCCTTTTTTTACTTCAAGTTCGATATTAGCTTCAAGTTTCTCTGAGTTTTTCTGAATATGAGGTTCTACTTCTGCTCGGGCGTAACCCTGATCAAGACACAACCTCGTGAGGTATTGAATATCCTTCCTTACTTTTTCGCGACTAAAATATTTTCCAACCTTTGTCTGAATATTTTTGGCTACGTTTTCCTTTGTATCAAGTGGATCTCCGGTGATTTTGAAAGATCCTATCTTGTAACGATGTCCTTCTTCTATAGGCACCTCAATGTAAAAGCCATCACTTTTTTGCTCTACCTTAGGAGTTCCGACTCGAGCATCCATGAAGCCGTGGTCATGGTAAAAAACGGTTAACCGATCCACATCTGTTTCGAGCACATCATGTTGCAAAACACCTCGCTCTCTACTCCAGAAGAATAGAATGCTTTTTTCCTTGGTTTGCATTACCGACTTAAGCTTTCTTTCAGAAAATGCCTTATTCCCACGGAAGCTAATTTTCTTGATGAAAAATTTATTTCCTTCCTTAATCACGAAAGTCACCTGAGCTCTTCTTGGATCTCTAGGAAACTCAATGGTATAGTCAACCTTAGCCTCATAGTATGCCTTTTGATGATATAAGTTTAAAATATTCTGAACGTCATCGGCGAGTTGTTTCTTTTTAAGCACCGTATGCGGCTTGGTCTGAATGGCTGCCAGTATGTCCTTTTTGTCTATGTCCTTGTTTCCCTTGACTTCAATTACATCAACAATGGGATTTTCTCTGACTTTGAATACAACCTCTTTGCCTTCAGGGGTATCTCTAGTATCAACCCGGACATCTTCAAAATATCCCATTTTGTATATAGCCTTTATGTCCTCTTGCAATTTTGCTGGAGAAAAAGGTTGACCTTCTGCAGTTTTTATAACCGATTTTATCGCGTCTGCTCCTATACGTTTATTGCCTTCTACCCGTACTTTAGCAACTATCTGCTGAGTAAAAACTTTTGCCGACACTTTATCCGCAATTTCCCCCATAGCTCTTTCGAGATCCTTGGTTCCTTTAGCTTCTGAGAAAACGGGGAGAGGATTTCCTCCGGTTTTTACCGGTACGAGCCTTAAATCCACACTCATAACATCTCCCAGCACCGTTACTGCACCCCAGAGAGCGTAATCCCATCCTTTGGCGGTTCCTACACGTTTTGCCTGATCGTCTGAGCGAAATATTTCACGTTCAACGGCAACTTTTATGCCCTGTTTTTGGAGATAGTCTTCCAGTGTAATCACAATTGTTTTCTGAAGAACCTCCCCATCCTTTGCTCCATGAAGCATAGGGTATGAGATACCCACCAGAACATTCTTGCTTTCCTGAGCGTTGGCGATTCCCATGCTTATAAGGAAGAACATTATGATACATGCAGTGTTCTTTTTTATAGATTTAGTCCGCACCCTTCACTCCTAGGTTATTTTCCATGCCATTCATGTTCATCATCAAGCCATGGACGGAAAGCTTTCCGGTAATTTTTCCTGGACTAGCCGTCCATCGACTAACCTCAAAGACCTATGCATCATAGAAGCAAGTTCTGTATTATGAGTTACCACGACCATTGTTAACCCTAACTCTTCGTTAAGTTCAACAAGCATTTTGTGGATTGATCTGCTGGTTCTGCTGTCTAGATTTCCTGTAGGTTCATCGGCAAGGAGGACAGGAGGGGAGAGCACAAGTGCTCTGGCTATTGCAACCCTTTGCTGTTCTCCACCGGAAAGTTCACCTATTCTGCGAGATAGACAATGTCCTAGTCCAAGTCGTTCCAGCCAGTTAACAGCTCTTTCTCTTAGCTCAGATCTGGGTTTACCAGCGATAATCCCTGGCATCATAACATTTTCCAGGGTATTGAATTCTGGAAGGAGGTAATGAAACTGAAAAACAAATCCCACATGAGTATTGCGAAAATTAGCACGCTTTTCATCGCTTAACCCCAGCACATCCTGCCCGTTGTAATAAACTCGACCTGCTGTGGGTCTATCAAGTAGTCCAAGTATATGAATAAGGGTAGATTTCCCTACTCCTGATGCTCCCGTAATTGCCAATCTTTCCCCACTTTTTACTGTCAGATCCAGATTCCTAAAAACTTCTACCTGCCTTACGCCTTCACCGTAAATTTTAGTAAGTCCCACTGCTTGAATAAAAGGTGTTTCCGAACGCTTTTCATTCATACCGTAGTGCCTCAACAGGATCAAGCTTTGCTGCTTGATGAGCGGGATAAATTGTTGCAGTGAAACTGATAATGATCGCCGCCAGACAAACAAAAAATACATCCGAGAATTCTACTCTCACAGGTAGTGTAGAGATGTAGTAAATGTCCTTCGGGAGTTCTATAAAGTGGTATCGTTTGAGTATCCCGCAGAGCAAAAATCCTCCAGCCATCCCCAAAATTGTTCCGCAAATGCCTATGAATAACCCGACCAGCATGAATACACGACGAATACGGGATGCCGTTGCTCCCATGGCTTTCATTATGGCGATATCCTTCGACTTGTCCATTACCAGCATTATAAGCGAACTGACAATGTTAAAAGCAGCTACCAGCACAATAAGAGTCAGTATAATAAACATAGCAGTTTTTTCGAGCTTAAGAGCAGAGAAGAGATTCCGATTCATTTGCATCCAGTCTCTAACCCAGTAGGAATAACCGAGCTTTTCCTGAAGTGTCGAAGCTACTCGAGGAGCCTCATCGGGATTGGTAAGCCAGACCTCAATTCCCATTACTCGTTCTGTCATACCAGCAAGTTGTTGGGCTTCCCGGAGACTGACAAAGGTAAACGTTTGATCGTAATCGTACACTCCGGATTGAAATAGCCCGACCACCCGATAAGGACGACTTCTTGGGATCTGCCCCACAGGGGTTATCCTTCCCGATGGCACAAGAATATTTACGATATCGTTAATGTGAACGTTGAGTTGTCTTGCAAGCTCAACACCAAGTATAATTCCGGGTGAAGACGGATCTTTGTCTAAATCCTCAATTTTCCCCATTATGATGTTTTTCGCTATCATTTCCGATCGTCCACGGGAGACATCAACACCTCGGATAACCGCTCCACTTGATCTTCCTCCGGTAGTCACGAGTCCTTGTAGATAGATAAAAGGTGAAGATATTTTTACCCCTGGAATATTGCCTATTTCGGTAACCACCGACTCATAGTCCGAAATACTTCCCTGGAGACTTCTTACAACTATATGAGCTGTCACTCCAAGGATCCGCTCCCTAAGATCGCTCTGGAACCCGTTCATTACGGCAAGCACCACAATGAGAGCCATTACACCCACCGCAACCCCGGCTATAGATATAACGGTTATAAGGGAAAGAAATCCCTGACGTTTGCGAGCCCGAAAATATCGTAAACCTACAAACCATTCAAATGGAAGTTTCTCCTGGAAAGACACAGCCTTAGTCACCTTTCTTTTCCGGTTTGAGATGCGGGAAGAGTATAACGTCTCTTATAGATGGCATGTCCGTAAAAAGCATGACAACTCGGTCTATTCCTATGCCTTCTCCTGCCGCTGGAGGCATGCCATACTCGAGGGCACGAATGTAATCCTCGTCCATTTCATGAGCCTCTTCATCTCCAGCCCGTTTTGCTTCTATCTGTTTAAGAAAACGCTCCCTTTGGTCCCTTGGGTCATTCAGTTCCGAGAAGGCATTGGCGATTTCTTTACCAGCAATAAAAAGCTCAAATCTATCTACAAATTCCGGGTTTTCGTCATTTTTCCTAGAAAGTGGTGAAACTTCAAGCGGATAATGGATGATAAAGGTAGGTTGAATGAGCTTTGGCTCAACGGTGAGATCGAACAGTTTTGTAAGAAGCTTTCCATGACCTTCGTAACGTTCTACGGGAATGCCAAGAGATCTTGCCAGTTCAGCAGTCCCCTCGAATGAAGCCAATTTATCTTCTGGGAGACCACCAATAACAGATAGACTTTCCATGAATCTGTAAACTTTCCACGGAGATGAAAGATCGATAAGGTGTCCTTGATAGGTAATCTGACGGCTTCCTCCGTTTACGGCGTCACAAAGAACTCCGAAAAGTTCTTCCGTCAGTTTCATTAGATCCTCATAGGTTGCGTAAGCTTGGTAAAATTCTAGCATTGTAAATTCTGGATTGTGCTGGGTTGATATGCCCTCGTTCCTGAAGTTTCGATTAAGCTCAAATACCCGCTCAAATCCCCCTACGAGAAGCCTTTTCAAATAAAGTTCAGGGGCAATTCTAAGGTAAAGGTCTATTCCCAGAGCATTGTGATGCGTCTTAAAAGGTCTTGCCGTTGCTCCTCCGGGGATAGGTTGCATCATCGGGGTTTCCACTTCCATAAATCCCCTATCAGTTAGAAACTGACGGATTGTTTGAATGATCTTGGTTCTTTTCCGAAAGACCTCTCGGACAAAGTCGTTCATAATGAGATCTACATACCGTTGGCGGTAACGAATTTCTACGTCTTTTAGCCCGTGGAATTTTTCTGGTAAGGGTCTGAGATTCTTTGTAAGAAGCACAAAGTCTTCAACAAGAATGGTCAATTCACCTGTTTTTGTGCGGAAAGCTGTCCCCTGTACCCTTACAATATCACCTATATCCACCTTTTTAGCGAAGGCGAATTGATCTTCTGGCATGTGATTTTTTTGAAGGTAAATCTGCAAACGTGCTCGGTCGTCCTGAAGGTGTATAAAGATAGATTTCCCGAAGGAACGTATCGCCATAATCCGCCCTGCTGTGCAGAAGCGTTCCTGTTGCGATTCAAGTTCCTCAGCAGTCTTGCCCTTGAGTGTTTCGACAATATCTGAAAGTTTGTGAGTTACTTTGTAATGATTAGGATAGAGTGCTATGCCTTCCCGTTCTAAGGTTTCTGCCTTTTTTAGTCGCTCTTTCATTACGAGATTCAGATCTTCCATTGTTCACCATCCCTTCGTCACATGATTTTTAATTTTTTAGCCATGCAGTTTTGAAACGCTAGATGAAAGCTTCCATTCAGTCAAGCCGTTCATGAATTATGCCCTTTAAAAAAGCCTGAGACTGTAAATCCTATGATGAGAACTCCTATGATGGCAAGAGTCCATTCATCATGGGTAACGATTCTTATGATTCCGGAAATCAGAACACCTATGCCTCCAATAAGGCAAAGTATGCGTGTCCCTGTGCTCATAGGTTTGTTCTCTCCGTTTGATTTTTTATTTTTAAAGATCCGCACCTTTGCGAATCCTTCCCTCCTTTTATTGCTCTTTTCTTCTCTTTGTTGTTGTGCTCTTTTACGTGTGGTGGATGAAAAAGTCAAAGGTGAGAGAGACTGTTCCAAAATTAACATGTTACTTTTTCACCCTTGTAAATGATTTTTCTCTTTTATACATTGCGATTGGGCTTTAAGTAAAAATAACAGGTATTGCTGAAGTTATCAGCCAATGAGTGGTTCTAAGGATACTACACCTTTGACCTTGAGCTTCGGACTCGAACTGAGAGAGGAAGACAAACAAAAAGTCCTTTC